>OGLL01000084.1_pt1 | contig 21242 bp, 10 predicted proteins | sample 1572901 | NCBI WGS metagenome assembly OGLL01 (sample SAMEA2581980, study PRJEB24529) | metagenome | biome: Human gut stool | place: China | collected 2011
CAGTGATAAAGATTTGCACATTAGTAGCTTTTACATCGCTGAGCCATACATTACGGAAATGCGGATACCCTTTTTCTTTAGGTGTGACAGGAGTCAGCATAACCTTCCAATGTTCGGGAATTTCCTTACCTTCATATTCAGCCGGCAAAGTAGAATAACTATAGCTGGGGTTCCAGTTCAGGTCCGCTGCCAGTACATGGCGGACATGGTCTGCTGTCACTTGGGTCATGTAGATATTTTCTACGGTTCCACCGCGGTTCATGGCAGATTTCAGACGGAGGGTGGAAGAGGTTCCGTATGCTTGGAGGTTATATCCCAATACATTTCGGATGCAGCCTGAAGTTTCGCTGCCGCAGGTAATCAGTCCCGCACCTTTACGTGCAATGCATCCACGAACAATGATATTTTCTGTGGGGCGGTTTACGCGCAGGCCGTCGGCATCCCTTCCGGCTTTCAGGCAGATATTGTCATCGTTGCAATCTACTTCGCAGTTTTCAATCAGGATATTGGTGCTGGAGTCAATGTCAATACCATCCGTACTGGGACCATGCCCCCCTACGTTATTATTGATTTTCAGTCCGTTCAAGGTACATTGGTCGGAATACAGCACCTGGCAACCCCAAAATCCGGTACGCATCAAGGTAAAGTCTTTCAGTGTTATCTGGCGGCTGTTCGAGATGAGCATACCTCTTACGCGTTTGCAGTCGTAGTCCACAATCCACCGCAGTTTGCGTTTCTCGTAATCCTTCCGCATGGTCCAATATTTATCCCAGAATATTTTTCCACGGCAATCCAACGTACCTGCTCCGCTGATAGCTGCGTTTTCCGCATCCAGAATATTGATGACTGCCGAGGGCCATACCATTTCGATACCTGCCACGCGGGAGCGCATTTCGGGGTATAAATCTATATCCTCGCTGGCTATTAGCGTCGTACCTTGGTTGAGGTGGAGGTTTACATTACTTTTCAGGTAGATGGCACCAATCCGGTAGTATCCCGGGGCTACTTCCACTGTTCCCCCTCCGGAACGGTGGCATTCGTCAATGGCTTTCTGCAGGGCGGCAGTGCTTAACCGGGTGCTGTCATTTTTCAATCCGTAATCGGCTGCTTGGAATATTTTTCCCTTCGGATAGGTTTTGGCTCCTACTTGGGCAGTCCACGAAAGGTCAGGAGTTCCCATCCCTTCTCCCCATTGGAATCCGGGGAGGGATTGGGCATTGGTAAAGAGGGTACCTAAGGTAAATGATAGGGTTAATAATAATGTTTTGTTGTTCATTTGTTCCTACTTTTAAATTAATTGCCGTCCGGCTTTTCAATTTCTGTAAACGGGCTGTCATTCCATTTGAAACTGTCCAAAGCATCCGGATGTGCAGGGTTGTAACCGGAATAGTCGCTGCGCAAATAGTTAGAGATAGGTAATCCCGCTTTCTTTATCCCTTCAATGATACATTTGGAGATTTGATAAGCTCCGTAAGGATTGAAGTGGGTATTATCTGCCAATACCCTGTTTTGTCCCGGATAGGTTCCGGCAGGATAATGTACGAATGCCTTTTTGGAAGGTTCCACTCCCATTGCTTCATAGAGGGTACGGGTCATTTCGTTGAGATCGATCAAAGGAACGTTTTCTTTGGCAGCCAACCAGCGCATTGCTTCGGGATAATCTTCGTGAGTATCTCTGATTTTCCCGTTTTCATCGAAACTGCGGCGTTGTGTCGGGGTTACCAGTACAGGATAGGCTCCTCGTGCCCTTGCCTCATCAATGAATGTTTTCAAGCTGGTCATAAATGAATAATAAGCTCCTTTACCGGGACCTTTTTGCTTTTGGTCGTCGTGACCGCATTCCATAAAAATATAATCTCCGGGTTTCATTTGTGTCAATGCCTTTTTCAGTCGTCCTGCACCGATAAAAGTATTGGCGCTTTCGCCGGATTCTGCATAATTGGCAAAACAAATGCTGTCATTGAAGAAGCGGGGAATCATTTGTCCCCAGCTTGCCCAAGGTTCATTGTCCTGGTCTACTACCGTGGAGTTACCGCATAGGAATACGGTGGGTACATTATTTACTTTCTCAATAATCAGTTCGGACAATTGGGGTGCATCCCCGTTGAATTCCAAAGTAAGTTTGTCATCCCAGTTCAATTTTTGGCGTTCACGCGGTTTGATGCGCACATTTTCTTTTTCCGAAATATGTGTGTTGCGCTTGTTGATCACAAATGTACAAGGTTTTAACTCCCCTTTTTTTGTCTTCACATTTTCGAAGAAAAGGCGGCGTGATTCTCCTCGCACTGTTGTTTCTCCGGCAGCGCGTTTGTTTCCTATCACGGCTGTGACATGGTAGTTTCCATCGGGAACCGTAACAGAGAAAAAGAATGGGGCTGTACTTTTACCTTCCGGAGAGGGCTGTCTGTCATATCCGTATCCCTTTTCCTCCGAGTATCTGTCGGCGGGAGTTATTTTGGTATAACCGTCTTTCGTCTTTTTACCTGTGGTAAAATCGAATTTGTAAGTTTGTGCTTCGACTCCTAATGTCGCTAAAAGTCCAAGAGCTAATAGGGCTATCTGTTTCATGATTGATATAGATTGTTATTAATTGATTTTCGGTTTTAGTTCATCCGGAGAGTCATTGGTATAAGATTTGATATCACCGGCTGTTTTTGTGAACAACTCACTGATTTGTTGAGGCGTTACAGTAAATTGCGGACGGAACTGGTCCGAATTCATATAATCCAAAATGGCTTTATGCATCTGACGGGCTACAATGCGTTTCTCTGGCTGGGAGGTAATGTCCATGCTTGTCATGAGCACTTTCCCATTTAATACATTGGCTTCGAATAACATACCTATCTTGCGGCTTATAAACCAAGTGTCGATGCTTTGAACCGTAGGTTGGAAAGCGGGTGGAAAGTGGGTGAATTGCATCACTTGAGCACGATTCAGCAGTTCCCACCATTGCAGATTGCTGTGATATTCTGTCGGAAACTGACGGAATAACGGGTGTTTGGGGTTCACTAAGATACCTGTGGTATGAGGAGGACGCATTTTGAACCAGGAGGTGTTCCAGAATACAGGAGTGAATTGCTGGACCACTTCTTTACCATAACTCACTTTGCCCGCAGCTGTAATAAGCACATTTCCACCATTCTGAAGAATTTCCAGGGCTTTCGAATCCAAGGTGTCGGTAGTGTATACTTTTCCTTCGGCTATTGTCACTTGGGCGGGATAAACCCAGAAATTCCAGTCATTTACAGCTTCTGTTCCCATAATGCGTATTTCCAGATTCAGCTTTTTAGCCTCTTGGATATCAGTAAGCGGAAACTCAAGGCTACCTGTGCGATTTAAATTTCCGACAGGAATGTCTTGTGTTGCCAATGTGCCTTGCGCATATACTTTGCCATATTCGTCTTTTAACGTATATACAATTTCTGCTTGTTTTAATGCCTCGGCACCAAAATGAGCGATTTCAATATCCGCCTTTAAAATTTCCTTGTTATTATATACAAATTTATCTGTACGCATCAGTGGAACTGTAGGTGAGCAGAAACGTCTCCATTCTGCAGAGTTGATATATCCTTTTTCTTCAAAGAAAACATCGAGAACACCTACCAGTGCAGTTCCCTGACCCGAATAATCGTTCAGTGACAATAATTGGAAACCGGCATAATCGGGCGTGCGGAGTGTCTTTTCTATTTCATATTTGTAACAAAGGGCTTGCAACTTTCCGCTGGCCATCATAAATAGATGGGCTTGGTCGCTCATGTGGTTGTCAGCCAGAATGTCTTTGAAAATCTCGAAGTTCTTGGCTTTATTGACGCCTGTATATTTACGTATTTCATTGAAATTGGGGAAAGCGCACCATTGACCTGTTTCATGGGATACGTAGGGCTGTCTCACGGTGTCAAGATGATTCTGGAAACGATAGTCGTCTTGGGTGGACGGTTGTTTCTTGGACCAGGTCAGGCCACGTGCCCCAGCCTTTACATGATATTGGTTGCGAGGTTGCCATTGCCATCCGTTGCCTACCGATGCTCCGGTATATACATGTCTGGGATCCTTCTTTTCCCAATATTCTACGAACTTGGTCACCCATTCTACCCAGCGTCCGCTAGGTTCGTTTCCGCATGCCAACATGCAATAAGAAGCATAGTTGCCATATTCTTTGGTTAATGCGATGGTTTCGTCCATCAGATATTTGTCAATAGGTTGTCCCAAACCTAATTTGGGACCATGATTGGGCCAGCTCGGACCTTCGGGTTGCAGATAGAATCCTACCCGGTCGGCAGCCATAAAAGCGGCTTCGGGAGGACAGAATGAATGGAAACGCATGTGATTCAGTCCATAACTGCGACAGATACGGAATACCCGTTCCCAACTTTCTACATCCATCGGGGCGTAACCGGTCAACGGGAAGTCACAGTTTTCAACTGTTCCGCGAAGCTGGGTTTTGCGCCCGTTTACATAAAACCATTTACCTTTGATTTCAAATCGGCGCATACCGAATTGTATTTCTTTTATCTCAGTTTTTTTCCCATTGGTGACTTCTGCTTTCAGTTTGTACAGGGCCGGATGAAATTCATCCCATAGCAGCATATCATTCCCCATAGGTAATACCATTTCTGTTTCCGTCACTCCTTTGTTGAGTTTGATTTCTTGTTGTATGGCGGGAACTATATGCTTTTTATCCGTATTGAAGCTCTCTGCTGATAATTTTACTTTTGCAGTGCCTGTACCTTTGATGACGACTTTGACACGTGCCAGTTTTTGTTCCGGTTCCGGATATATTTGAATATCATCGAAATATGTTTTCGGAGTCGTTTGCAGACAGATGCGTCCTACAATGCCGTTCCAGTTTCCTTGGGTCTGGTCGGTTATGCTGTGCGAATCCGGTCCGACATTGATTTCTTTGATACGATTATCCACCCGGATGGTGATAGTACATTTTCCGGGACGGACATAACGGGTTATATCATATTGATGGGGAACACAAAGACTATTCTGCATTCCTGTCTTTTGTCCGTTCACCCATACGGTTGTTTCTATATGGGGACGTTCCAGGAACAACAAAATACGTTCACCTTTCCAGTCGGCAGGTATATTCACCTCTTTCTGATACCAAGCAGCTCCTACATAATGTTTGTCGGGAGTCAGAAAGAATGGAAATTTAATATTACCTTCTTTACGGTATTTTTCCATGTATGGATTATAATAGTAGGAACTGTCATAGAGACTGCCTGTCCATTGGGTCTTTGCGGTAACCTCATCACCTTTCAGTTTCTCGGGCATGGAACCGGGCAGGTTGATGAAGTCATTCAAAGTGTGGCTGAACCATTTTTCCTTTTCTCCATTATCCTGACGGTCTATACTGAATGACCATTTTCCGGATAAGTCAATAATTTTTTGTGCGCTTAACGAGAAGCACATCCATACTAGGCAGATTGTCAATAACGTTTTTTTCATAGTATCTTTTTACTTTGAATTTGATGTTGCTAAATTAAGGTCTTTTCATCTGCATGTAAATAGAAAGAAGTACATATAGATGGAAATTCGTATAAAATAGGGGTAATGTGCGATATATTTGTACGATTTTACATGGATATGCCTTGTATGTGCAGAAAAAAGTCCAAATCTCTTTTTATCTTTGTATACTCACAATTAAATCATTGTATACATGAAAAAACGATTATTCAGTTTGCTCTGCTTGTTAGGAACGGTTGCCGGATTATTTGCCGGTGATACGGCTTATTTGTTCTCTTATTTCATTAATGACAGTCGGGACGGTCTTCATTTGGCTTATAGTTTGGATGGGCTGACATGGACTCCTCTGAATCATGGAAAATCTTTCTTGATACCTACGGTCGGGAAGGATCGTCTGCTGATGCGTGACCCTAGTATTTGTCAGGCGCCGGACGGAACCTTTCACATGGTGTGGACTTCCAGTTGGACAGACCGGATTATAGGTTACGCCTCTTCTCCCGATTTAATCCATTGGAGTGAGCAGCGTTCTATTCCGGTAATGATGCATGAGCCTGCTGCACATAATTGCTGGGCACCTGAATTGTTTTATGATGAACCTTCGCAAACTTATTATATTTTTTGGGCAACGACCATTCCCGGACGTCACAAGGAAGTGCCGGTCATTGAGAGTGAGAAAGGGCTGAACCATCGTATTTACTATGTTACGACGAAGGATTTTAATACATTTTCTGAAACCAAACTGTTCTTTAATCCCGATTTCAGTGTGATTGATGCAGCTATTGTACGCGATCCGGTGATGAAAGACTTGATTATGGTGGTGAAGAATGAAAACTCGTTGCCGGCAGAGAAGAATTTGAGAATAACACGGACAACACGGATAGAGGATGGATTTCCTACTACCGTTTCTCCTTCCATTACAGGAAATTATTGGTGTGAGGGACCTGCGCCACTTTTTGTAGATGATGCTCTTTATGTCTATTTTGATAAATACCGTAATCATCAATATGGAGCTGTTTGCAGTCGTGATCATGGAAAGACATGGGAAGATGTGTCCGACCGTGTATCTTTTCCAAAAGGAACCCGTCACGGAACTGCTTTTACCGTAGAGAAGGCTGTACTTGATAAATTGCTTCGTATCCATCACTTCAATCCTCTTATTCCGGATAATATCGCTGATCCTTCTTTATCCAAATTTGGTGATACTTATTATCTTTATGGTACTACTGATATTGATAAAGGATTGTCACAAGCAGGGACTCCTGTGGTATGGAAATCTAAAGATTTTGTAAACTGGAGTTTTGACGGATCACATATTGTGGGATTCGATTGGCATAAAGGACATGAATATGTCAATGCCAAAGGAGAGAAAAAGACGGGATATTTTCGTTATTGGGCACCCGGCAGAGTAGTGGAGAAGAATGGTGAATATTATCTTTATACCACTTTTGTAAAACCGGATGAGAATGCACGTACCTATGTGCTGAAGTCCGACCGTCCCGAAGGTCCTTTCCTTTTTGCCGGACGTAATTCTATATCTTCTCATTCTTTGGATGGGTTTGATCAATCTTGTATTGCTCCGGATATAGATGGGGAACCTTTTGTGGATGATGATGGAACTGCTTATTTATTCTGGCGCCGCCGGATGGCTGCCCGTATGACTGACGATTGGCAGCATTTAACCGGTGATACTGTTGTGATGAGTACGGCTCGTCAAGGGTATTCGGAAGGGCCGGTTATGTTTAAACGTAAAGGTATTTATTATTACATCTATACTTTGAGAGGGAATCAGAATTATGTAAATGCTTACATGATGAGCCGGCAGTCCCCTTTGTCGGGCTTTGAAAAGCCCGAAGGCAATGATATTTTTCTTTTTTCATCCATTGCCGATAATGTTTGGGGGCCGGGACATGGGAATGTATTTTATAATGAAGAAACAGACGATTATATTTTCGTATATCTGGAGTACGGTGACGGAGGAACTACCCGCCAAGTATATGCCAATCGGATGGAATTTAATGAGGATGGCACTATAAAGACACTTGTTCCTGATGAAAAGGGAGTTGGTTACTTGGCTGTCAGCCAGGAACAGCGCGAAAATAAGGCGCTGAAAGCTTCTTTCAGTGCATCCAGCGTACGTTCTCCCCGTACTTCTAAGGTTGAAATAGAAACTCAGCCTAATTGTCCTTTGGCTGATAAAACTTCGCTTGTCAAGGTGGAACGCACACATATATATCACCCTGGAAATGCAGGCGACCGGTCTAATGGAACACGCTGGATGGCAGAAACAAATGATGATCATCCTTGGCTGATGGTGGATTTGGGTGAAGCCATGCAGGTAACGGAGTGTCAATTTGCCTTTGTACACCCTGCTGAAGGCCATGCCTGGCATCTCGAAAAATCCAATGATGGTACTAATTGGCAACCTTGTGCCGGAGTAAAAGAGGTGAAGGCATGTTCACCTCATGTGGTAACGGTGGGAGATAAAGTACGTTATTTGCGTTTGCACATAGATAAAGGTGCAGCCGGATTATGGGAATGGAAAATCTATTAAATTACTATTTTATCATGAAAAAACGATTTGTGACCGTTCTTTTGGCTTGTTCTTTGGCCGGAGGACTTTTTGCACAACAGCCTTGGTTTAAAGACAAGGATTTGACCTTGACCGGTGCTTATTATTATCCTGAGCATTGGGATGAGAGTCAATGGGAGAGAGATTTTAAACAGATGCACGATTTGGGTTTTGAATTCACCCATTTCGCGGAATTTGCTTGGGCGCAATTGGAACCGGAAGAGGGAAAATATGATTTTGCCTGGTTGGATAAAGCGGTGGCTTTGGCTGCCAAATATGATTTGAAAGTCATTATGTGTACTTCTACGGCAACTCCACCGGTATGGCTGAGCCGTAAATACCCTGAAATTTTGATTAAAAATGAAAATGGTACCGTGCTTGATCACGGAGCACGTCAACATGCTTCTTTTGCTTCTCCCGTTTATAGAGAACTGGCTTATAAAATGATAGAGAAGTTAGCTCAGCATTATGGAAATGATTCCAGAATAATCGGCTGGCAGCTCGATAATGAGCCGGCCGTACAATTTGATTATAATCCGAAAGCCGAACTGGCTTTCCGGGATTTTTTACGTGAAAAATATCATCATGACATTAAAGCATTGAATGATGCCTGGGGAACGGCTTTTTGGAGTGAGGTTTATTCTTCTTTTGATGAAATAACTCTTCCTAAAACTGCCCAGATGTTTATGAATCATCATCAGATTTTGGATTACCGCCGTTTTGCTGCCAGTCAGACAAACGACTTTTTGAATGAACAATGTTTGTTGATTAAAAAATATGCAAAGAACCAATGGGTGACTACTAACTATATTCCTAATTATGAGGAAGGACATATAGGTGGCAGCCCTGCACTTGATTTTCAAAGTTATACTCGCTATATGGTGTATGGAGACAATGAAGGGATCGGCCGTCGCGGATATCGAGTGGGAAATCCGTTGCGTATTGCTTTTGCCAATGACTTTTTCAGACCCATACAAGGTACTTATGGAGTAATGGAACTTCAGCCAGGGCAGGTGAATTGGGGGAGTATCAATCCTCAACCGCTGCCCGGAGCTATCCGTTTATGGATGTGGAGCGTATTTGCCGGTGGAGGCGACTTTATCTGTACTTATCGTTATCGCCAGCCTCTGTATGGCACGGAACAATATCACTACGGCATTGTAGGTACAGACGGAACAACGGTAACTCCCGGTGGACGTGAATATGAGCAGTTCATGAAAGAAATCAGACAGCTGCGGGGACAGGTTGCAGCTCGTGAGGTGAAACCGGCCGATTATTTGGCGCGTCGTACTGCCATTCTTTTTAATCATGAAAATTCATGGAGCATTGAGCGCCAGAAGCAAAATCGTACATGGAATACATTAGGGCATATTGAGAAATATTATCGCACGTTGAAATCTTTTGGCGCGCCCGTAGATTTTATCAATGAAAGCAAGGAGTTCTCCTCTTATCCTGTGATCATAGCTCCGGCTTATCAATTGGCTGACAAGGCATTGGTAGACAGATGGACTGATTATGTAAAGAAGGGTGGTAATTTGGTCTTAACTTGCCGTACAGCCCAAAAAGACCGCCATGGACGTTTACCCGAAGCTCCTTTCGGTTCCATGATAAATGAACTGACCGGTAATGAAATGGAGTTTTATGATTTATTACTTCTTGAAGAACCGGGCAAATTACGGATGGATGGAAAAGAATATACGTGGAATACTTGGGGAGAGATATTGAAATCGGGTAAGGATTCACAAGTATGGGCTACTTATACACAGGAATTTTATGAAGGAAAACCGGCAGTCACTACTCGTAAGTTGGGAAAAGGTACTGTTACTTACGTGGGAGTGGATAGTACGGACGGATTATTGGAGAAAGATATTTTGAAGAAACTATATGCGCAATTGAATATTCCTGTGATGGATTTACCATACGGTGTTACTTTAGAGTACCGCAATGGTATGGGGATTGTACTGAATTATACAGATAAACCTTATAAGTTCGTACTTCCTTCGGGAGCCAAAGTGCTGATAGGAGAGCCGGTAATTCCTACAGCAGGAGTATTGGTATTTTCTATTACTGATTGAAAACGTATGATTGATAGAACAAAAAGGAGCGGCTTCACAGTCGCTCCTTTTTACTTAACCTAAATCTAACCTTTAAATCATAGTCTATGAAAAATCGATTCACTAACCAATCATATTATTAATTTAATTTGTAAACCTCACTTCCGGCGAGCAGGAAACACCCTACTCCAAAATCTTCAAAATCGGGTACTTTATCGTATGTGACAGGTTGACTGTCTTTCGGTTCTTTTCCGGTTCCTTGTACAAGTCCTAGGAAGCCGTTAGGGTGAACGGCATCCTTCACCATAGCATTCCATGCTTTCAACAAGACTGGCAGGTATTCTTTTCTGTCCAACAGTCCGTTACGTACCCCCCATGCCATGCCATATACAAATAAAGCGGTGCCACTGGTTTCTTTACCTCCGAAGTTTGATTCGTCATGCATACTTACATTCCAAAAACCATCAGTACGTTGGCAATTTTTGATAGCTTTACTCATGGTCAGGAAGTCATTGATATAGTCGGCGCGATGTTTTTCATCAGTAGGAATTTCATCCAATACACGTACCAGTGCTGCATATACCCATCCATTACCACGACTCCAATAGCAATTCTTACCGTTAGGTTCTTTGTAAGGGGGATCAAAGTCTTGGTCTCTCCACCACAAACCTTCTTTTGGGTTGTACATGCCATTCTCACCATGTTTGTTACGGGTATATTCATACATATCCCACATTTTGTCGAAATATTTTTGTTCTCCGGTCAATTTTCCCAGTTTGGCAAATACAGGCATTCCCATTTGGATGGCGTCAATCCACCACCAATCATTTACTTGAGGAGTGTTGACCAGCATATCTATATTGGCTTTGACCTTACGGATTCTTTCCGGATCGGGACAAATGTTATATAAATCAATGTAAGTCTGGCTGGCACAGTAATCATCAGCATTGCGAGTGGTGGTACCGTTGCGGAATCCCCATTCGTGGTAATTTGACCAATCGACAGCGTATTTATAATAGTCATCGCGTGGATAGACGGAGTAAAGAGCCATTAATCCTTCATAATATACTCCGCGTGTCCAGATATTACTGGGACGGGTTACATTTTTTACAAAAGAAGGAGTACGATAATCGGCATACTTCTTCATGAAGTAATCATTGACTTTTGTAACAGTCTTCAACGTTTCTTTTTTGTCCGGCAAGTCTTGTGCTTTTACAACTCCAAAACCTAATGCAACAAAAAAGAATGATAGTATTAATTTTTTCTTCATCATGTTGTTTTAGTGTTTTAATGGTAGCGCAAAAATAGGATGGTCTGGGATTTCCTACAATGGAAATGTGTACATCTTCCTTGAATATTATGCATGTGTACGCATTTCGAGTGTATTTTTTATTTATCAGTGTTCTTATTGGGCTATTTGTCTTTATTTGCAGACCGTTCATAAATCTTTTCTCCTTCTTTTATCTCTAGTTCCAAACCTTTAAAATTAACATTGGCCACATTTGAGATGCTTAATCCTTTTTGGGCTTTGATATGGCAATTCTCAAAAAAGAATGTATCATTTCCGAATGGAGCCTCTTTAAAACCATACATGGTTCCTGCTGATTGTGCTTCTCCATTTATATTCTTGAAATGGATATTGCGCAAACAGGTCAGCGGATAATGTGCAGGTGAAATCGGAGGAACCATACGCCATTCCATATTGATATCAAAGATACTGCGCGCTCCTTTGATGATAATATCTTCAAAAGTGATATTTTCCACAGTTCCGCCGCGGCTGGGCTGACTTTTAAAACGTAAGGGGCTCCAGTTTTCGTTATCCATCAGGCAGGAACGTATGGTCACATTGCGTATGCCGCCTGATATTTCACTGCCCATAGCCACTCCACCATGACCGTATGCAAAATGACAGTTTTCTATCAGAATGTTTTCACTGGGACGTCCTACTCTGCGTCCGTCCTCGTCTCGTCCGGATTTGATGGAGATGCAATCATCATGTGCCTCAATGCGGGTGGAAGTAATCAGTATATCATTGGACGAATCAATATCTATGCCATCGGAACTGGGTATATATTCCAATGCACGGATATCGATTCCATCTATAGTGAAGCCATTTGTGTAAAGTACATGAAGACACCATGAGGCCTGATTTATCATTTTTAAACCGGAAATCTTACCTCCCGGGCAATCTGTGAAACATAACAGTCTGGGACGTCCGGAGTTTCCGAATGGAATTTTTTTCCATTCTACTCCTTTACCATCGATAACTCCTTCACCATAAACTTTAACTCCGTCTGAATGGTCGAAATTCAAGAAAGCACATCGCCACCTTTTTTCTATACCTTCAAAACGGGTAGGGATGACAGGAAATTCATTGGGGTCGACAGTGCTGATTAGTTTGGCGTTTTTTTCTATACGTAAATCTACACCACGTGGGAAGAATAGAGCGCCGCTTAGATACTCCCCGGCAGGAATAACTATCGTTCCGCCTCCATTGTGAGCTGCTTCATTAATGATACGTTGTAAAGTGGCTGTTTCCGAATAGCCATTTCCTTTTACGCCATATTCTTTAATGTTATATTCTCTGTTGCTTTTTCCGATGGATATGAGTTTGCTTTCCCATGCTTCCAGTTTAAAAGTCAGCCGGGTACGGTTATTGACAATTGTTGCATTTATCGGTTGGAGTGTGCCATCTGTTGCATTCCATTCTTTTGCAACTCCTACATTATCAAAGTCTGCTGTAAATTCTGTGGCTTTATTCCCTTCATTGAATATGAAGTAGAGGTCGCCATCGGGCATTACTCTGCGTGTGTAGCGGATAGAATCATTGGCAGGTGAAATGATTTTCATTTCCGGTTCCGGAAGGGAAGAGCTTACACGTGCTGTCCATCTGGTGGATGGCTCAATCCTGCTATTGGTTAAATCTGATAGGGAACCGGGAGCAGTGAAACTTTTGTCAATGAAAGAAGCAGGCTTCCTTCCCCAAAACAGGACCTTTCCTCCACGTGAGGAAAATGTTTCTATCACTTTCCAGGCAGATGCGGAAATAACATCTGATGATGGGATAATCAATGTTTCATATCTTTGTCCGCTTTTATTTTCCAGATAGCCGGAACCTATGGTCAGTGCTTCCGTAAAAGCATCATCGTTTATGTAGTCAAAATCTCGTTGATGAGTTAACAGCTGTTGAGTAAGAGTGACGATATCCTTATAAACTTCATTGTTACCCAGCCACATAGTAGATGTGGGGTAAGACATGGCAATCCGTGCTCCCGGCTTCCCCTGACTCATCAGATAAGTGGTGCGATTCGTATATTCATTCAGGCCTTTCATACCGGGATCACTCATCCAATTGCGATGTTTGGACCCTGCCGGCCAGAACATGAATTCAAAGAAGTTAATCCCACGGGCAATCTGATGATCTACAACAAATTTGGCTTGGGGAATGGTAGGGGAGATGTGGTAAGCTGCAAAACTTTCGCTGAATGCTCTAGGTTTTCCATAAACATGAGCTACAGATGAGGCCAGTTTGGGGAAATCATTAAGGATACCAGGCCATATTTGGTTCCAGATTGCATCTACTCCGGGTATTTGAACTTTACTTAAATTCCGGAAATAGTCTCCTTCAGCTTTAACACATGCGGGCATTTCATGTTCTTTGTTAAGATGGGTAATGTGGGCTACTCCATTAGCCGCACACCAATCGGCCTGTAATTTGAAAAAATGGGTGGCGAACAAGCTGGACCAGACATCCCAATAATCGGCTTTTACCCTTTGTTCCTGTATGGTGGGCGAAGTGGTAAAAAAGGAGGCCAGATAGGGAGTCGGATCATACCCTTTTGTATCTTTGAATGTTTGGACAATGGAAGGAGTCCAGGGTAAATGTGCATAATCGGGTTCGTCTCCCCGGAAACCAAGTACGGTGGTACCCAGCTCTTTACCAAGGTATTTTTTATACTGTTCATGTGTCCAATCAATGAATTGTTGTACGGCAACAGGATTCAGATAATCACACAGAGAATTAGTGGCATCTTTGCCGCCGTTGGGATTATTAACGGCTCGGGTTACGGCCGTTCGAAAGTCGCTTTTGACCAATAGGATCTTCCAGTCATCCAGTCCGGCGTTGAAACTTATTTCACCATTATTAATTGCTACAGTTCTGTTAGGAGCACCGGATGTACTGACGGCTACCGCACTGATGATTTCTGGTGCTATTTTATGGTTTGTCATTACTTCTCCCCGTTTTACCTGTATGGTATCACCTATCACAAGAGCTTGCATTCTCAAATCGGGACGTTCCTGTGAGAATTTTCCTCCTGCAAATCCGCTGGGATATTTTCCTTCATCAATAATCCAGACTTTCATACCTCGCTTTTTGGCTTCAAGTACTCCGGTACGAATCGCTTTAAACCATTCTTCGGAAAGATATTTGAAAGGTAGTTTGTAACCTGCTTCAAATATTACGGCACGGAATCCTTTCTTCTTGATAGAATCCAAGTCATTGCAAATAGTCTTTTTATCCATTTTCCCTTCCCAACCCCATATTACGTGGTTGGCAAATTCCACAGGAGGGTCTGCAAATTGTTGTTCTAGACGGGAAAGGGGTGTTTCATGAATGCCTTGCCAGGATTTTATTTCATTTTCTGCGAGTATAAAGTTGAAATAAAAAAGGGAAGCAATGAGTAATAGTATCTTTTGCATGATGTTTATGATTAGGTTTGAGTCTTATATGCATAAGGGCGCATCAAAGCGCCCCTACAGCAAAAGGATATCCGTTACAGTTTTTAGAGGAATCCTTCATGCTAATCTTAATATTATTCTCCTAAATAATAGGAGGGAACAGGAGCTTGTGGATATCCCATGGAACGATGAGTTACATAACTTCTATATATTCCGTCTTGCATCAATGTGGTACGACGGTCTTTTGCCGGAAGATTGGTTGTGTAGATACGTATTTCACCGGGCAATGCGGTGATTATTTCTTCACGCCAGTCTCCATATAAGTCTGCGATCATTAAGATATCACCTTCAATTCCTTGTGTCAGTGTTTCTCCTTTCCATTTTACAATACTTAGTGAACGACCGTTTGAAGAGGAACTTGCCCCCCATCGGTTATCGTCCCCTTTGAATGTTTCGCGCAATAAGTCACCGTCCCACCAAGCCCAATTACGGCAGGAGGGCACTTCCTCATTTTTACCTAAAGGTTTACCGTCAGCTGAAAGTAGATATTTGTCTGTGCTGCCTCCTTTACGGTCTTCGCTGGCAAAACATTCCAGACCTTTGTGGACCGGATCAAAATCAGCAACCATCCCATCGCCTACATGGAATGTCTTATGACCGATATTCCATACCGGTTGTCCTGTTCTGGCATCCACAACACAAACGCCACGTCCGTTCTCGTGCCAAGGTTCCAGACAAAGGAACACTTCCATACCCGGACGATCCGGGTCGATATCAGTCAGATAGATTTTATCAGGGTGTCCTAGTCCGGTAGACCATAGTAAAGTCCCGTTATCATCAAGCATGCATGAGCCTAACAGAATTTCATCTTTTCCATCTTCATCCACATCACCACATACCATATTATGGGAACCCATGCTTCTTACTACGGGATTTTCTTCATCGCCGTCCCATCGCCATGCACGTTCCAGTTTGTTATCTTTCAGCTGCCATGCATCTACAGTCATCAGTTTGTAAGTGCCACGACATGCCAATATATAAGGGGTCTTGCCGTCCAGATAGGCCATTCCTATTTGGTTACGGTTCTGCCGGACCAGATTTCCATACCTGTCATTCCGTTCAGGCCAGTTCACGCGGGCAATTTCTTTTCCGGTCATTCCATCCCATACACTTAGATACTCCTCACCGGAGTCTACCCGTCCTTTTTCATTTCGTTTGGTTGTTTCCGGAGCTGTTTTTAAGGCAATTTCTGCTTTGCCATCTCCATTGAAGTCGTATGCGATGAAAGGGGAGTACCAAACACCGGGCTCGATACCTTGTCCTAAATCTTTAGACCATAAAAAAGTGCCGTCACTTAAATAAGCCTCAATTTGATAAGTTGAACCATCCAAAGTACCGGGCATTCCGGGATCCACATTTTTTTCCGGGGTGCGGATGATATAATCGTAAATGCCATCCCCGTTCAAATCAGCAACGGCTATTTTGCCTGCTTTTATATTACGGTTCAATTTAATGGACTGATAGTTTCTCAATAAAGAACAGTCCACATCCAATTTGGAAGATGTGTCAATTACTTTTTTCTTTTTATCTAATGCACAGATCCAATAGGTTGCTTTTCCAGAAACGGGAGTCTGGTCAACAAAGTCACAGGTGTTTTTAATTGGATTTTTTGATAAACGCTGTGTCTTGCCGTTTGCAGAACGGTAGAGGTGGAAGGAAGTGTCAGTTCCATCTTGTTCCAATAGTCTCCAACTGAGGTAGATACCTTTCCCGTTTGCAGATGGAGTGGCCGTTAATCCTCTGTCTAAGTTTTCTTTTATTCTTTCTGTTGCAAAACCTTTGATTTCCGGTTTGGGCTCATGGCGTGGTTCTAGTATTTCGTAATAATATGTACGTTCACGCAAGTCTTGGGCTGTCATGTTTGTTGATATGCTAAGCAACAGGGGTACTGAGCATAATCCTATAAGTAGGTTCTTGTTTTTCATCATTGATTTATATATTAATTATTTGTTTTTAAAATATTTGTCAGCAAAGCGAAGGAATTGTTCCCAATCGTATGGAAGAACAGCGTGAGGTCCTTTGCGATTGTGGTATGCGATAGGGCCATTCATGTAAGGTGTATCTACGGGAGGCATTTCTTCACAACCTATTCCGCCCAAACCATAGAGGGCATATACAGGTTCAGCTCCTTTACCTCCTAGAAATTCACCTTTTTGGTCGGACCAGTTGTCTTCTTCTGCACTGGCTATATATATAGGTCTTGGAGCAATTAGGGCAACAAGTTCGTGCTGGTCGAAAGGTAAGTATTTTTCCCTGTCATTAAATTGTTTGTAATTACCACAGAACCAATGAGGAAAACGTACATTCATAGCTTCTACAGTCTCACCGAAACAACGACGTGAGATGGCAACTCCACAACATCCCGAATTCCCGGATATGACTAAAGCAAAACGCGGATCGGAGGCTCCGGCCCAGACAGCGGTTTTGCCAAGACGAGAATGACCTATCACGGCAACTTTTTTAGCATCCACTTTTTTGTCTGTTTCCAGATAATCCATGGCACGGCTCATGCCCCATGCCCAAGCTGCAATGGAACCCCATTGATCCGGATCTGGGAAATTCTGCCCTTTCTCGTAATAATAAGGATGCACACCATTTTGGAAGTCATCGTCAAAATCGGGATCCACATCATTATAACAGAAAGTGGCCAGACCATATCCGTGTTCCAAAATTTTATCAAGCTGCCAGGATTTGTCCATTGATCCCCTGAAAGATCTTTTCTTCATTTTTTCATCTGTTATTTCGGGGACAGATAAATCGGGATCATCATATATCGTGTAATTGGGCATGAAGCTGATGCCTAGAAAAACCGGAATTTTTCCTGATACATGATTAGGAAGATACAGTTGCAAGTCGATGTGGGGCCCCTGTGGATCGTCTGTTAATTGGATGGTTATTTCTTTCCGGGTGGCACGTCCGTTCAGAGCTTTTTCATTGATCCGACTGACTGTACAAGGCAGTTTGTGTTTTAATACAGGTGCTTTGCCAAACATATAAGTCGTGAACAGGTTTAAAATTTCGGGGCGGCGTTTTTGCTCCCATTGTTCCTTGGTCTGAACCATTTCTCTGTCGTGGCACATTAATACGGAAGGTAAGGTATATTGCGGAACCTTACTTTCATCATAATTAGCTAATTTGGCATAGTCTTTTCTAGGAGATTTTCCATTTTGGGCGTCAGTATAAGTTATACTCAAGAGGAGCATAATCCATATCATTATGTTTTTCATAAGATCCAGTTTTTATAGAAGTTTGATAACGATTTTTTATAATTAAATTTGTCTTACACCTTTCGGAAGTTTTACTTTGGTTGCGATTTTACCATCGGCTTTCTTCTCGTGGCTGACTTCTATCACGCCCCAAGGGGTGGGATAAGTACCTTTGGCCCATTCTAATTTACCCAAGTGTGGCTCAATACTGATCTGCTTGCGTTCCACGTCCACGATTTTTATACCTAATACAGGATCTGACAGCCATGTGGTAGGTCCTGAAGACCACCCATGGCAAAGGCTGTGACGGAATCCGGGATAGCAATAGGCGCCGAAATCGCCATGTATGTCTTTTTTTCCGGCTGGAACAGGTTCGTCTATAGGAGCGGCATTAGGAATCCAGTCCAGATTGAAATCTTCCCAAAACGTGGTTGCTCCCAAATCCAGCATGGCTCCCCAGAAAGTTTTAATGATATCTATTGCTTTCTCATACTCACCTGCTTTGGCTAATGCTTCCAGCATATAATACCCGTAAAAAGTGGAAAAGCCTTTTCCACCGCCTACAGAGATAACTTCATCGCAAGCCTGTTGGGGATCCATCAATCCGGTGATGGCCATTAATGAAGCTGCCTGTTTCAGATTGTTGTGAGGTAATATCTTTTTTTTCATCCGGTTGATAATGTCCAGACATAATTGAGCATCAGAGGTGTTGCCAAGTTTTAAAGACAATTGATGCGCATCTTGCATGGCCCATACGATCAGTGCGCGATAGCCTGCCTCAACTCCGGCTTTATTTCCGCTGGATGGCCAGTCCAAAAAGCGGGCAGGCGCTAACGTTTCATTTCCCGCATCATCCACTTTCCCGTTTATCAGATGGATTAACCCGCTGATATAATCGGAATGTTTCTTTAAAAAATCAATATCTCCGGTCTGGTGATACCATTCATATTGGTTGATCAGATACCATAGGCTGTATGCACTCATGCCATTCATCCAATTGGGTAAAGGAAATTGTTTGCAAGCCAAGTCCAAACTGTTGGGGATCACCTCATTGTATCCGAAAACACGGCTGATGGTCATTAATTCAGGATGCATATCGCCCAGCCAGACTATTCGGTCACGTTTGATGCCATCCCATAAAAACTCCTGCATGTTCAAGTGGACAGTATAGGCTCCGGTAATCCATATTTTGTTTAAACGTTGGTCGTTGCATTCGAAAGATCCCAGATAGGGAATATCACGGTAGCGCAGGATAGCTGAAATTTCTTTTAAAGAGATAGTAGCGTTGTTTTGCAGCAAGTCGAGACGGACAAAGCGGAAACCGGTATTGCCTATTTCAATCATGCCGTCACGGGGAATTTCCATGATGATATCACGTTTGGCATGATCGTCTGTTGAAAATCCCACTTTCCATTCGGAATTTGAAGTGCTACTGTTGGCTTCTCCAACAGATTCTCCGAAACGTATCCTTACCAAAGAAGGCTCCCTACGGCTGGAACTGCCCATGACGAGCTTTAATCCTCCATGCAGTTCACTGCCGAAATCCAGTAATAAGGATGCCTTCTCTGTTTCAGTAGAAGTCATTATGCAACATTTTTTTCTGTTCATTTCCGATTGGCCGTTTCCACGCTCTAATAAATAGTGTTCGTCTTTTATTAGATTATTCTTACATCCTGCGTATTTGGTAACAATACGTTTGGGGGTGATGTAAGCACGGTTCATGATATCTTTGGTCATTCTTTGTGAGGCATCGCTTTGTAGGGTGGGAGGGATACCTGCATATAGAAGTGTGGGTAGCAGAACGAATGCAATTATGCTTTTTCTGATTGCTGGTAATAGTTCCATAGTATCTTTGATTTTTGATTTATGCAAATATAGACGAAGAAGGTATCTTACCTATGGAATTTTATTCATTTACATGGAATATTGTTCATCTTCTTTCTGTTCTTTTTCCATATACGGATAACAATCTTTATTCATCTTGTTGGATTTGTATTGGATTTTAGTTATTGTTTTTTTGGGGGGCTGACAGATAGATTCTTTATATGAAAAGAAATGAGTGAATGAGCTGTACAGAACTTGTTGATATCACTTTTCTTTTATAATCCATATTCCTTCAAAAAAAGGAGCCTCACCTCGTAGCTTTCCTTCTTCTGTTTTATATAGCCGTGCGCTCACTATATCGTTCATTTGTATTATATAAATCTTTCGTTCTTTTGTGTAGCGGCTTGTCAGAACCAATGGTCCTGGTGCGACAAATCGGCATAGCGTGTCGTTCAGGAAATCTATGTAATCTATTTGTGGATTGCCATCTACAAGTTCATAGCGTATAGTTTTTTGTTGTTTGCATCCCGCTATTAACAAGAATAGTGTAGTGAAGCATATAAACCGACCGATTTTTTTCATTATAAAATAAGTATTTATGGTGTGGAAAATAGGGGAGTACTGAATCCGGCACTCCCCTTATTAATTATTGACTGCAAAAATCTAGTCTGTTAATAGCCTGGATTCTGCATTGCGGCTTTTTCTTCATCACTTAAATTCGTACCGTCTTCATGTTGAAGTTGGTCTAAGAATGTTTGTGGAATAGGACGAAGCAAATGTTTGTCTGCTATATTGGCAGCTGCTTCCGGATTGAATAATTTAGCACGTTGAACCAAAGTCTTGGTACGGCTTAATTCTTCCCAGCGGTTCCATTCACCTAGGCATTCGCGGGTACGTTCGTTTAAAATGAAATTGATCAAACGGTCTTTGTCCCCATTTACGCCCATAGCTGATAGAATAGCTTCATCCTCGGCCGGTAATGATGAATAACTTGAAATTTGCAGACTGGAAGCATCTGTAGTGCGTTCTATACCAGTTGAAAGATAGTAAGTGTTCTTTTGAAGGAAAGAAGCCTTGAATGCCTCTGTGTTATTGATTTTGGTACCATTGGCATCTTTGCATTTACCTAAAGTGCTTAGTGCGGTTGAATTATCTTCGTCACCACCTGCGCTTTTCAAGAAAGCCATAGAACCATCGGTGTAGTATTCGCGATCTTCACCATTTTTCCATTCGGCACGTGCACGGAGCTGGTTGATGGTAGAGATAGCATCCTGGAAGTTACCGGAACGTACTTGAGCTTCCGCTTTTATCAGATAAGTTTCGCCTGTACGGGCCATAATGACATCACGATGTGCGTCCCCTTTTTCTGCTGTACGC
>OGLL01000093.1_pt1 | contig 20070 bp, 24 predicted proteins | sample 1572901 | NCBI WGS metagenome assembly OGLL01 (sample SAMEA2581980, study PRJEB24529) | metagenome | biome: Human gut stool | place: China | collected 2011
GCAAGAACGGCAAGGAGATAGACCGCAAGACACTGACCTTTGAAGACGGCAAGGAGATTGCAACAGATGATTTGAAACTGTATTATAAATAAACAAAGCCCATTAAGGGCTTTGTTTATTTATATATTCATAGAAAGGTATCTCTCTCCAGTATCAGGTAGCAGTACAATTATCCTTTTCCCTTTATAAGAATCGTTTGAGGCAAGTTTAACAGCGGCTGAAACTGCTGCACCGGAAGATATTCCGACAAGAAGCCCCTCTTTTTTCGCCAAACTGTGCATCATATCAAAAGCCTCTTTATCTTTTACCTGAATAATTTTATCTACTGTGTTTGAATCATAGTTATCAGGGACAAATCCGGCACCTATGCCCTGAATACTGTGCTTTCCAGCCTGCCCTCCTGACAAAACGGCTGATGACTCCGGTTCTACTGCTACAATTTTAACATTCGGCTTTAACTCCTTCAGTCTTTTTCCTGTTCCGGTTATTGTTCCTCCTGTACCTACACAAGCAACAAAAACATCGAACACTCCGTCCGAATCCTCCATAATCTCGTTTGCTGTTGTATTGTAGTGAACCATAGGATTGGCTGAGTTAGAAAACTGTTGTAATATAATAGATCCGGGAGTATTCCTTTGCAGTTCTTCTGCCTTATCCAAAGCTCCTTTCATACCGGAAGCGGCTGGTGTCAGAACTACTTCACACCCCAAGAACGCCAATAGTTTCCTGCGTTCAAGACTCATACTTTCAGGCATTGTCAGTATCGTTCTATATCCTTTTAGGGCTGCAATCCAAGCCATACCGATACCGTTATTCCCGCTTGTAGGTTCAATGATTGTACCCCCTTTTTTTAATTTCCCGGAAGTTTCCGCTGCTTCAATCATCGCATAGGCTGCCCTGTCCTTTACACTGCCTCCCGGATTGAAATATTCCACTTTGGCTATGATTTCCGTTCCGTATTCATCTTTATATATATTAGAAAGCCGCACCAATGGAGTCTTGCCTATAAGCTGCAGCAAATTGTCCTTTATATTGCTCATATTTATCAGATTATTTTTTCTGTACTCTTTTTCCGTATGGTTCCACATCTTCTGTTACCCAGAGATTACCCCCGATAACAGCACCCCTGCCGATTGTTATACGCCCCAATATGGTAGCATTTGAATATACCGTCACATTATCCTCCAATATGGGGTGGCGTGGTATTCCCTTTATCGGATTTCCGTTTTCGTCAGTCGGGAAACTTTTTGCACCGAGTGTGACACCCTGATACAGTGTGACGTGATTCCCGATGATACAAGTCTGCCCTATCACGATTCCGGTTCCATGATCTATATTGAAATATTCTCCTATCTCAGCACCCGGATGAATATCTATCCCTGTCTCAAAATGGGCAAGCTCACTGATAATTCTCGGTATGAGCGGTATCTCCATTTTATATAGCTCGTGGGCAATCCTGTGGTTTGAAATGGCTCTGATGGCAGGATAGCAGGATATTATCTCTCCTATACAGGTAGCTGCCGGATCTCCGTCAAAGGCTGCATGAATGTCCGTTGCCAGCACCCTTCTCATTTCGGGAAGGCTCCGTATGAACCTCTCGGCATACTTTCTTGCCGTCTGGCAGCAGGGAGTTCCCTTTATCCTTTCCTTCATATTCTCATTTCCGAAAAGCATACCCGCCTGTATCTGCTGCGTCAGGATATTGCTCAGCTTCTCCAGTGTCACCCCAAGATGAAAAGTGAGTGTCTGGCTGTTTACCGTATGATTTCCATAATATCCCGGAAACAGGACTGCACGGCAAAGTTCTATTATCTCATGTATGGCCTTACCTGAAGGTATCGGGTCTCCTTCTTCATATTTGATGAAAAGTTCAGGGAATGACGAATGATCCGCCAACTTTTCAACAACTTCTCCGATGTATGTAATATGTTCCATGTGATTATATATATTTTAAATCGTAAATATACGTTGGTTTAACCTATAATAAAAAGGATAGGTTATATCCTTTTTATTGTCTGCACTGTCTTTAAAATCCCAAAGCCCTGATCATCTTATGGTTCAGGTGTCTGTTCTTGCCCTTGAACGGATAACAGTGTATATGTATGGCAGGATTGAAGTTCATTTCAATGATCGCATAGTTATCCGGTGTGGCAGGAGCATGAATATCCTGTATCATCATATCCAGCCCGGTAATCTTCACGTTCAGAGCTTTGGCAGCTTCCACAGCAATAGCCTTGTACGAGTCGTCTATATCGTCTGTAAAATCTATGCTGTCTCCTCCCGTACTGATATTGGAGTTCTCACGAAGATAGACCACTTCCCCCTCTTTGGGTACAGTGTTGAAATCCATTCCCTGCTGCTTCAGAAACATTTCCTCCTCACGCCCCTTTCTAATTTTCTCCAAAGGGGTGCGATATCCTTTACCTCTGAGCGGATCTTCATTCTTCCTGTCTATCAGTTGTCCGATATTCAGAACACCGTCACCCGTCACGTTTGCCGGAACACGGTGAAGGATACCTACCACTTCATCATTGATGATGAATATCCTGAACTCCCTTCCCGGTATGAACTTCTCTATAAGCACCGTGTTGTCATGCTCAAAGGCTATCTGCAAGGCTGCCTTGAAGTCCGTTTCATCATAGTTATGCTTCAGTATGGTTATACCCAATCCGAAATTGGTGGACTTAGGCTTGATTACCACAGGTTTCCCTGCATACATACGGTAGTCTGCCATACCTGCCTCCGGTGACGTGTATTCATAACCGCCCGGCACGCTTATTCCGGCACGTTCCAGCACCTTCTTCGTTACCACCTTATTTTCCATCATCAATACAGACACGTATGAGTCCAAAGAGGTCTTGGTTGCCTGCATCACATATTCCTCCTTTTTACCGTCAAACAGACGTATGAAGTTTTCCTTACGGTCAAGTATTTCAAAACCTACCCCTTTAAGTATTGCAGCCTTCAGCAGAAGCTGTGTGGACATTTCCATATCCTCCAGTCCATGAAATCTGTAACCTCCGCTTATGGTGGCTTCCCTATACTGTCTTGCCTTCTCCAGATGGAACGGTACAAACCCCACCCTGTTTATGTTCTCATACAGCACCATGCCTATACGCTTCTCAGGATTCTGTACAAGATACAGATTGTGCTGCATCTCCTGACGGTAGGTTTCATTGTCAAGCACCCCATATTCTGAAAGAATCCTCTCCATATCTTCTAAAATAGAAGTAGCTTTCTGCTGTACAGTGGTCGAGCAGCATTTCAACTCCTTCTTTTCGTCTCTTCCATAGCATGAAGCCATATCCTGATTACAGGTAGCCCTTTGCAGTTCTTCCTCCGTAAGACTTCCGTTCTCCTCCTTCAGCAGAGAATAGACAAGCAGAAGGTGAGAAAAATAAATGGCACTTGCGCATACCCCCGATTTTGTAAACGGGTCAAGATCCACAATTCGTACCTCAATGTAGGAAGGAGAACCATTATCCTTTTCCAGAAACTTGATACGAACCGGAAGATAAAGCTCGTGAGGTCCGTCAATACGGTTTTCCCTTATCAGTTTGTCAATAGACATATTATAGGCTTCAAGTGAGGAATAATCGATGAAGAATTCCTCACGGTTACGATACCCCAACGGACTTGTCCTCAGACTGAGGCTTACCCCACACTTCATGGGCTGCTTTTCTCCCGTTTTAAGCGAAATCACATTCAGGGTTTCTTCCGCAAGCGGAGATTCACCGTACAGCCAGATAAAAAGCCAGCGGTATTTGAGAAAGTTCCTCACCACACGGAAATATACTGTTTCCCTGACCTCCTCCATAGAGCTGCCGCACACACCGCTTTTCAGCAGAACGTCCATCAGTTTTTCCGAGAAAGAGAAATTGAAGTGTATTCCCGAAATAAGCTGCCTTTCCTTTCCGTAGGTTCCGGCAAGTTTCTGACGGTAATACTCCTTGTCCTTGAACTCTCCCGAATAATGTGCAATGGGTATCTCCTGATTCTCCTTCAATACAGGAGGAAGGCTCTGAGGCCAGAGAAGCTCATCGCCGATATTCTCCGTCACCACATCGTGCAGCGTTTCCATAAATCCCAAAGCCTCTCCTACACTTGGCAGCGGCGGAGTTATCATTTCCACCTGACTCTCTGAAAAGTCGGTGGTTATATAAGGGTGCTTCCCCTTGTCGCCAAATACTGCCGGGTGTGGAGTCAGGGCAAGCGTACCGTCCTGATTGACCCTGACATTTTCCTTTTCAAGTCCGAAACACCCCTCTCTAAGCAGATGGCTGTTCTGTTTAAGTATAAAGCAAAAATCCTGTGTATTCATATACTGCTATATTGTATGTTTGATTTTTCAAGTTCCTTTTCCCTTTTTCTATATAATAGATAAAGTACAATGCCCTTTATCACGCTGGTAAGCGATATGCTCCACCAGACACCCTCTATTCCCATTCCCAGACTTTTGCCAAGCAGAAGGGCAAGAGGTATCCTCATTGTGGTGAACACGATGCTCACGGTTGCCGGATATTTGGTAAGCCCCTGTCCGGTATAAGCTCCCGAAGTAAGTATTTCAAGTGTGGCAAACAGCTGTGAGAAGCCGACTATACGCAGATAGGCACTACCTATTTCTATGGTGGCAGCCTCATTCACGAAAAATGACAGTATGGTTTCCGGGAAAGCTAAAAATATGAATGTGGCAGGAATGGAGATACAATATCCAAGCCTGATACTTGTACGATAGCATTTCCTTATCATATCCGTATTCCTTTCCCCATAATATTGCCCTATAAGTATGGAGGTTGCCTGCATCAGACCGTTCATAAGAAGAAACGAGAGCGACTCTATCTGAAGCCCCAGCTTCTGTGCGGCTATTGCATCTGTTCCCCATATACTTACGATACGCCCGATGGCTATGCCGATAAGCGAGAACAGAATACGCTGCATGGCAGGTGCTGTACCTATTCCAAGTATTTTCCTGAGAAACTTGTGGGGTACTGCTTTTATACTCAAGGTGAGTTCAAGCCTGTGTCTGAGAAGATACACCGCATACATCATGGCACACCCCTGTGAAAGTGCCGTAGCCCATGCCGCACCTTCCACTCCCAGTCCGAAATAAAATATAAACAGAGGGTCAAGAATGATATTGACGATATTCCCGTAAAGTACCGCCCTGAACGAGAATTGTGTCTTTCCGTGTGCGTCTATAATGGCGGTAAACAAAAGGTTCATAAACATGATAAGAACTGTGATACTGCTTATCCTCAGATAGTTCTGAGCCATCGTGTTTACTTCCGGTCTTTCGATATTGAAAAGTGATATAAGAGGCTCCGCCAGCATAAAGACGAACAGGGCATAGAATATCCCCAACACGAATGTACTGCGTATTCCGCACGATATGAAGTGCTGTATCCTGTCCTTCTTTTCAGCCCCTATACTGTGTGATACCGATACCATAGTACCGATGGTTATCACGCTTATCAAATCCGGCCGTTCCGACAGCCGCCACTTCTCCGCTTCCCAATTTCCCGACCCAGAACATATCCGTAATATCGTATGAAATCTGAAGGCAGGATGATAGTATGATAGGGATTGCTATTCTCAGTAGTGATTTTCTTTTTTCTCTTTTTGCCGATGTCTGTTCCATATTTCCAATTTTATATCGTAAAAATACGATACCTTATGCCAATAAAAAAACTCTTAATCAAATCATAAGAGTTCTGAAAACAGTTTCTTTGCCAAAAGCAGGTTTTCACGGTTAATACGATAGCAAACCTTAGGTGGAGCTATCTCGCCGTCTATCAGACCTACATCTTTCAGCACCTTCAAATGCTGTGATATGGTAGACTGTGCGATTGGCAGTTCCGTTGTCAAGTCTCCACAATAACAACAGGCATTGTGGTTAGCCAACAATCTTACGATTGCTATTCGTGCCGGGTGGCTCAGAGCCTTGGCAAAACGTGCTGCCAAAATATCTTTTTCCTCAAATTCTTCTGCTTTACTGAATGCCATAATATTTTCATTTTTTATATCGCAAATATACGATATATTTTTTATCAACCAACCTATTTATATAGATTTTATGTATTTTTTAATGTGCAGATGCACGAAGCCCCCGGAGAGTTACCCCGCCGGAGGCTTTTTTTATAGTTTCTGTGCTATATAGAAACCGTAACTGTAATAATCCTTGTACTTCTTGTAGAAGTCTGCTTCCTGTATATCTCTTTCAACAATAACTCTGGCAACTTCATTGTCGCCGAACTTCTCCATAAAGTCCTTGTGGCTGTCTAATAGGGGGTTGTAATAATTGTCAAGCCAGCAGTCATCAGGAAGTATAAAGTGTCCGAGAACCTTATATCCGGCTTCTTCCAGAGCTTTGATTTTTCCTGCTATTGTGTCCATTTCAGCATACTCTCCGTTCCAGAAGTCTTCCAGTTCTTTCGGGCGACAGTTTGTTATCCATGACAATTCAGAGACTGCAAGTATTCCTCCCGGTTTGAGAAACTCTTTCCAATAGTTGATGCCGTTCTTGAATCCGATATTGTAAACTGCCCCTTCCGACCAGATAATATCGAACTCCTCCTTTTCAAAAGGCAGCTTGTCCATAGATGCAGCCAGTGTCTCAATATGTGCCGTGATATTTTCATTCTTGCTGTCCTCTTTCAGTTTTTCAAGAAACTCCTCAAACAAATCCACTGCAATAATGTTACCTTTCAGCATTTTTGCCAAAGAGATAGTCTGTTCGCCTGTACCACAACCTATGTCTGCTATCTTGTAAGACTTTTCCCTATCTATCTTAGCCAGTGTAACTGCAAGATTTGTAGCGTCTTCACTACCCGGTCCCTGTCTCTTGTTATTACGATGCAGATGCATCATCAATTCCATTTCGTCCATATTTTTGTTCTTTATATTGTTGATAATATAACACGTTATCAATCTGCTTGTTTATAGTATCTTGCTTTATGTGCCTTTTGGTTGTTATTCTTCGTATTTATCCAAATACTCCAGAGCCGCTTCCTGAATGACATCTTTTAGAGTTACCCCCTTACGTATAGCCAGCGTTTTCAGGCGTGTGTGAATACTCTGGTTGATTACAAAGTTACAGTGTACCGCCTTCTCCTTTTTGGGCTGTTCCGGCTCCTGAATTGCTGCGGTCGGCTGTATCAGACTGTCAAGACCGCCTGTTATCCCGGCGGCCATGCTGCTTTTCAAATCTTTCTTATTTGCCATAGTTTAGTTCATTTTTCCCATTAGTAACTCGTTGCATACACTCTCGTAATCTTCTGCTCCGGCTGACTTGGGCGCATAGTGAAAGATGTCCTGTCCTTGTGTCGGAGCTTCGGCAAGCGCAATGGCATTGCGTATGTGTGTGCTGAAGACCTTTCCCTGAAAGGTTTCCTGCACCAGTTCTGAAACGCTCTTGTTCAGGTTCTTTCTTCCGTCATACTGGGTAATCAGCACCCCGGCAATCTTCAGGTCTGAGTTAAGACGCTGCTGTACCTTACTTACAACCTGCATCAGCTTGGCCATACCTCGCATGGCGAGATATTGCGCCTGTACCGGAATGATAAGCTGATCCGAAGCGGTCAGCGCATTTAACGTGAGCAATGACAATGACGGAGGGCAGTCTATCAGTATATAGTCGTACTTATCCTTGCTCTCTTTGATAAGGTGCGCAAGGATAAGCTCACGCCCTGCCTCGTTAATCAGTTCCGTTTCTACCGCCGACAAGTCCAGACATGAAGGCACTACGCTCATGCCGTCCTTGTGCTGGTATATCGGCAGCGGATATTCGCCTTTCATCGCTCCGTAAATAGTCTGTGGCAGTTCGGCCGACAAGCCCATTGATTCGGTCAGGTTCGCCTGTCCGTCAAGGTCTATCAGCAGCACCTTATAACCTTTCTGCTGCAATGCCCCTCCCAAGTTGATGGTGGTAGTGGTCTTACCCACACCGCCCTTGTGATTCAGAATACATAAAACCTTTGCTTTCATAAATATGTGTATATTAGTTTCTTATTATGTCCTTTCTGCAAATATAATGATAAATACTAAAAGTAGTATATACTAATGTACTAAAATTAGTAATATATTATGTGTTTTTTTGTGGGGTGAGATATTTTCAATCTTTCTAATCACCTTCTAATGTTTTTATTGTTTTAATAATATATAAATAACTGTAATAATAGACTGTTTTCCCAATAAAATTTATACTTTTGCATATAGATTTCATATATGAAATCTAATAGTAAAAAGTTGGCAAAAAAGAATGAACATATTGTGAAAAGTATGATTTCTGATTTTAATTATAATGTAATTAATCAGAAAGAGATAATCGAGTTACTATATTCGGTTAGGAAAGTGTATGGTTTTACAAATTACCGACTTGTGGATTTTATCGAATACATTGAGGATATATGTAATGTTGAAGAAGTCAGTTCTGTTAACGAACGTATGTCTGTTATTCCGTTATATGCAAAACCGAAAGCTGATATTTATGACTTAGCGGCTGCGTCATCGAGATCATCATATTTTAGTTTCTATACTGCCATTACAATACATGGCCTGACTCTTCAGTTGCCTAAGCATATATATATGACTAACGAGCGTAACAGTTATATAAAGTATAATAATACGTTGAAACAGGAGGCAATAGATACAGCATTTAGTAAAAAACCGAGACAAACCACAAATATAAGGACTATCCAGAACTATAAACTTCACCTGATAAATGGTCAGTCAAATAACAGGCTTGGTGTAGTTCCATTTCGTAACTGTTATTTTGTTACAGATGTTGAGAGAACTATTCTCGATTCTGTAGCAAGACCTTTTTACTCAGGTGGTGTAACTCAGGTTCTTGAAGCAATTATTAATGCAAAAAACGTAATTGATGTTGATAAGCTGGTCTATTATTATAATCAAATGCATTATATATATCCTTATCATCAGGCCTTAGGCTTCTATTTAGAAAAAGCTGGATATGAAAAACAAGCACTTGTTCCTTTTCTTAAAATGAAACAAGTGCATAAATTCTATCTTACTTATAATATGAGATTTACTGAGTTTGATCCTCGCTGGAATCTTTTTTATCCTCGTGGATTCTAAAAGGTTCTATAAGATTCTTGACGAAATCAAAATAATAGTCATAATCTTTTGTCTCTTCATCATGGCTGATGGTTTGTCGTACAACTTCCCAGTCTTCTCTGTTTTGTTCTCTGAGTATTTCAAAGTTATCCAAAAAGGCAAGGGGGACACGCTTTGCGGCAAATATATTCTTGAATAATTCTTCTGTTAAGTTTAGATTCTTAAAATGCTGGCATATCATCCATATATCATAGAGATCTCTTGCTCTTTTTTTCTGTCTTGCGCTGCTTACAATCTCTTTGTATTTAGGCATAGTTTGACATAGAGCTCTTACTTTCTCGATTAAAATCATTTCTGGTGTATAGACTCTTAAAATAAGCCCGTCTATATCTTTCTTTATCGCCTTATCTACGTATTCGTATGAGCTTATATCGACTGTATATTTGACTTCCTGTGTAGATTCATTTATTTTGATAGCATTTCTTCTTATAGCTTCTATATCATCTCCAAACTTTTCAAACTTTTCACGTTCAATGAGTTTGAACTCTAAATTATAACCTCTCCATTCTGGAATGGAACCTGTTTTTGGTTTCTTTATAAACTTTACATCGTAAGCTACTAAACTTATTTCAGCAAACTCTTCATTCAGGTATTCGCCAAATACTCTTGACAGTCTTTCAAAATCTTTATCTTTAAACTCGTTTTCCATAGAGAAGTCAATATCTATTGATCCTCTATTGGTTATATCGTATGCCAACTGCAAGGCATTTCCTCCTTTCAACACCAGCCCTTGCATAAGCAAGTCATCTTTCATCATTGCCTGGAGTGTGCATCTTTTTATTTCGTTTATATCTACCATATTTCTATTTTTAGAATTCTCTATGCTAAGTTAATGATTAATTTTGATATTGTTTGCTTTCCATTTTCTTAATTTTTTCTCGTTTAATGTTTTGTATATTGCATTTGTTTATGTTATGATTATATGTTTGTACTGAAATAAATCTATTTTTATGTTTCAGTACACTTTTCTTTTGTGTTGATTTTAATCTTTGATATATTTTCGTACCTTTGTAGATGTAAAAGCATAGTAAATAATGGAACAAGGAGAAATAATACTATACCAGCCGGATGATACCATCAAGCTGGAAGTTCGTATGGAAAATGAAACAGTTTGGCTTTCTATTGAAGAAATGTCAAATCTGTTCGGTCGTGATATAAGTGTTATAGGCAAGCATATACGAAACATTTTCAAAGAAGAAGAACTGGTAAAAGATTCAGTTTGGGCAAAATTTGCCTACACTGCTTCTGATGGTAAGACCTATCAGGTCGATTACTATAATCTTGATGTGATTATATCGGTCGGCTACCGGGTGAAAAGCAAAAGAGGTACACAGTTCCGTCAGTGGGCTAATAAGGTATTGAAAGAATACTTATTGAAAGGGTATTCCATCAACCAACGGTTGAATGACATCGAGCGGAGAATAGATGACAGGTTTTCCCGGATAGAGAAAACCCTTGCCGGACATTCTGAACAGATAGACTTCTTTGTCCGTACTTCACTGCCGCCGGTAGAAGGCATCTTCTTTGACGGTCAGATATTCGATGCCTACAAGTTTGCAACGGATCTTATCAGATCTGCACGAAAATCCCTTCTTTTGATAGACAACTATGTCGATGAATCTGTATTGCTTATGCTGAGCAAACGCAATCCGGGTGTGTCGGCCACTGTCTATACACAGAAGATTACACCGCAGCTTCAGCTTGACCTTGACAAGCATAATGACCAGTACCCACCCATCAATATCAGAACCTACCGGAACAGTCATGACCGTTTCCTGATAGTTGACGATAAAGAAGTGTACCATATCGGAGCTTCGTTGAAAGACCTAGGCAAAAAAATGTTCGCTTTCTCCAAATTGGATATACCTGCTGAAGCTATTACTAACCTGTTATAAAGATACAAATGTATGAATGTGGTTATCTACTCTCGTGTCAGTTCTCAGTCTGCTAGACAATCAACAGACAGACAGGTTGCAGACCTTCAGAAGCTCGCCGCTGATAGAGGTTACACTGTTTGTGCGGTTTTTGAAGAGAAGATAAGCGGATGCAAGGCTATTGATGAACGCCCAGTTCTGCTTGGGTGCCTTGATTTCTGCACCGATGCACAGAACCATGTAGATATGCTGCTTGTTACAGAAGTCTCACGTCTTGGCCGTTCTACCCTTGAAATGCTGAAGGCTCTCGATATGCTGCATAAGCATAAGGTCAGTGTCTATATTCAGAGCCTGAATATAGAGACACTTCTTCCGGACAAGACGGTTAACCCTTTGTCCTCATTGATTACTACTTTGCTGGGCGAGCTGGCAGCGATGGAGCGTCAGAACATACTTGACCGCCTGAACAGTGGCCGTGCCTTGTACATCCAGAAGGGCGGTCGCCTGGGTAGGAATCCCGGCAGCTTCAAGAGCCGTGATCAGAAAAAAGAAGAATATAAAGAAGCTATCTCTCTCCTGAAGAAAGGCTACTCCATACGCAATGTGGCGAAACTGACCGGCAGGGCTGTTTCTACCATACAGACGATAAAAAAAGAATTTATAAACGACTAATCTAAATCTTATATTATATGAAACAGGGTGATACCGTATTCGTTTCTGCCACAGCCACAGGCTTGGGCAAAGATAAAAAGGCTGTTATTGATAAAATAGAGAATGTGATGGGTACTACTTTTGTCACCGTTACATATACCCATCCTGATGCTGTCTCAGGTCTTGGCGGCTGTTTTGTTGCCTCCCATATCATAGAGACGGACAGCAGAGAGAAAAGCCTTATCCGGCTGGCTCTGGAGGACAGATGGGATGCAGTTACCGGCAACGATGATATAGCAAAGGTTCTTACTGCCCTTTATGACTGGCAGGTAGATGAACTGATGACTTTCATTGATGGGCTGGTCGAACTGAAGCCTAATAGGTTTGACATAACTTATTATGATGGCGTGTGGTCTGTCAACTATATATTCTATCACAAAAAAGGTGAAAACCTGAAGATTGTACTGTTCCGTCTGTTACAGGAGTGTCTGGCTGAAGGTAAGGTTCTGCCTGAACATCTTGCAGGTCAGGAGCCTAAATACCTTGACTTTTTTTCTTCTGATTATGGCTTTAATTAAATCTTATATATTATGAAATCTACTGATTATATTGATTGGGATAACCTGAAGAATATCCCGTTCTTCCTCTGTCAGGTGGTCGAGGATGAAGAGAACCAGGACATAGATATATATTATCTGGGCGAACGCGTTTTCCATGATTACGATCATGTCGGCCATTATATGCGCTCGGCCATTGTGCTGTTCCGTAAAATCAAAAACCGTACCGCCGACTGGGTTAACTTGCGTAACCTATGGACGCTTCGTAACTGCATCCGTGAAAACTACAATCACGGTATCGGTGTGGATAGTCTTATTTATGGTGATAACTTTGATGGCGAGAATACGGACACGCTTACCCCTCTGACAAAAGCACGTTTTGACCTTATAGTGAAGCGAATTAAAGAGCTTGACAAATACGCTACTGTCTGACATATAACATGCAGATGCACGAAGCCCCCGGCAGTCACCCCGCCGGAGGCTTTTTTTATTCCTTTTTGTTTATGTTCTAAATAGAAACTTAACAATAATAATTCTTTTTTATATCCAACTTCTTCATTTTCTATAATATTTCTGAGATTTCTCTTCCATCCGTTTCAGAATAGCTTCGAAGACTTCGGGTGTATAATCTTCCCTTTCTGTATCATGGTCTGACACCTTACGGATTATTACTTCACAACCCAAACGGTTGGCCATGCGTATCAAGGTCAATACATCCTCCTTTTTTTTCAACGAATAAGGTATTCCTACTTCTTCTTCGACGACATGGATATAAGATCCTTTTTCATGCGATAATTCCATCAAAAATATATCTATGCGATCTTGATGTAATTTCGCATCTTTAAAAACATATCCTTGCACATTCAATATCTTACGAACCTTATGTCTTCGATATAATATTATGGTTACAGCTGTTAACGTTGACAACACGAATATTAGAAACGGTATGTCAGTACAGCAGGCATGAATAATGATAATAATCATTACAGCAATAAAGATTGCAAGCAAACACGAACACATAGTTAAATACCTAAATCATTTAGTTTTTTATTTATCCTCGCCTCTCTTTCACACGATTCCTTTTCGGCCTGAAGTTCTTCTTCGCTTTTCATTTCATCTAACCCGTGTTCCGTTATTTCTCGAACTACCACCTCACACCCTAAACGATGCGCCACACGACACAACGCAATTACTCCGACTGCACTTCCTGCATATATTTCAAGTGATTTTTCAGAACTTACATTAGTAAGTTCTGGTTTGAATGTCACTGCTGCAATGTCTGCTCTTTCATTAAGGTACTGACCTATGGCTTTTGCAGACTTGATGGAGTCATCATTATGACGTAGTGCTTCTTTCGGCATAGTCAGTGCCTTTTTCTTGTCAAACTTCATATATTGCCATACAAAAACTGCCAAAAGCATCAGGGTAATACATGTGATTAAAATTAAATTATTTTCCATTGATTAGATGTGTCTTTTTTAAAATACACTCATCATTCTTAAGTGTTATAAGAATTATAAATTATCTAACTTACTTACATCTTTTACAAATTCCTTTGCAGGCTTGAAAGCCGGGATATTGTGTGCCGGTATTATGATAGTTGTGTTCTGGCTTATATTACGTGCGGTTTTCTCTGCTCTGTGCTTCAGGATAAAACTTCCGAAACCTCTCAGATATACCGGTTCATCTTTTTCCAAAGAGTTCTTTATCTCTTCCATCAGGCTTTCCACGATTGCCATCACATCCTTTTTGTTGATACCTGTTTCCAGTACAATGGTATTAACGATTTCTGCTTTAGTCATTTCTTTTTGGTTATTTAAGTGAAAATAAAACCCGCTCTATGTAGAGAACGGGTATAACATTTACCTGGTTACGTGTCTTTGATGACAGAGGCTTTACCAGACATTACCAATGCAAAAATACTATTTTATACTGATATATAGGCTTTTCTTTGCTTTATTCTTCAAATAATTAGGGCGTTCCCTTTAAGGTCGGGCTTTCCGTTCCAAGTCCTCGCTTTGCTGTGGGCTTTCCCCTGCAATCCCTAACGCATAACCCCTACCCTTCGGGCAGGGAGAGCGGTATTTTATTTTCCCTTAACTGATTGAAACATTGGCAAAGGTAGGCGGGAGTGAAAACAAGCCCGCAAAAAACGCCAAATCTCCACCTTACAGGTAGTATTTACCATTTTTTCAGGCTTGCTATTCACTCTTTCCGCTGGCAATAAATTCCAATGTTCTCAATCAGCAAAGGGAAAAAATTTGATTGGGGCGACAAGCGATGTAAGCGAGTAATAACCCTTAAAACATAGAGCGTATGGCAGCAATGAACGTAAACCCGAAGTACAAAAAGCAGTGGTCTAAGCTGATGTTTTCTTTTTTCGACTATCTGCCCATGAAGTACGAAGCAAATCCGAGAGAGTGGCAAATCCGAAGACTTATTTGGGACTTCAAGGACGGAAAACGCAGTCTGCAAGTAGCTGAAATCGTAGCACGGAAGATAAGGGAAACTTTCGGAAGCATGACTGAAAAAATAGTCTTCTGTTGTGTTCCGGCTTCAAGCAACGAAAAGAACGTGAAACGGTATAAAGACTTTTCCGATGAAGTCTGCCGACTGGCTGGCACGATAAACGCTTTTGACCATATCAGTGTAGAAGGTGAAAGGCTGGCTGTTCACGAGTACAACGGTACAAAAACCGTGACAAACGCACAAGTCATCAATTTTGAGGAAGCATTCTTCAAGGGTACACAAGTCTTGATTTTTGACGATGTGATAACAAGAGGCTTTTCCTATGCCCGCTTTGCTTGCGCTTTGGAGGCTTTCGGAGCTTCTGTTTTGGGAGGATTTTTTTTAGGTAGAACACTTTTAAAATAAGCAGATATGAAGACACAATTTGAAGTTAACGAAGATTTCCGAGTAATGGAAAATGAAGAGCTGGTTTATATGCTGACAAAAAAGAATGATTTCAGCCAAAAGGCAGCGGAAGACCTTTTCGGCTATCCGAACACATCTTCTTTTTCTGATGTCATTTCACAAATGACACCGGCAAAACGCAGGCTTGCGATGGCAGCGGTAGAACTTTATAAAAGACTGAGAGAAAACGCAGCAGAACCGCAAAAGATAATGTGCAGCCAAGATATTTATAAACTCATGTTTCCTTATTTGGGTGATATTGCGACAGAGGAATGTTGGGCAGTTTTCCTGAACCAGGCATCACGGGTTATTAAAAGATTTCGTGTTTCGTGTGGCGGATATTCAGCCACACAAGTGGATATAAGGGTAATTCTCCGTGAAGCACTTCTGAGCCGAGCCGTTAACATCATTCTTTGCCACAACCACCCAAGCGGCAACAAGCAGCCGAGCAGAGATGACGACCGACTGACACAGGCAGTTGCGACAGGTGCAAAGATGATGAATTTACGGTTTCTTGACCATGTTATAATAGCTGGTAACGATTATTACAGCTTTGCCGACGAAGGCAAAATATAATATTTATTTCGGGGGATGAAACATTTCCCCCGATAACTTCTGTTTTCATATCGACACAATAATAAAAGGGTGTTCTTTTTGGCAGGTACCCCAAAAAGAACCAAAAAACGCTTTTTAAAGCGGTAAGGCAAAGCCTTGTTTTTGTTTTTGCGTACACGCAGTGGGCGGCACTCCCACCCACCCATTTAAAGCGGTAGGGCGATTTCCAGTGTACACCAGCGGACAAGCCGCAGGTAAACACCGGAAAGGAACGAAGCGGAGAGGAAACCCGCTTGAAGGCAGCCGCAAGCGGCAACCTGAGCGAATTTATCCACTCCGCTGTTTTTCGTTCCGCTCGCCCTGTTGCTTTATCCCGTGCCACCTACAATTAGTATTTACTAAAAGTAGTAAATACTAATTGTAGTATTTTAGTGTAATTGTAGTATGTACCTATTATTCAGCGTTATTTATATTGTTTCGTTTTATCTTTTGATATTTTGGGCGTTCCCCTTCAGGTCGGGCTTTCCGTTCCAAGTCCTCGCATGGCTGTGGGCTTTCCCCTGCAATCCCTAACGCGGTTCCTCCCCACCCACCCCGTCTAAGGTATGTTTCGTTTTGTGCTGAAATCCTTGCGGCCACAAGTGGCTGCGTGATTACGGCACAAAGGAAACATCCGGGCTGCACCTGCTCCATGTACCAAAGGTATATTATACAGATGCAGCCCTAATCGCTCACCCATTTTATCCCAACACGGCACAGGTCGGCTGCGCTGACTTATGCCATGTTGGGATGGGGACAGATGTGTAAATCTGTCCTGACTTATTTACACTAAAATACTAAAAGTAGTATATACTAAATTACTAATAATAGTATCGGTTTATAATCAGATATTTAGAATAATATATCTTTGTTATTCTTGCTTTATCCTATTCTTCTGCTGGGCGCTTGTGTGCGTTTTTCCTGAAGATGATTCGCAAACGCTTACATATTTCGTCATCTTGGTTCTCAATATTCTTTGCACCCTTTTTGTTCATTGTCACATATTTGCCATCCGGTGATATTTCGATTTCCTTTGTTGCAGCCATTATTTCAAGCATGTGCCTGATGATACATTCATAGACTCGTGTCCGTTCCTGGTCGGTCTGCACTGGCTCCGTATCATATTCTATATCGAAGTTCTCGATGATATTTGTGATAAGTTCCTCTACTGATACTGGGGTACCATAGCCAATAGTAAAGCCTATGGCTATATAAAAATCATTAAAATCAGGTATCATGTTTTCTCCTTTTTAAGTTTGACTTTTGCAATGTAGCAAATATCTTTCATAAGTCTTTCGTGAGGCTGGCTTTTTTTCTTAATACTGTACTACTTTTAGTATTTACTATAAGTAGTATTATTGTAATGCGCACTACATTTTAAGTGTGCTGATTAAACCTTTATTTTTTAAAGACTTACATTCTTGCATTAAAATACTAAAATACTAATTTTAGTATTTTAGTATTTTTGTAATGCACATTACAAATAAAAATGTTATCTTTGTACCAGGTTATTAAAAGCTTCAGGTTATGATTACGACTATCCAATTCAAGACGCTTGATGATTTGTACAGGTTCTATAATCAGGCAATTTTCGGCGGTGAACTTTCCGACTGTATTGTCAACATGTCAAGACATGGTGGTGCATACGGCTTCTTTGCGGCGAACCGCTGGAGGGGTGAGAACGAAACCAAAAAGATCATTCATGAAATCAGCATTAACCCTGACTTCATGAACCGTGACGATATCGAATGGCACTCTACACTGGTACATGAAATGTGCCATCTCTGGCAGGAAGATTTCGGCAAACCGAGCCGTGGCGGTTATCATAACAGGCAATGGGCTGACAAGATGATACAGGTCGGACTGATGCCTACTGATACGGGCGAACCGGGTGGACAGCTGACCGGGCAGAGAGTGACGCATTATATCATTCCTGACGGCAAATTTGAACAGGTTTTCAAGACTCTCTCCAGCGAGGATCTTCAAAACCTCAGGCTGAGATATAAGCCTACACTGGCCGCCATGTCCGGCAAGCCGTTCACGGTCGGCACTTCCGGCAATGATGATACGGATAATACTGAAGCTGAAGGAGGAGAGGAGAGCCGGAGCGGTAAGCGCAAAAAATATACCTGCGGCTGCGGTTGCAATGTCTGGGGTAAGTCCGGCCTGATACTGAAGTGTGGCATTTGCGGTACGGACTTTATCGAGCAATAACCGTGCAAGTGCATGAAGCCCCCGGCAAAACACCCCGCCGGAGGCGGTTTCTGTATCGTTTTCACTAATATACTATTATTAGTAAATACTAAAATTAGTATATTAGTATAATTGTAATGCACATTACATAAAGCGCATTACAAAAAAAGTGGGGATGTCGGAAACCGTCAATTCACCCCACTTTATGGGCATAACGTGCAATAGCCGTCAGCCCCCGGACTGTCAGGCACCACCCTGACAGCACTTCAAATATAGCGGTTTCCCGTATAAAATCCAAATTTTCAGGCCATTTTATAATATCCGTTCTCGTCATGCAGCAGTTTCAGCTTTTCCACCATCTGGGCGAAAGTCATCTTTGACATCTTGGCCATTTCCTTTATCTTGTCTTCATCGTAGTTGAATCGTTTCGGCTCTTTTTCCGGCATCGGAACGAAAGCCGGGTTGGGGATGGCTTGTGCGCTTGGTTCGCTGCTGAACAGGTCTTGCATGATACTTTTCATATCCTGGTTCTTGCCGCTTCTTTTTCTGGTTTGCTGACGCTTGCCCATGTCAGCTTCAGCCTGATTCTGTGACGCATCCTTTTCTTTCCGGACATTGCTTACGGTTGCTGTCTTCTCTGACATGAAAAATACCAGGTGCGTATAGCTCCTGCCTGTCTTGACGGCACTGGCTGTCACGTTGATGTCCGTATGCTGGGTGATGGCTGCCAATGTTCCCACCGGTTTTTGTGTCTTCTTGTCGATGACATAATCCCACTCAATGAGTTTTGCCGCTCTTTTTTCCGCTTTTGCGGCTCTCTGTTCGGCTTTTACCTTCTCGTTGATGCGAATCCCTATCACATCCGATAAAAACCGCTCATTCGCGTTCTTGTTCTTCTGTGGGTCGTATGTGGGACTGTCTGTCAGTTCCAGTGCATTCTTCAGGTCTTCTATTGATACCTTCCATTGGTGCAGTTTGACATAGTTCTTGAAGTAAGGGTAGAACCAGTTCTGATAGTCACTCGACAGTTTCAGGTAGTATTTGGGCTGTATGCAGGCATATTTGTTTAGCTGCATCAGAAACTTGCGTACCTTGGGGTTGATGCAGATCTGGACATACTTCTCATCGACTGCAAGATTGTAGGCGGTTATCCATGTATAGCCTTGCCATACCTGGGCACCGTTTTTCTTTCTTGTGGCAAACTGGAGCATGTTTTGACCTACCTCTACCAGTGTTTCGGCGAGGCGGTTGTACTTGTCATTGTTGTTGTCAAGACCAAGGTATTTAAACAGGCTTTGCTTTTCAAAGCCTACGTCAGGCAGAATCTCTTCTTCGATGCTGCTCACACTCTGGCTGATGGCAAACAGCAGGCGGTAGCCCAGGGTTGACATCCTCCAGCGTATCTTTTCAAGCTGGTAGAGTTCCTGAGATACACGTACAACCTTGTTTTCGTTGTATTTCTCTATCTTCTGAAGAGAGTTCTGTTCACTCATAAAGCATTAGTTTTGATATGATTTTCGCAAATATACGATTATTTCCTACATTCCAAAAAAAATATAGGAAATTATTTTCCCCTACTTTTGAGAATACAGATCCGGAGTCCTCTTACTTCCTGAAGTTTTATACCTCAAAAGGGTAGGAAATCATTGTACGCTTTTTTCTGCTGCTCTTACGTGTAAAGGTTTGTATTACAGCCTTATGAGTGTTTGTATAGGGCAGATTATCTATCTCTTATATAACCCTCAAAAAGGTAGGAAATCAACATGTTTTTTCTTAGATGATACTGATTATCAGGCACCTGTAAAACATAATTTTACGATGTAAACGATGTTTTACCTGATTTGGACCTGTGTTTTTTATGCGTATTGGTGTGATTTAAAGGCAATTGGACTGATTTTCTTATTCTCCAATTCCTACCTTTTTGAGGGTTATCCAGTCAGTAAGTCCTTTTAAGGACTTGCTGACTTATGTCTTTTCTTCAATAAAGATGCTCTTTTTCATGGATTTAAAAGTTAAAATTTGTATTTCCTATAAATTTATTATTTAGTAGGAAATTAAAAATTTTGAACCCTCAAAAGGGTAGGAAATCAACCCTCAAAAAGGTAGGAAATCAACCCTCAAAAAGGTAGGAAATCAACCCTCAAAAAGGTAGGAAA
>OGLL01000095.1_pt1 | contig 19631 bp, 18 predicted proteins | sample 1572901 | NCBI WGS metagenome assembly OGLL01 (sample SAMEA2581980, study PRJEB24529) | metagenome | biome: Human gut stool | place: China | collected 2011
TGTATTTATTAACACAAAAAGCTGCTCAAAAATTTGGCTATGTCTTAGGAATCAAGAAGAAACTCTATGTTCTTTGGATCGCACGAAGGAGCAAGACGGGGAGCTATCCTATATTCTATAGCTATTTCATGCAAGTTGAATGGCATCAATCTGTTTGAATACATTAGCGATGTCATAGAAAAGACCATTGAATGGCAACCGAATACCACACTGGAGAAATATAGAGACTTACTTCCCGACCGATGGAAAAAGCAGTAACAGCATTTGTTTAATCAGCTGTTACTGCTTTTTTTGATTATGCAAGGTATAAACGCGGAGCCGCTTACCGAAAAAATCTGTGTAAATCTGTGGGACGTAAAAAAGTGGTTTCAGCCCCCCGACCAAACAGGGCGAGCTTCCGTTTCAATTTCGTGCGTAATCCGAAGGTGAAGAGTGGTGAAGAGTGGTGCGTAACTCTTCACCACTCGCACCCCCAGTGTTTATCGGGGTTTCAGCCGATTTGGTGAAGAGTGAAGAGTAAAAAAGAGAGTGGTTGTTTATACCAGCTCCCGACGTATCGTTTTGTGCCTGGCAATGGCAGGTTATTGCCCTGGGAGGGCACTGAAAAAGTAAAACCCACTTTCATATTGAAAGTTAAAGACAGAAAAATAGCTGTTTTACCCTTCTTTTTCTGTATATCATTGCCTTATTAAGGCGATTTATAGAAAGAGAAGTTATAAATCGTAAGCATTTTCCATTTTGGTCTTTAAAATTGGGTACCTTTTTCAGTGCCCTCCCTGGCAAGGGGCAATGTTGTGCCATAGTGAGGCAATAAGCGATACAAGCCGCTTTACGCATCGTCAGTACTATCATGGCGACCTCTCAGTAACGTCTTTGCGCCTTGTAAGTACTATCGCTATTGCTTGTAAGTACTATCGTTACGATGAGTTGTTCAGATGCCCCATTTTATGTCCATCGTTATAAAAGCTCAAATCCATCATTTATTTTCCTCCTTTTATTCTATTACAAGTACGGCAAAGCATTTGACAATTCTCGGCAACAGTCGTTCCACCATCACACCAAGGAGTGATATGGTCAGCTTCCATTTCTTCTAACTTAAAAGGTTTACCACAATGGGCACAGACTCCTTTTTGTCGCTCATAAGCCTCACGTTTCTGTTTCTTATCAAAAGTACGGAAACTTAAATCGCGCAAATCTCCACTCAGCACATATCTATAGATGCCAGACTTCTTCATGATTTCATCATCTTCCATCAGGCGATGTATTTCTGATTCTAATTGTTGCGTATCATAGATATTGCTTCCAAACTCATCAAACATAGCACCCCAATCTAAGCCTTTCATCTCCTTTCTATATTTAGGAAAAGTAGATTTAACCCAAGTGATTATTTGCATATAGTAAGCCCAAAGCTGATTGGCGTTCGGATCATTTTGATGAATAGCCATATACTTATCTATCGGAGCTGGATCCGAAATACAATCGTGACGTGCAGCCCACTTCAAAATGGTCTGCAAATATGCTTGCTCCTCAAGCTTGCCAATCATATAATCACCACCTACCTTATAAGCCGCACACCCATATTTACTGAAATAACGGCGAGCGTCAGTAATAAAGGGACCAACATATACAGCATTACGTAACTCCTGATCGAGCAAACGCTCACCTGCAATGTTTATCACACGGAACCAATCAAGCTTTTCCATATCTGTACCAGTACAGAAATAGACTGTCAACTCATAGTCAAGAAAGTCCTTCTTTTCTTTTTCTGTCAGATTGTCAAAGTAGAGCACTGGGCGGTCTTTATCAACAATATTGAAAGCATGTTGGTAAAACTCACAGATAGACAGTGTTCGTTGTTGTCCATCTATCATTTCATATTTACTTTTATCGCCAACACTCCAATACATAATATTAAGAGGGTATCCTTTCAATATGGTTTCAATCACAGCCTGCTGTTGTTTTAGCTCATAACGAAACTCACGCTGATAAGGAGGACGAATATTCAACTTACCATGATAGCCGTAGACACCATTATTTGGGTCATTGCTATAATCTGCAATCAAGTCACGAATTGCTACTTTTTCTTGTTTTATATCCATATTAGTTATTTTTTCTTGATAAATATTCTTGCATAAGTATTCTTGCCGTTAATCAAAGGGCGCGCATCTTTATCTCCTCTAAAAGGAATACCAACAATATCAGCATTATAACCAGCCGAAGCACTCATACCTAAGATTACAAATTGGTCTGGATTATATTTATCGATAAATGTTATCGGTACTCCCATCACCCCTTCATAGTCGCACGGAATATCTGCGGTCTTACCAACATTGATAGCATCGTAATTATCATAAGTAGGATATTCTTCAGGAGAATAAGATTTATAAAGAATAATATCTTCATGGCGTTCCTTATAATCAAGATTGGTAAACCATGTCACGCCAGATACCCTGATCATTCCTTTCCTATGGTCTCCAGCAGTAGCAACATCCTCATAAGCGGAAATAAAATGACCAGCATTTCCCTTAAAGCCAAATCCCAACCACATTTTGTTATCTCTAATCAAAGGAAATATCTCTTTGTAGGACAAAGCGTTTTGATGTCCAATTATCAAGAACTTTTTATCATATTCCATCAATTGAGCCACATACTCACGAAACAAAGAAAAAGGAGGATTAGTTACTACAATATCTGCTTCTTTCAGAAGTTCAATACACTCTTTACTACGGAAATCACCATCACCCTTTAATGGCTTCACTCCTATTTCTTCCGCATCAGGAATATGATTTTCATTTTTGTCACCTTCATAAACAAGATATACTGCTTGCTCACTTTTATTCATACTGAACAAATCCATATCTTGATTTTTATAGCAAGTAGTGATTAGTTTCTTCAAACCAAGAAATTCAAAGTTGTATGCGAAATAAGTAAAAAAGTTACTCACACGAGGATCATCACAATTGCATAATACAGTCTTACCACGAAAATGTTCACGGTAATGACGGAGTTCATTATTGATGTCTTCTAGCTGCGTGTAGAATTCATCTTTTTTAGCAGCCTTAGCTTTATCTATGGTTCTTTTTGCCATAATATTTTGATTGATAATTAATGAGTTACAAGCACTAACTATCAATCACGCCAAGACGCAAAAAGGGCGTGATGCTCTTATTGCGTTCAGCTATGAGGCAGCCTCGGAATGGAAACCTCAACTATTCAAATAAGAATGCACCACGCCTATAGCGCAGATGCATTGCTAATACACGAATAGTTAAGGCACCCCATACCGAATGCCTTATCACAATTATTCCTTGTTACGTTATTTCCAATAAGTTTCCGAGGCTTTTGGCTGAACGCGAAATAATAGCGAATGCTTTTGTTTACCAACGATGTCTTGGAAATGGCTGTAGCCAAATCCATTTGCAAAGATACAACAAATTATTGAAACGAGCGCACCTTTCATCGAAAAACTTCTATTAAATCATGCTTTTTTCTTCTTTAGATGCCAGCAAACAGCTCTCACAACGCCTAAATACACCTTATTGTACCATCACGAAAATAAGGCAGAAATTGCAATATGATAGAGGGAGTTACAAAGTTTACTGCACAACAGCTGGATTACAAGCGCACAACACGTGTTGTGCAAGCGCATAACAGCTGATATGCAAGCGCACAACAGCTGTTGTGCGACTGGCGAATGCTATAATTCCGACGACAGACATTAATGATTCCGACAACTTCTATAGTATACTCCGACAACTTTCAATGCTTCTTTCGATGCTTGTTCATACATAATAAGCAGTCCTCACATATATCAATGACACAACTTACATACATCATTTACACCACTCACATATATCAATAACACCGCTCACATATATCAATAACACCGCTCATCCATATTAGTGCCATTTTTATTTGGTAGTTTAAGAATAAAAGATTACCTTTGTATCGCTAAACAGAAAGAAGAAAACGATGGCTATAAAATATGAGATCCATTATCTTCCCAATGCAGGAGGAAATGAAGAGACTCGCCGATTCGCCCATATCTTTGAGCAAACAGCAATGACAGACAAGGAGATGATCAGCCGAATCGCCAGACATAGCTGCCTGGGAGAAGGCGAAGTTTCGTCCGTACTCATGAAACTGCGTGATATCATAGAAGAAGACCTGCAGGATGGAAAACGTGTCAACATTCCGGAAATAGGCTATCTCTCGCTCTCAGTAGATCTGGATATGGATGAACTGAAGCCCGACAACAAAGTGAGAGCCGACTATGTGAGCGTAAGAGGCATCAAGTTTCGCCCCAATGCAGACCTGCTGAAAAAGGTGAAACATCATACTCATTTCGAGAAATCACTATATACTTCCCGCTCCTACCCCTTCTCTGAAGATGCATTAAAGGAGAAAATAAGAGAGTATCTGGAGCATAACCGTTCCATTAACCGAAAAGTACTGGAAGAGGAATTTTATATCCGTAAACAGACGGCGCTCAACTGGCTGAAGAAACTGGAAAAATCCGGGTTCCTGATTAAAGAAGGTTCCCGAAATGCTCCGGTTTATTTCCTGGCAGAAAAATAGATACCTGCATCAGGATTATCAGCAATATACTAGGGTATCCAGTTCTATGTTCCACTTTTTAATATTGTAATATAATTCCAAAGCTTTGATATTTAAAGTGTTACATGTTTGAAATGAACTGTTTTTTATCATAAAATAGCGATGTATAATTGAGGGTGTGTCTGTTGCTTGCATAACATCTGATTCTCATAATGTTAGAAGAAGTACAAGCTTCTTTTTAACTCGAAAATTGGAACACAAAACTGGACACCCTAGCAATATACATAATACATAGGATACTCCAAGACATTCTACAATCTAAAAATTTTGGTAATATGTCAAACAAAGTAGATAAAAGAATAACAGAACAGAGCTCGCTCTACGAACATCTGGAAAAGATGAGCGTGGATGAACTCACCGCTCATATCAATGCTGAAAACAAGAAGGTGGCTCTGGCAATAGAAGAAGCATTGCCTGCCATTAACCAACTGATTTCCGCCATCGAAGGGCAGCTGAAGAAGGGCGGAAGGCTCTTCTATGCCGGTTGCGGAACGGGCGGAAGACTTGCTACGCTCGATACTATCGAAGTGCAGAACACCTATGGTATCGACGGTTCACAGATACAAGCCATCTTCCCCGGAGGCATCGGCTGCCTTACACAAACCAGGGAATCGAGAGAAGACGACCTGGAGAATGGCTGGCATCAGCTCTGCGACAAGCATATCTCAAAGTATGATTTCGTGCTGGGCTTCTCGGCAAGTGGCACTACTCCCTTTGTGCTCGCCATCCTGAAACATTGCAAGGAGGCAGGCATTCCTACGGGTTGCATCGTCAACAATCCCCACGCTCCCATCGCCCAAGCTGCCGATTATCCCGTAGAAGTCATCACAGGACCGGAATTTGTTACGGGAAGTACCCGCATGAAAGCCGGTTCTTCGCAGAAGATGATTCTGGATATGATCAGTACTTCTCTTCAGATAAGACAAGGACGGGTGGAAGGCAATAAGATGGTGAACGCCAAGCTTATCAACCATAAACTCATCGACCGCGCTTGCCGCATCTTCATGGAACGCAATCCGGAATATACGGATTATGAGGAAGTGAAGCTGCTGATTCTGAAAGCAGGAAGCGTGAAGAAGGCGGAAGCTCTGCTGAAGAGTAAAAGCGATTTAGATGTTTAGATAGAGTTAGACAAAACTTCACCTTATATAAAAATAAGAACTATCAAGACTTCACCTTTATAAAATAGGAATATCAAGACTTCACCTTATATAATAATAGGACTATATGGCAAAGAAAGCAATTGTAATGGGTGCCACATCGGGCATCGGAATGGAAGTGGCGAAACTGCTTGCTGCAAAAGGATGGCAGGTAGGAATCGCCGGAAGAAGAATCGAAAGATTGCAGGCGCTGATTTCGCAGGGCGGAATTACCTGCTACCAGCAAATAGACGTGACTTCTCCCGATGCTCCTGCCCAACTTCTCGAACTCATCGATAAATTGGGAGGCATGGACCTCTACTTCCATAGTTCCGGCATTGGCTGGCAGAACAACTCGCTGGATATAGAAAAGGAAATGAAGACCCTAGAAACCAACGGCTTAGGATTCACGAGAATGGTGGATACGGCATTCAACTGGTTTGCCGCCCAGTCTTCTACTCCAACCAATAAGAGTGAACTTTCTGTTTCTGAAAGTAAGAAGAAGGCAAACCATACCTGTCAGAATTTCCGCATTGCCTGCATCACTTCCATCGCCGGAACCAAAGGTCTCGGTGCAGCCCCTGCCTACTCTGCCACCAAGCGATTCCAGAACCATTATCTGGAATGCCTGTCGCAGCAGGCACGGATGCGTCGTCTCCCCATCGCCATTACAGATATCCGACCAGGTTTCGTAAAGACCGACCTCATCGCAGGCAGCAGCTATCCGCTGCAGCTCAAACCGGAAGATGTGGCGAAACATATCGTGAATGCTATCGAAAACGGAAAGGAAGTTAAGGTGATAGACTGGAGATATGATATCCTCGTCTTCCTCTGGCGACTCATTCCTAGATGGTTATGGACGAGATTGAGGATTACAACATAGCAACTTTATTCCTTTCTGATGACTATCGTCTTGAACCAGTCTTTCAATACTCCAGCATATTGATCCTGCGAATCAGACAGCAGGATGACAACCTGGGAACCATCTTCCAGCATAGGACCAAGACACATACCTTCGTAATTGGCAAAGGAACGTTTGGAAAGAGACAAGCCGGTTTTCCATTCCGTGAGCAATCTCTTTTTCAAGAAAGGAGTATCTGATGAAAACTTCTCTTTCATAGAAAACTCCTCAGAATTCAAAGGATTGATCAGATAGAGCTTGCACTTGCAGAAAGCACCTAGCTTGATCTTAGGAATAAATGCCTCACGCTCCAGAACCAGAAGCTGACCATCGGGCAAGGCACAAAGCTCACTCACACCCATCACATAGATATCTGCTTTCTTATGGGTAGAAGGTTGATCCATCTGATAGGCATAGGTCGTCATATAACGAGGGTCTTTCTTGCTACTCACTTGCTCGCTACTGTCTTCCTTGCCATTATCTTCCTTGTTACGATTTTCCTTTATCTTTCCCCAATCAAGCCTCATCAAACGAAGCTGGTTAGCCAATCCGTTTTGAGAAGTAGCAGGCTGTCCGTCCTTGCGAAGCGTGCTCTCTGGTATCGTCCAGAGATACTGACGGACGGAATCAAAAGCCAGAGACTCAAAATTATAATTAGGATAAAAATCAGCAGAAGGCCATCTGCTTTCCCAAAGGTTCTGCTGATAGTCAACCTTGGCAGCATCTGCCGAAATAGGCAGAATAGGATATTCCTTTAAACGGCAATATCCTTCGCTTGCTATCACCAGGGTAGAATCAGAAACCTTCACGATGGCTTCGTGGTCAAAGCCTTTCTCCTGCCCCTGCCAAGGCTTGCCGTCTTTCAGCGTTCCATCTGTTCTCTCGGTAAAACCCAGGTTCTCTACCTGTTCCAGTTCGCCTGTCTTGGGATTCACCTGAATTCGGAAGTTGAAATACAGAGCACTATCCGACTTGTCGCTTACCACCGCATAGATATCATCATGCAGATGAGCAATGCCACTATAGTTGCCCGCAGCCACGGTTTTCGGAAAAGCCTTCTGAGGATGTTCTCTTACTACTTTCCAATCCTGTGCTCCAGCCAACAGACTGAATGCCAGGAAGATGGTCAGAATATTACAACGCTGCATAGGTAAGAACAAACTCCATGGTTAATTCAAAATCCACATGAGCCGTCTTCCTGCTCTTGAGATTCTCCACATCACACGACCAGTCTGCCATCGTATCAAATGGCTTTACCCGCATATCCTCAAACATCAGATTTTCTTCTGAGAATAACTTGAAGACCGTTTCCTTGGCACACCAGTGCACCAGCTTGGCATCCAGATCTTCTGCCTTCTCATCCTTTCGCAGGAATTTGGAAGCGATGCGCTCTACCCTATCGCTGAAGTATTCGATATCCACCGCCACTTCCTGATTCTTGGAAAGGATAAGCGCAGCATAACCCTTGGTATGCGAAACGCTGATATGATAACCACGGAACAATGGCTTTCCAGCCTCGTTGTGGGTAATGTCACCCGCATGAGAAAGCAAGCCCTTGGAAGCTCCGTTCGTCTTGAGCATCTCATACATTAATGCACGAATGGCAAGAAACTCCAGTTTCCTGCCATCGTTCTTATATTTCTCTTCCACCTGGGAGCGATAAGCCTGCAGAAGAGGATATGCTTCAAACAACTGTTCTACAGTCTCATCCATCTGCCACAAGCCCAGACTCACTCCCGGATAAACTTCTCGAATATTGACTACTGCCATATTTTCTATTATAATCTGTTTTAAAATGAAACCCAGATGATTACTTAGAAGAATCCTCCACGTTTTCTTTCACGGGATGCACCGTCACCTTAATCTTGCTGATACGGCGCTCCTCGATGTTCATCACCTCAAAAGTATAGTTCTTATAATCTATCTTCTCGTGCATGCTTGGAAAATCGCCCTTGATTTCCAAGAGCAGACCAGCCAGGGAATCAGCATCACCCTCTACCTCTTCAAACTCTTCATCATCTACATTCAGAATCTTGCAGAAATCAGAAAGTAAGGTCTTTCCTTCAAAGATGAAGGTGTTGTAATTTAATTTCGAGTAGAACTTCTCCTCCTCATCATATTCATCGTTGATTTCTCCTACAATTTCCTCAAGGATATCCTCAAGAGTTACGATACCGGAAGTACCGCCAAACTCATCTACCACAATGGCGATATGAACCTTGTTGTCCTGGAACTCGCGAAGCAGATCATCTATCTTCTTGGTTTCAGGAACAAAGTAAGGAGGACGAATCAAACTCTGCCAACGGAAGTTGGATGCCTTCGTAAGATGAGGCAATAAGTCCTTGATATACAACACGCCACGGATATTATCCGTATTATCCTGATAAACGGGAATACGGCTATAGTTGTTTTCCTCAATGCATTTCAATACTTCAGGATAAGTGCTGCGGATATCCAGGTCAATGATATTCTGTCGGCTGGTCATCACCTCCTTGGCAGTTTCATCGCCAAAGCGGATGATACCCTTCAGCATGCTCTGTTCGTCCTTGATATCATTCTTATCAGTGAGTTCCAGCGCCTGCTCCAAGTCATCCACGCTCAACACATGGTTCTCTTTCTGTATGATTTTTTCTGCCACGATACCACTCTTGAGCAGAACATTCTCCAAGGGCCAGAACAGTTTACGTGAGAACATGATGCCATTCACGCAACGGCGGCAGAACTTAAGGGAATCCTGACGGGCATATACCTTTGGCATGATTTCACCAAAGAGCAAGAGCAAGAAAGTTAAGACCACGGTGATGATGAGGAACTGAAGCCAATAAGCCTTCGGTCCAAACTCCACGATACCCGCAAAAACATAGTTAAGAAGCATGATAATGGTTACATTCACGAAGTTATTGGTTATCAATATGGTAGCCAATGTACGTTCGGAATCCTCACGCAACATCATGATTTTTCTGTCGGCATCAGTCTTTTCATCCTCCAGTTCCGCAACATCTGCAGGTGATAAACTAAAAAAGGCGATTTCGGAACCGCTGGCAAAAGCTGACGCACCTAGTAAGATAGCCGCTAAACCTGCGGCTACCAGAACTCCGGTAGATGGATACAAGAGCACCACATCTCCAAAAGCATCTGTTATGGTAGATATATCCAATTTCTGAGCTGAAAATTTTAAAATGGTAAATCATTCTGATCTGTAGCCCCGGCAGTGGATGAATCCGTTGTCGAAGAAGCCGGCTGACTTGCAGCAGGCTGAGCAGGCACAGGCTGAACAGGCTGAGCCGGTGCTGCCGAAGATGATGCAGAACGCGAGGTGAGCATCTCCATATTATCCACGTAAATCTCGGTGATATTATGTCGCTTTCCCTGCTTGTCATCATACAATCGGTAACGAATTCGTCCTTCTACATAGAGACGGTCTCCCTTGTGCACATACTTCTCCACGACCTTAGCCAGACCACGGAAAAACACAAGGTTATGCCAATCGGTATGGTCGGGCACTTTCATACCATTGGCCAAGGTGTATCCTTTCTCCGTAGTAGCGAAAGACACTTGAGCCACCGCCTGATCCGCATCGTAATAATGCACATCGGGTTCCTTTCCCACATTACCAATCAACATTACCTTATTCATCGTTTCTCCTTTTATAAATTAGTTACTTCCACATTCCGAGATAACGGAAATGGAAATTCTTACCCTTTGCTGAAGGGAACTGACTGCGTGAATCTACATGATCCTTCAAGTATTCCACGATACGGGTGTAGCAGTCTAAGCCAGACATAGCCTTCACGTTAGCCACGAAATGAGTATCACGGTATTCAAACTTACCTGTAGCTGGTACCAGCACTACACGCTTAAAGTCGATAGAACCCTCGTACCAACCCGGCTGTTCCTCAGCAAGTTGCAACATGACTGGATTCTCCTGGCGTTCAGCAGACGCAGTATTACGCAAAGCCTTCTTGTCCTTGAAATCCTGCATAGTAGCAGCAAGAGTCTTGATAACAATGAAATAAATACGTGGGCGAACTTTATAACGTTTGGGATAGCAAACATCGCTAGCGGCATAATCTCTAATATCAGCCTCTAGTTCAGCATCCATTCCAATCTCTGGGATACCTTTCAAAAAATCTATTGCTTCATCAACATTGTTAACCAATGTTTCCTGATCAAAATATCTTAAATATAAATTCATAATAGGTATGTTTCTCTATTTTCAATATAAAATAGAGCGGAAAACGGGACTCGGACCCGCGACCCCAACCTTGGCAAGGTTGTGCTCTACCAACTGAGCTATTTCCGCTTATTCATTTTCGAGAAGTGAAGAGGAGGAGACTCGAACTCCCACGACACAATTGTCACTACCCCCTCAAAGTAGCGCGTCTACCAATTCCGCCACCTCTCCGTTCTCAAAAACTCCGTATTCAAAACAGAATTCCTGTTGTTTCAAAATGTTGAGCGGAAAACGGGACTCGGACCCGCGACCCCAACCTTGGCAAGGTTGTGCTCTACCAACTGAGCTATTTCCGCTTATTTCCTAACTTTCATAGGAGCGTTCCTCTGAATGCGGTTGCAAAAGTACTACATTTTTCTGAACCCACCAAATTTTTCAGCGATTTTTTTTCAAAAAAAGTACTTTTTCCTTCATTTTTGGGTAAAAACAGGCATTTTTAGGCAAAAATCGCCCCTTTTCGGGGGCGATTTTGCAGTTTACTTACTAAAAACGTCTTTCCTTAATCCATCCTGTCGCGATAGTCTTCATAGCCAAATTGGCGCAAAATTTCTAAATTTCCATCCAAATGAACGATTCCGATGGCTGGATGAGTGATGCCATTGAAGGTATTTGTCTTCACAGTGGTGTAGTGAAGCATATCTTCGAAGATGACATTTTCACCAATTTCCAGTTCATGATCGAATTTCCAGAAGCCCATGAAGTCACCACTGAGACAACTATTGCCTCCTATTCTATATATATGGTCCCCCTCTGGAGCCTTCATCGGGTCGTCTACTTCCAGCGTTTCGGCATTTCTCACGGCTGGCATGTATGGCATTTCGAGGCAATCCGGCATATGACAGGTGAAACTTGCATTGATAATTGCTGTTCTGATACCCTTATCCTCTACCACATCTACTACCTGGGTAACCAGCGGACCGGTTTGCCATCCGAAAGCACTACCCGGCTCCATGATGACCTTGAGATGAGGATAACGGGCATGGAATCCCTTTAATATATTAATAAGGTGTAAAACGTCGTAATCCTTTCGGGTCATCAGGTGACCACCTCCAAAGTTGATCCATTTGAGCTGCGGGAACCATTTGGCAAACTTTTCTTCGATGTGAGCCAAGGTACGCTCAAAGACATCTGCCCCACTCTCGCAATGACAATGGCAGTGGAAGCCCTCGATATCCGAAGGTAAGGTTTCGGGCAGTTTATCTGCCGACACGCCGAATCGGGTTCCCGGAGCGCATGGATTATATAATAAGGTCTCCACCTCGGAATATTCCGGGTTCACTCTCAATCCATACTTGATGGCAGGATTCGCCAGTCGGGCACGCTCATGATATCGCTCATACTGCGAAAGCGAATTGAACGAAAGATGGCTTGAGCATCGGGCTATCTCATCTATCTCGTAATCGGTATAAGCTGGCGAGAATGTATGTGCCGGACTTCCGAACTTCTCGAAAGCCAGCTTTGCCTCGCTCAATGAACTCGCCGTAGTAGACTGAATGTACTCTCTGAAGATAGGGAAAGTCTTCCACAAAGCGTATGCCTTGAAGGCAAGAATAATCTCCACATCGGCACGATCGGCCACACTTTTGATGAGGCTCAGGTTGCTTCTCAGGCGTTCCTCCTCCAAAACGTAAATTGGGGTGTTTAACCCGCTAAAAGTTGATAAATTCACTCTCATTTCTTGATAAATATTAATTTTATGGTGCAAAGATAGCTTTTTATCCCGATATAATTGCAGGTTTGCGAAATTTTTAATACTTTTGCAGTATAAAATGCATTTTGACGATGAAATTAGCAATAATGACCAAGTCCACATTCTTTGTGGAGGAAGACAAAATACTAACCTCGTTGTTCGACGAGGGCATGGACAACCTGCATCTTTTCAAGCCAGGTTCTTCGCCAATGTACTCTGAGCGCTTGCTCACTTTATTGCCAGAAGACTACCGGCGCAAGGTGACGGTTCACGACCATTATTACCTCAAGCAAGAATATGACTTGGCGGGAATACACATCGATGATCCGCTTGCTCCTGTTCCAGATGGCTATAAGGGCAAGTACAGTCGTACCTGTACCGATCTTTCCATGCTGAAGGAGATGAAGAAGAAGTCGAACTATGTTTTCTTGAAGAACATCTTCGACTGCATTGAGTTCAAGGACGAGAAATCTTCCTTCTCCCTGCAACAGCTGGAGATGGCAGCCAAAGCTGGACTCATCGACAAGAAGGTGTATGCCCTGGGAGGCATGAGTCTGGAAAATCTCAAAGCGGCAAAGGATTTAGGATTCGGTGGAGTCGTAATCTGTGGCGACATCTGGAACCGATTCGACATCCACAACGAGACCGACTTCAAGGAGCTCATCCAGCACTTCGAAAGATTGAGAAAAGCAATCAGTTAAAATAAGATAAGAAGAAAGAAATATATCATAACTATTAATACACGTAAACACTAAAGGAAAAATGAGTGACAAGAACTCTTATTTGGTATTCTCAGGTACTAACTCGAGATACCTTGCAGAGAAAATCTGCGCTAGTTTAGGTTGCCCACTGGGTAATTTGGTAGTAACCAAGTTCTCTGATGGTGAGTTTGGAGTTTCTTTCGAGGAATCTATCCGCGGCCGCGACGTATTCCTCGTACAGAGCACCTTCCCTAATTCAGACAACTTGATGGAGCTGCTCCTGATGATTGATGCTGCCAAGCGTGCATCTGCCCGTAACATTATCGCTGTTGTGCCTTACTTCGGTTGGGCTCGCCAGGACCGTAAGGACAAACCACGTGTCAGCATCGGTGCAAAATTGGTTGCCGACTTGCTCAGCGTAGCAGGTATCGACCGCCTCATCACCATGGACCTCCATGCCGATCAGATTCAGGGCTTCTTCGATGTTCCAGTAGATCACCTCTATGCATCTGGTGTCATCCTGCCTTACTTGCAGAGCCTGCGTCTCAAGGATATGGTAATTGCTTCTCCAGACGTAGGTGGTTCTAAGCGTGCCAATACTTATGCTAAGTACTTCGGTTGCCCTCTCGTACTTTGCAACAAGACTCGTGCCCGTGCCAATGTGGTTGCCAGCATGCAGATTATTGGCGATGTCAAGGACAAGAACGTTGTCATCATCGACGACATGGTTGATACAGCAGGTACTATCACCAAGGCTGCTGATATCATGAAGCAAGCTGGTGCCAAGACCGTTCGCGCCTGTGCTTCTCACTGTGTAATGAGTGGTCCTGCTTCAGAACGCGTACAGAATTCCGCTCTCGAGGAGATTGTTTTCACAGATTCAATCCCTTACACCAAGCGTTGCGACAAGGTTAAGCAGCTCACTATCGCTGATATGTTTGCTGAGACTATCCGCCGCGTAGAAGACAACGAGAGTATTTCTTCTCAGTATCTCGTATAATACATATATAAAAGGACAGGATTTCTAAGTTGTTGAAATCCTGTCCTTTTATGATATAACCAAACCCCATTATGAAAACATTATTAAAACTCTTTATCGGATTTTTCTTTATTCTTTATGCCCTTTTAGGTTTAATATTTTGCTTTGATTCTCCTGACACTCTTACCAATATCGAACTCTTAGTTGGCTATATTGTCATATTGTGTGGAATTTATTACATTATCAAAAAAAGTAAGAAATAAAAAATCCCACACCTCCTTGCGAGATGTGGGATTAAATATATGATGCGAATAGAAATCCACTATCCTATTAGTTCAACCACTTAACGTAGCAGAAGTCCTGACGATGTGGCAATTTGTCGTTCTTAGGATACATACGAACGCCTGTCTTGAATGAACCAGCATTGATTGGCTCAATCTCAGCCTCGAATGTGAAGTTGTTGCCCTCGTGACCAACCATCTTGAATGGATAAACAGCATAAATCTGCTTGCCATCCTCTGGCTGTTCCTTCAATACAACAAGTTCCAAACCTACTGCATCGTTCAAGCCCTGCTCGTCGATAACATACTGAACCTTGATCTTCTGACCAGTTTCAGCAGCCATCAACTTGCTGTCGTCCTTAGATACTACGTGAATACCATCCCAACGCTCAGCAACGCTTTCCTTCCAGAGTGCAATCTCCTTAGCCAAAGCATTGTCGTTAGCGCTCAACTTCTTGAAACGGGCTGCCTCCTTGTTGTAGAACTTATCATAGTAGTCATCCAACTGACGCTTCATTGTATAGTGAGGAGCGATAGTAGCGATAGAGTTCTTAACTACCTGAATCCATTCCTTGCTGAAGCCTTCCTTGTTCTTGTTGTAGTACATTGGGATGATGTCGTTCTCCAAGAGGTTGTAGATAGTAGCAGCATCGAGCTGATCCTGGTAACCCTGGTTCTGGTATGTACGCTTCTCAGGAAGAGCCCAACCAGCACCCTCGCGGTAACCTTCTACCCACCAACCATCAAGTACAGAGAGGTTGACAACACCGTTCATCTCAGCCTTCTCGCCAGATGTACCAGAAGCCTCCAATGGACGTGTAGGAGTATTCATCCAGATATCAACACCTGAAACCAGGCGACGAGCCAAAGTCATATCGTAGTCCTCGAGGAAGATAATCTTGCCAAGGAACTCAGGACGCTGGCTGATTTCGAAGATTCTCTTAATCAAGCCCTGACCAGCACCATCAGCTGGGTGAGCCTTACCAGAGAAGAAGAACAATACTGGGTGCTCTGGGTCGTTAACGATCTTAGCCAAGCGATCCAAGTCGGTGAAGAGCAAGTGAGCACGCTTGTAAGTAGCGAAACGACGGCAGAAACCAATCATCAAAGCGTTAGGGTTGATGCGCTCGAGCAAAGATACGACACGAGCAGGATCACCCTGGTTCTTCAACCATGTCTGTGTAAACTTCTCACGGATGTAAGCTACGAGCTTCTTCTTCAATGTCATACGGGTATTCCAGATTTCTGCATCTGAAACATTGTAGATGGCATGCCAGATTTCCTCGTTGCTCTGGTCGTTCATGAAGTTCTTGTCGAAATATGTATCATAGAGCTTACGCCACTCTGTTGCTGTCCAAGTTGGGAAGTGAACACCATTGGTTACATAACCTACGTGGTTCTCCTCTGGGAAGTAACCCTTCCAGATGTTAGAGAACATCTGCTGGCTTACCCAACCGTGGAGCTTACTTACGCCGTTAACCTCCTGGCAAGTGTTGCAAGCGAAGGTAGAGAGACAGAAACGCTCGTTGTGATCGTCTGCATTCTCACGACCCATACCGATGAACTCATCCCAAGAGATGCCGAGGCGCTGTGGATAGCCACCCATGTACTTACCGAAGAGAGCCTCGTCGAAGTAGTCGTGACCAGCTGGCACTGGAGTGTGAACAGTATAGAGAGAAGAAGCGCGAACCAACTCGAGAGCCTGGTTGAAGTTCAAGCCATCCTCCTCAATGTAATCGCAGAGACGCTGCAGGTTGCAGAGAGCAGCATGACCCTCGTTACAGTGATAAATATCTTTCTTGATACCAAGTTTCTTCAATGTCAGGATACCGCCGATACCCAACAGGATTTCCTGCTTCAGGCGATTCTCCCAGTCACCACCATAGAGAGAGTGAGTGATAGGACGGTCGAACTCTGAGTTCATATCATTATCTGAATCCAGGAGATACAACTTGATACGACCAACGTTCATCTGCCATACATAAGCGTGAACCTGATAGTTCATATAAGGTACATCGATGACAACAGGGTTGCCATTCTCATCCAGAACACGCTCCAAAGGGAGAGAATTGAAGTTCTGAGCATCATAATTGGCAATCTGCTGACCATCCATGCTCAAAGACTGCTTGAAATAACCATATCTGTAGAGGAAACCAACGCCACACATATCAACGTTGCTATCAGAAGCCTCCTTCATATAGTCACCAGCAAGCATACCGAGACCACCAGAGTAGATTTTAACCACCTGGTTGATACCATACTCCATGCAGAAGTAAGCTACAGATGGGCGCTTTGAGTTTGGCTTCACATCCATATACTCACGGAACATCTTATAGACGTTCTTTACCTTAGCCATTGTCTCCTTATCCTTAACAATAGCCTCCTTGCGGTCGTAGCTCAAACGCTCCAAGATCAACACTGGGTTAGCATTGCACTTCTCGTACAAGTCAGGATCAAGACTCTTGAATAGGTCACGACCCTCATAGTTCCATGCCCACCACATGTTGTGAGCAATCTCATCCAAGCACTTCAACTCTTTAGGAAGGCTTGACTTAATGGTTGTCTCCTTCCATTGAGGAGCATTAGCATAGTCTGCTTTAATTTTCATTGTGTTTCGATTTATAAAGTATTAATTTTCTCTAATTGTTATATCGTGATTTCTCACTATAAAGAGAAATATTTCTTATTTCTTCATACGTGCCTCTGCCTTGCGCAAAGCGAAATCGTAGGCATCATAATAGTACTCAATAAAGTGCTTCCACAAAGCCTTCTCCGAAAGCTTCTCGGCATTCTTGCGGCACTTGTTCACCTGAGTCTTGGTGAAGCCTGAGTACTTAGCCACTGTATCCTTGATGGCATCAGCCACCTCTGAATAATTGTAGTCTGTGCGCTTGATCACCTTCACACCATCCTCAATCTCGCTGTAGCTTCCCTTCTCTGAGTTTGCCCAAAGACCGAAGCCTGCCAAATCGGTTGTGATACAAGGTACCTTGAACGCCACTGCCTCCAATGGGGTGTAGCCCCATGGCTCATAATAAGAAGGATAGATGCAGAGGTCATTACCCAATACTACATCATAGTAACTCTTGTTGATGATACCATCATCGCCAGTCAGATAGCAAGGCAAGAAAATCAGCTTCACCTTGTCTTCCTTATTATTATGCATATTGAAGTACTTCAACATACCCAGCACATTATCATGGCTCATGTTGTGCAACCAGTGGGTAATCTCAGGGACCTCCAGAGGAGTATCAAACTTCTTGCCACTATTCAAACGATCCAGAAGATCCTGACGTGGATCACCTACCCAACCCGGTACATCGATGAATGCCAGAACATTCTTCTTCAGATTGCTGTCACGAAGCAAACGATTCATTGCCTCGATATAGACATCGATACCCTTATTGCGGAACTCATAACGGCCACTGGTAGAAACAATGAGAGTTTCATCGTCCAGATCAGTACCCATCAAAGCATTAGCCACATCGAGCAGACGCTTTCTCGCTTCCTTGCGTTTCTTGGAGAATGTTGCAGCTTTAGGTACGAAACTATTATCAAATCCGTTAGGTAATACGAAGTCAACAGGCTTGTCGAGCAATTCCTTGCACTCATTGGCAGTAATATCGCTCACAGTAGTGAAACAATCCACATACTTAGCCGTTTGCTTTTCGATAGAATGCTTGCTTTCCATGTTAAGTTCCTGCGCCATCTGGTCGCCATTATAGGCAAAGAGATAGTCGTAAAGAGGTTTGTTGTTACCTGCGATACTACGACCGATGCTAGTAGCATGAGTAGTAAACACAGTTGCCACCTCCGGGAGATGCTTGTTTACATAAAGAACGCCAAGACCGGTCATCCATTCGTTGCCATGATAGATAACCTTCTTACCCTTGCCCACTACATGCTTGTAGAAACTTTCCACAACCAGTGCAGCAGCATAAGAGAACATCGACGCCTCATCGTAATCGCCATAGGCATGGAGACTATCAACCTGATAGTCATTCCAAAGCTGTCCGTAGATCTGGTCTTTTTTCTCGTAATAAGGCTGGAAATCAACCAGGACCGCCACAGGCTCGCCTGGAATGGTCCATCTGCCCACCTTTACTTTCAAGCCCTCTTTCAGAGCTTCTGTTTTCCACTCCGCATAAAGCGTATCATCCTCAGAGAAATAAGGGTTCACCTTATCTCCCCAACAATCAGGACCAATAAAGATTAGCTGATCCTGCAATTTTTCCTTAAGAGTCAGAGCACGTGTCGACAATACGGTGTAGATACCACCAACTTTGTTACACACTTCCCAGCTCGACTCAAATATATAATCTGGAAATAATCTGTCCTTTCCCATATAAATATCAATAAAACACCGCAAAGATAAGTAAATATTTGCAAAAAAACAAATTTATCTCATTAAAATCATAAAAAAATTGCCTTTTTCTTGATTTTAATTAATAACTTTGTGCAGTTAATAGATTTTTAAGTATGAAAAGAAAGATTTTTATAACATTTTTGTGCCTAATTAGTACAATCTGTATGGCTCAAAATGATAGTACATTATTTAAGGGCAAGATTACCAACAAGGAATTTGATGTCTATATGACCATTGATTTCTACCACAAGAACCTGAAGGTTCCCGGACAAGAACTGTTCGGAGAAATGCCTGGTTATTTCGGAGATAGACGTGACAGCAGAAAGTGGCTCATCACTGATGCTGAGATAGATGGAAAGGTGGCACACCTATCCATTATCAATGATTATGGAAGCGAAGATCTCGTTGCCGACCTCGTTGTGCTTTCCGATGGAACTTACGAATTGCAGCAGAAAGATGGAAGCAACATGAAGATTGCCCGAAACAGAAAATGGGTAAAGATCCCAAAGAAATTAGTATTCATAAAGGAGAAATAATAGAGGAAATGAAAGGAGAAATGAAAGGAGGAGTTTTAATAGATATTTGAAAGGAAGAATAGCAACGATAATGAAAGGGGAATAGCAACAAAAAAACCTCGATTACAGGACGTAATCGAGGTTATAAAATAAATAAAAGAAGGCGGCTACCTACTCTCCCGCATTGCATTGCAGTACCATCGGCGCA
>OGLL01000104.1_pt1 | contig 18150 bp, 25 predicted proteins | sample 1572901 | NCBI WGS metagenome assembly OGLL01 (sample SAMEA2581980, study PRJEB24529) | metagenome | biome: Human gut stool | place: China | collected 2011
ATGGTAAAGTGGTTAAAGATGGATATAGCTTCATTTTTCAAATCAACGAAATTTGCATGAAAGATATTTCCGTTTTCATGGCTGGCTGTATATATGTTTATGGAAAAATTGAAGGTAATAAAGTCACAAATCCATTTGTGGCATACTGGGAATATTCCTAATAACGATAAAATGATTAATTATTTCAAATAGGTTGCTAACAACGAAAGATAGCATCTGACGATGCTCCTTTCTAACCATTAGCAACAATATAATCAACAAATATGGAACGAATAAGAATAACATCGGATTCTCCGGGATATATCAAGGTTTCGGACATAGGCAAGGATTTGAGAAATTTTTCGAGAATAATAGAAACGAAATATAGTGAAATAGACTTTGATTTCTTATTTTGTTTTAGGGCATTATATTCCACTGTAGGTATTAGGTCGAAAGTGAGATATGAAAAAGATGTTAATATGTTGGGTATGGATTTAATAATGTCACTAGATGAATTTAATCCGTACAAAGAGAATGTATCTATGCAGCGGAGAATAATGGGGAAACACTTCTTCCCATTTTTCTCTGCTAACATACATAAATACATATATAAACTTCCCGTTCTCAAATCAGTAGAAAAAGAATTAGTAGAGGATATGCGCTTATTCCTTGTCGAAAACTTATGGCTACCAAACGAAAACGGACAATATAGACTATCTGTAATAGAAACTTCGTCTTATGAACATTGCATAAAGTTGTTTGGCAATCCGAAAGAGAAAAAATTTGCAGACAATGAACAAGGTATAAAAGTTCAAGATATAACTTGGATAATAGACGATGTTAAAAGCGAATTGTCTGCAACATATTTGTTGATTGATAAAAAATGGCAATTACAAAAATATCAGGTGAGAATTAAAGAGGTTGCTAACAACGCAGGATAACGGCAAGCCGTTCCCTGCTGAACCATTATGAACAGTAGCAATATATGATACATAGAATATTAGGATATTTATGGTATAAGACAGAATACTTAATCCGACATTCAGATTCTTGGCATGTCCCAGATGTGTTAAGTATTGTAATTATGTTTTACGGAGTAGATATAGCTTTGATATATTGGGCAGCTACAAGTGTTAATCCGGGACCACTTTTTCTGCTTGCCTTTCCTCTTGTATGGATTATTCTGTATATTTATTATCATTATAAACGACGGTATTTGAAAATTCGAGAGGACGAATCGTATAAAAAATATTCCAATATATGGGCTATTCTATTTTTAATATTACCGTTTATTATTCTAATTGTATTGCTGTTTATGGCAGATAAATTTTATATGCCATATTAATCTTTTATAATAAAATAAGTTCATAACAAGGTTGAGATAACAGCTAACGCTGTTTCTCACCAAACCATTAGCTGTAAAAAGACAAAGAATATGAAACAGAAAAACTATATAATTAAATTGTTGCTGAAAACATGGTTGGGTATATTATGCTTCAGTTTGTTATGTACCTTTTGTGCCGTATGGTTATTGTTTCAAAATACAAAACAATCATCATATGATAATATAAACATTGTTTATGAAGGGATCTTTTTAACTTGGGCTATAATTGGAGTAATAATGTTTTCAGTTGGGACATTCACATTGTTTCTGAACTACTTCCCAGTAATCAGATATAATAATATATATAGTTTTTTGTCATTTTTTCTTGTACCCATGTTGCTTATTTTATTGTGTGGCACAGAAATACTTTGTTTATGGACTGTTAAAATACCATTTATCGTCTGTTTATCTGGTGCATATCTATTGTTCCGAAACAAAATAAAGAATACAGCTAACAACGCAGGATAACGGTAAACCGTTCCCTGCTGAACCATTAACATCAAAACAGTGTACCATAATGGAAACAAGAGATAAACTTTTTACAGAAGAACAGTATTTAAAGCAACTGAAATTGTATAATGAAGAAATTCTTTATTATGAACAAAAGCATCTTTCAGGTAAACATATAGGTTACGATTCTTTGTTCAATTATAGGCTTCGTTCTTTATTGGTACAGTATTCTATGGGACAGGATATTGATAATCTGAAAAATAATTATGTGGAAACCCTCAAAACGATGCCGAGATTTTGGACGGATAACGGATTTTATATTGAAATGTTATGGCTTCTGTCAATAGGCATTATGTTGGATTACGAAGACAACCTTATACAAAGTTTGGTTCAACTGATAAAAGACAGGGAAGCAAAAGACTATATTTATGACACCTTGATTAGATAAAGATTTCTTGATTGGGAAAGGACAACAAACAAAGTATTATATCCGTCACCCTATCAAGCAGCTATCACTGTTACAGAGTTGGCTGAACAAGACAAGGCAGAAGCGATGAAACGATTAGAAAAATACCTCAAAAAAGAATGGTATCGAGGACATTCTGATTTATCTTGGCATGACGACCATAAATATGGTATCAACCATGACGGTTATTGGTGTTTTGAAAGCGGTGCATTGGTCAAGGTCTTGGGGCTGAATGATAGCAGCCTGAAAGGGTTGCCCTACTATCCATACGACATGGTACATTGGAATGACAACATTAAATAAAGAAAAGGTATGAGTTACTCTGTTTGTGCATATTTGATAGAAGCCGATAAGGTAAGGTCTGTTTACGGGGCTTGTGATAATCAGCTTATAAACCAATTAAAGGTTGCGTTGAAGCAGGAACTTGACAGTTTGAACGATTCTTTCAGCAATAGCCTAAACACGGATAAAGATGCTTATGCGGTATTAGCAGACATTGTGAACGGAAAAATCCGTTATCCCGAAATTGCTTTCATGTACGGGTATGTATATGAAAAGATTTGCAACCATTATGGAACGCAAATCTACTGTGCGGAAAACCTTTGGCAACTGGATAGTCAAAGTACATTCATCCCTATTCCATTGAGCAGTGATTTTCCCTATATTATCAGCATACCCGTTTCTGAATTGGAGAGTAAGCGTACGGAATACACCTCGCTGAAAGAGGGTAACGGTATCGGAGATTATGACTATGAGCAGGAAATGGACGACCTGAATTTCATTTTCGATGAAGCCATTGAAGCGCAAAAAGACCTCGTGATTATGGTTTATTGATATGGTACACTGGTGTGAGAATAAATATGATGTTAACCAAGCGTGATAACGCCTTACAGCGTTCCCCGCTGAACCATTATCTATAACAAAAGCAATAAGAATGGAAAATTTAGAACAATATTGGGAGCAATCCTTTTCCCCTATTGGACGTAAGTTTACAGAAATTCGTCCCAATTATCAAGATATGGGGGAAACAGACAGTATGGTCGCCGCATTATATTGGCTGGAACTTGAAATGTATAATGGTGGATTTCTTCAATTCTTCTGTAATTGGGGATATGATGCTTATTTGCTTGCAATCAAAGGACTGGGAGCAATTAACGCAACATATACAGAACAACTTCTTATACAGGCATACGGCATCATCCAAAGATTAGAAAATGACAGCCAATTACAAGAGCTATGGAATATTCCCAAACATTTGACAGAGAACGAAATCACCAAGTTGAATAAAATAGACGAGGAATATTGGGAAGATAAGGAAAATATTATGCGGCTTATGCTTCTAAAATTCCATTCTAATTCAGTTGAAAATATAGATAACAAAGCGTGATAACGCTTGACAGCGTTCCCCGCTTAGCCATTAGATATAACAGATATGAGAATATTTATACTATATTGCTTGTTCCTTTTTCCACTTAGCTATGTCATAGCGAAAAACGGCTGTATGGAACAAAATTCTGCAAAATATCATTATTTGGCTGAACAAGATTCCCTTTATATAGAAACGGAAAAAGCAGAATCTGAAATTCTATATAGGTTATGTTTTTATCAGCAAAGTAAAAAGAATGTTGTTTTTGAGCTAAAAGCAGTAGATGATAGTAGTATTGACTTCATACAACGCTATACAATCAACGGAGCAAGAAAGTTTGATTGCTTCGCTGTGTATGATAATGTGGCAGACGGAAACCGTTTCCTATTCTTTGATTATGAAAGTCAAGCAGCTTACATAACGCCTACTTGTTTTTCCGGTTTCTATCCGATATGCAGTTCTGTGGACTTCTCAAAAATGGAAGTATTGCTACAAAATGAACATTCTTGTTTGAAGCATCCAAGCGATACGTTAAGTATTGACAGTAAGGTGACTTATGTTCCATTTAACTGTAATAACCGAATCATAAAGGCAATTTTTGTTCCATACGCTCAAGTAGGAAAAGATAATAAATATCTAACAACGAAAGATAGCATCTGACGATGCTCCTTTCTAACCATTACTAACAATAGTGCGATGAATAAAACCGTCCAATCCATATTATCATTGACAGCTTTCAGTGCTTTACTGATAGTCATAACATTATTTTGTGGTGGCTTAGGTTTTGGTCGTTTGTTCGAGATATATGGCATTATGGAATATTGTTTTTTAGGTTTACTTCTAATTATAGATGTATTGCTAATCTACAAGGTCTATAAACTATATGCAATGCAACCTAAAGCGATAGTGTTATTGTTGGGCTTGGAATGTTGCTCTATTCTTTTGTGGATTGCCTTTATCTGTATAGACCAAAGTTTATTAGATTGGCAAATTACAAGCTTCATATTGCAAGCTGTCAATTTAGACGGCTTCGAGGGGGATGAACGAGGATTGAATATGCTCGCAGTCTTATGCGGCATTGTTTATCCTTTTATTGGGATTGGGTGTTTATTCACCGGATTGGGATTTATAAATAAGTTAGTAACAACGAAAGATAGCATCTGACGATGCTCCTTTCTAACCATTATCAGTAATTAAATAGTGTAACATTATGAATATATATGAAATTGGACAAGACTTTGATAATTACAAGTTCTTTGTATTCAAGGAAGATGATAAATCAAATAAAGATGTTTGGGATTATAATGGTCAATCACTTGTTAATGAGTGGAAAGGGCTTAGCTTAGAACTGTTTAGAGATAAAAGAAAAAAGAAAGACAAACGAAGTGAGGACTTTGATGCTTCTTGTTATTTTTCTGGTTGTCTGATAGTAAATAAAAAAACTTCTTTATTGCTGGCTGAAAAGCTGAAAGGACAAATAGAAGTTTTACTTGTCAATGTAGACGGAAACACTTCAGACTATTATTTTATAAATGTATTGAATACAGTCGATGCCTTAAATATAGATTCCAAGAACAATGAAGAAATTTTGAAGATGATGAGAGATAATAATGGTATTTTCAATAAAGGAAATATCGGTTCATATATCATATTTCGGGATAGTCTGTTTAATAACAATTATTATTGCACAGATGAATTTGTAGATTTTGTGAAGCAAAATTCAATCACAGGATTAAAATTTACATGTGCAGGTATCGCAAAATAAATCACTGATAACAAGCCAAGTTAGCTGCTAAACGCAGCTCCTTGTCAAGCCATTAGCGAAAACATATCAAAATGAAACGAATAGAATTATTTTGGAACATATTATACTATTGTACTTATGCACTTTTGTATAAGTGCTTCCGTGCAATTGACTTGTTCCGTTTGATTGACAACAAATACACACGGAAGTTTTATAAGAAAGAAAATATCTTTTGGCAATCATTGGATATTGTGAAGCGAACAGAAGAAAGAGAAAAGGATTTTTCCCCTTTTATTCTTATGCAAGCCAGTGGGGGAACTTGTATTTTCATGATAATGCTAATTCTTACTATTTTGAACGTGGTAATGGCAATAACACATATTTCTTGGTATGGTATTATGTTTCGTGACGTTAGTAACTTCATTATTAGTTTTTTACTTCTTGTTCTCTTGCTTTATGTTCCAAATCAAGTATTCCTATTTAGGAGCGATAAGTATATCTCCTATTTCAAACAATTCAGGAAAGAGCGTACTAATAAATATCTAAAATGCTATTTTTTATCCTATATACTGGCTTTGATTGCTTGTTCTTTTAGTTTCATTTTGATAGAACTAACAAAGGATAGAATAGAATATTTCGCTAACAACGCAGGATAACGGACAAGCCGTTCCCTGCTGAACCATTAATGGTAATAAGGTATATGATAGACTATTTATATTATAGGTTTTATAGATTATGGCTTCATTCTTCTGTATCGGAAGGAGCCACATTTTTGGCAATGCTTTTGTTTTCGGTCATGTTAAGTACAAATGTATTAACCGCATGGGGTATATTAACCCAATACGGAATCATTGATTATCCGTCCGATACTCAATACTATATCATTGAAGGCAGTTTAATAGCATTGCTGTGTGGCAGATTTTTCTTCAAGAAAAGGTACAGAAGAATTATAACCAAGTATGAGGATGAAAACTCTGTGCAACGTAAAGTTGGAGTGTGGGCACTTACTGTATATATAGTGGCAACCTTTACTTGCTTTTTCATAGAGGCATTGCACAGACAGGGAAAAATATAATTTACCATTAACGAAGCAGGATAACAGACAAGCCGTTCCCTGCTGAACCATTAATGGTAATTCTGACAAAGTATGAATATAGACGATATTAAAAATATAGACGACTTTCAAGTTTACTGTTGTACGAATAACGAACAACGGTATATCTATTCTGATATGGTGGAGAATGCAACACCGATTGCAGATTGTATAGACTTATTTATCGTTTCAGGCACACGTAGTATGGATAATATCAGCCTATGCACTAAATTGCGTTTTTTATCTATCAATAACTACAAGATAGGTAAAAAAGAACTTAGCAATTTGTTGGATTATAAAGAAAATCTTTCCACGATTACACATTTATATTTGTGGAACACGAAGTTGAATGATTTATCTTTATTGCAACTGTTTCCTAATCTGACGCATCTAATGGTTGCATATATCAGAAAAGAAGATTTTTCATTTGACGGTATTGGTTACACTCCCAAACTACATACACTTTGTATATTGAGTGCAAACAAGATAGCCAATATGGATTTTATACCCAATGATTTGAAGAAACAAATTAAAAATCTATCAATGGTATATACTTCAAGATTACACAGCTTAAAAGGTATTGACGGCTTTATGAACTTGGAAAAGCTATACTTGTCTGCATCAACAACAGAGAGTAAGAAAACAGTAAACTTGACTACTTTGTCCGGATTAGAAACTTTGAGAAAGCTAAAAAATATTGAGCTTAAATATTATAAGTTAGATTTGGAAGATGCCAAGAAAAGACTTTCTTCAAATCCTGCTTTAAGGCTTTTCAAAGTGAATAATATCAATATACCATTAACGAAGCGTGATAACGCCTAACGGCGTTCCCCGCTTAGCCATTACCAATAATATAGAACAGATATGGAAACAGAACTAAAAGAAACTATACAGAATTTATTGCTTCAATTCATGCAGAATATGCACGAGTGGGAAGTAATGTGTAATGATATTGCAAAGCAGAGTAAACTTTCATTTGAAGAACAGTTTAACAAGCAAAAAGAATTGGTATCAAAAATCTTTTTGACTTACTGCACTTCTCGTGAACGCAAGTATGGCAGACCTACTACTATATCTTATGGCAATGAAGGGTCGTATGAATATGATGTTAATGAAGAGAAAATTACCGATATTGTAGAAGAAGGGAAAAATAGAATTGCTGTTCACACATATAGGGAAGTGCCTTTACGACAAAAGAAGCAATATATATTCTTGTATTCAAAAGGCAAATGGCTTTTAGACTCTAAGAAAAGATATTCTGTATTGAAGCAAAAATGGTTATCTGATTCCCTCTAAATAATAATTGGTAACAAGCCAAGTTAGCTGCTGAACGCAGCTCCTTGTCAAACCATTAGTAATAAATAGCACAATCAATATGTACGAAAAATTTTTAGATAAGAGCCTAAACAGCACTCGCCAAACGGTAGATGATACTTTTATTGCAAAATATGCTAATGCGGTATCAGAAAAAATTATCGAACTTTGGAAAGAAGTTGGACTTGGAACGTTTTGTGATGGATTGTTCAGAATTATTAACCCCGATAAATATCAGACAATAGTAGATGATAGTTATCCTCTGTATGAGTATGAAACTGTAACTCCATTTATGACAACTGTTTTTGGAGATATTTTTGCTTATGTTAAGAATCCCGTGATAGGAGATTATGTCGTATTCATCAATGTGAGATACGGAACATTCAAGATTTTATCCGAGAATGTTGATATACTATTGAATGTGGTAATTTTCAACAAGAGTTGTTTGGAATCATGGTTCTCCTTAAATAAATATCCTATGATAAAATCAGAAAAGGATGTTCCTACATTGGATGAATGTTACGGATATGTCCCAGCATTGGTATCGGGTGGTATAGAATCAATAGATAATATCAAAATTCTAAAAGCTATTCCATATATAGAAACGGTACTCCAATTTATCGGGGATTTGAAGCGAGTGCGATAGAATATATTACTAACAAACCGGGATAACGGACTAACGTCGTTCCCCGCTTAGCCATTAATAACAATAGTGCGAAACATGAAAATTATAAAAATAATATTGTATTACTTACTATTGGTAAGTACGCTTTATGCAGGTGTCGGTATTATAAGTCCCTTATACGGAACAGGGTGGCATTTTTCGCTTGCATCTATGTATTGGGCTGTCTTTTCAGTGCTATTTATCGGAAGCGATTTGTGGCTACATCATAAAATATCACGCCTAATCGCCTTATCTATATTGGCACTTGCCTACTTAATGAGTTTTGAATATTATTTGTTTTGTGATGAATATAGATTCGTGGTTCATCAAGGTTCAAGCGGAAAGATTTTTTTAGCAGACATAGGCAAATTTCATGAGTATTGGTTTTATCAAGGTTTACTGGTTACCTATCTGCTTTTGACAATTGGAGTTTCGCATCTATTGAGAAGGAAAAAGTTATTAACAAATCGGGATAACGCTTAACAGCGTTCCCCGCTTAGCCATTATAAACAATAAAGCCAATGGATATAAAGAATGATATACATATTATGGAAATGAATGACAAACTGTATCAACGGTTAAAACAGTCAGAGCTTGTCATTCATGCCAAAGTTGAAAGTGTTTTACGACAAATCTCTTCATGGAAGTATGCTACACATGAATTTTATGTTCCTGCTCCCTATCAAAATGAATTAGCGGGTTTACCAAACGGACGAATACGAAAAAATATTGAAGAAAAAGACCGTCTAAAAATAGCTGGTCTGTATTCTTTTGGCTTTAATGCAGAAGGAAAAATACTTTGTTCGCAAGAAGCTCCAGATAATATAGGAAATGGCATCATAACTGATATATATGAGTATGATAATGCCTTTTCATATTATGTATATCATGTTAAATATATACCCAATCAATATACAACCATAATCTCAATAAGCTATTTTTATCCATACCATGAAATGAATATCTTTCAGGGTATAAATTCATATAAAGATTGGTCAGTGTATTTATATGAATATGATAAAGAAAGAATTAGTAAAGTACATAGGTATGCTTCTCGTTGGGACAATATGCCAGCAGAGGAATATAATTTTGCCTATGAAAATAATCTTTTATGTGCAATAGTTGGAGAGAAAAGACTAAAGAATGGAGAATTATATATCCATTGGAAAAATAAAAAAGTTTATAACAAGGAAAGATAACCCCTAAACGGCGTTCCTTTCCAACCCATTATAAACAATAGTGCAAAATATGAAACAGAAAATATACCATATCATTATCTTTTTACTCTTTTGGTTTTGTGGAGTAGCCTATTCACAAAATCCCAAAGCGGATATTTTGCAGCAAGACCTTTCGGGCTTGTTTGACAATTTAAGCATGATTCGCATATTAGGAGAAGATTGTAGCCGAATTGATATTCATATTACCGAAGTTCGGAAAATGGATAGTAGAGAATATGAGATAAAGGGTATCAGTCGTACCCGATTATCCGTAATCTGTCCGTTTAAGGGAAAGGTTCGTGTAGATAGCATTTCTTCCTGTTCCCAAATGATAAAAAGTGAATATACGGAAGTGGACGGTTTCATATACGGGTATTACTCGTTTGCGGAATACGGAGATGAACGATATAGCGGTACATTCTCCGGTTCTTTCAAGCAGGGGTATCGGATGAGCGGACAACAAATAGAGAAAGGACGGAATGAAATAGCAGAACTGAAATTGAACTTATCTGAATATCAGGGTAAGTGGAAACCCGCAAAGGGACTGACAAAAATCTGTTCTTGAGCTGATGAAGTCATACCCGATACTCCTACAGACTTTTGCCTGTTTAATGATGCTGGCGAATGGATTGTATCACCGAAATATCATAAGAACGGTTGGGAAAATCTATATAATGCCTATCACAATGAGAATCTGACAACAGACGAGATACAAAAAGCTCGTGAGGTAGAAGAACAGGAATGGTGGAAAATTAAAGAAAGCCAATCATGCAAAATGAATTGAGTTTATAACAAAGTGTGATAACGCTTACAGCGTTCCCCGCTTAGCCATTACAATCAATATTGATAAGAATATGACAAAATTAAAATTATTGTATATTGTTCTTGGTATTCATCTTTTATGTGGAATACTGGGCTTACTTATAATATGTTCAGTTCCTGAAACGGATCATATGAGATGGAATATTGGATATATAATCGGATGGCTTTTCGTGTTATCCTCGGTTTTTATACACATTCCTAATAAAGTACCAAAAGGGGTTAAATATGCCATGCGGATCTATAGAGGTGTCTGTTTGCTAAGTTTTATTATAGGCATATTAGTTCCTAAAGGGCTGTTTATCTTGTTGACATTACTCATTGACTATTCGGGTAATTCTAAGAAAATAGCTGAAGACAAACAATATATAATTCGTCATTATGTTACGTCATCCCTATTTGATGATTTTAATGAAAAGAGAGTATATAAGAAACAAGGAATCATCGAGAAATATATTGGTAGTTTTGATGGTGGTGATGTTACTCCACATAAGAGGTATGAGATACATTCTTTTCATGTAGATGAGAGTCGAAATATATTTATTGGGAATTACCATTCACTACTTAATGCTAAAGATACTGTCATGGCGTTCCCGATTGTAAAATCAAATAATTGACCTTATTGGGTAAGGCTGAGATAACAAGTGCAGGCTGCTTAAAGATGCGACCAATCTTTAATGTAGATGACCTTCAGAAAAATAAAAACCAACCCGTTGGTTGGTTTTTATTTTTCTTTGTGTATATTTGCATCTGTGTGACATTGCATGTGTTACATACCGAAATTGCCGGGACACATTAATATTGCCAACATAATTATAAATCGGAATGATATGAGAGCAGAAAAACACATGACAGGTTGGAATGCAATAACAGACGCATTTCTAAAACTTTACCCTAAACAAACTATAGTCTACCTAACGGTGAGTGTTATTCCCTTTTAATCAAGGAGTGAAATGATGAAAGACACTGTTAAGAAGCTGAGAGAGACTATAGTACGGAAACCATATTAAATGATGATTGGTATGAGTTATTTGTTTAATCTTTCTGAACCTTTAGTGATTCCACGGAAGAAGATCAGTACATTTGTGGAAACTGGGTTGTGTATCGCTTATTTATGGATCTGTTGGGACATGTTGTCCGAAAGACTGGTTTACTGGATTCCCGTAGGCCTTTTTCTTTATTTATTGGTGAAGGGTATCCGGCATTGTCACCGTGTCATCCAAATCAGTGAACAGGGTATCACTACTCCCAAAGGAAAGGTGTTGCTTTGGAATAAAATCTTGTATTGCCAGTATGTGGTAGTATATGGTAGATATTCACATGTAGAACTGTTTCTCCGTACTAGCCAGAACTACAACGAGACAATCCATTTGAATGATTATCTCTGTAACTATCGGGAGTTGAGGGCTGCCATTGCATTTTACTCCAGAGGGAAGGTGGAATTGGAAAGTAAAGAAAAATTTTAATACGAAATTGCATTACAGGAATCATATTTTCAATTCTGGGTAATTGACAGTGTTTTGTTCATAGACCTAACCCATATTAGAATGGGGGATAATATTTTGCCAACAAGACAGAGACAACAGTTAAACGCTGCTTTTCATAAAACCATTATAAACAATAAAACGAATTTTTATGGAAGATTCTAATATCCTAAAGAGACTTGACAATGATAAACTAATAGATGTTGTGAAAAATTATAAGCGATACGGCTATGGTGCTGAAATTCGCGATTATGCTATTAAGCTATTGGAAGAAAGAGGCTGGAGTATAGAAGATTTGAAGACATTTGGTTACTGGGAAAATTCCAATTACGAAGAAGCATTGATGCAATACAAAGCTTACTGTAGAAATTCACTGATAGCTGTCTGTGTCTTGATATTAAGTCTTTGTATGCTGGCACCTATCTATCTTGTATTTGTATTTATGGCCTATCGGAATGTATGTAAGTTTTATCAGACATTAGGGAGAAAGGAAGAAGCCGTATTCTCCTTTGACTTGTGTTGGCATGTTTTGTTGTTCTTCTACCTAAAAGAGAAAATGAAAGAGGAGCTGAAAGGAATAAGATAAGTTTATAATAAGTCGAGAGACAACTTAATATAAACCATTATAATCTTCAAATTATGCGATTAAGCAGTAGGAAAATAATACTTTATACAGGAACAACCGTTCTGCTGATTATGATAATTGCCACTCGCTGTCTTGATTTTTTCTTCTTTTTTAATGAGGATAATAGAAGATATACAATAGGTACGTTTTCTGGCATAGGACATTATCGTGGTACAATCTATAAGTTTGATTACAAAGTAGGTGATTCTATTTTTATTGTTGATACAAGGTTTGGACTGCATGATAAAGATTTGAATAATCTCAGATTGGTTGTCAAATATTCAAAAAGATGGACTGAACATTCAGAACTACTTGTAGAGGTTGTTCCTAAATGGGTACTTGCACCACCCAAAGACGGATGGAAACAGTTCCCTCCAGACATAAACTGGAAGGGTGCGGAACTTGATACCGTCTATATGAAGAAGATGAATTTAGAAATACCGTAATTTGATGAGAATAAAAATAGAATGTTTACAAGGTCGAGCCAACAGCTGAACGCTGTTCCTCACCAAACCATTATCAGCACTAAGAATATGAATATTCAACTTAAAAAATATACAAGGTTAACAGTGAAAATTACAATGATGGCTGTTTTATTATTCTGCTTATTTTCCGTAAGTTGTATCAACAAACAGAAAAGAGAGTACAGACATATGTGTGATAGTCTGAGCAAGATGGATTTTCCTCCAAGAGTTCTTGATACATTATTTTTCCGGAAGTATGGAAACGGAATTGAGGTTGATACTACATTCCCCAATGGAGAACAACATCTAATACAATTAGATTATGCAAACAACTATTATTATGCAATAGAGTACCCAAACATACCGATTATAGATGTGATGTCGTATGATGGAAAGGACGGAAAGCTGATAGACTGGCATCAACGATTTATTGACTGGAACAACATATCACCTTGGGTATGGTATGATAAAGAAGGAAACGTATGCGAATTGAGTGCTACTTGCTCCGAAGAGAAAGATTATATTTATCCTACTTACTCCATTCATCAGTTAATAGAGAAACTGAAACAGGAAAATATAGATTTGTTCCATAACACTTCCATATATTATGGAACAGACTATCGGGATGCTGATTCCATTCCATGTAAAAAATGTGGATGGCATGTTATGATGAAAGATACCACCGTCTCTAATGATACTTGCAACATGACTGTGAGATTATATGATGGTAAAACAGGCAGATTATCAGATGTATATAGAGGAAGATGGCAGGGGGATAACTAAAACGAATATGCTAAAACAAGTACCTGTGCCACCTCACGGCGGCAAGATGCATCTCATTAGGCACAGCTTATAATAACCTATAAATGACAATAGTATGAAGAATTTGAAGAAACTTTGTGAATATTTTGCAGTCGCATTCCCCATAGTGCTGGTATGCGGCTTCATCGGACTTGTAATCAAAGAAGTGCAAAGTCGAGAAAACAACTTAATGTTATTTCTCACCAAACCATTAAAGGCATGAGGAATTTATTGGAAAAATATTACAACATCAATTTTTACTGCTCTTATAAGTTGCAGTTTTTCATTTTTAGGAGGATGCTAAATCTTTTCTATTGGCTAAGTTTCTCGAAATGGAAAAACGGCTATATAAATCGGTGCATTTCGACTAATAAGAGACATGAAGCTGCCGGAATGGATAAAGGTGTCGATGTCTATATCAGCAGTATGGCGAGTAACACCCCATACATCATCAGTATTTGGGCATTCTGCCTTGTCTGCCTTGCTTGTTTCAAGATTTTCAGGATAAGCCTATTAAGTATTTTGGGAAACGGTGTCTATTTTTTGCTTTTGATACCCATCGGGATATGCGGGTATTATGTCAATGAAATATTCTTATTCAAGGGGGACAAATACAGGAAATATTTCGCCGAGTTTGACAAAAAGAAAAGGTATCTGCTCTACTACGGAATCTATGTCGTTTCCCTGATTATACGGTTAGCGACATTCTATTTATTGCTCGCCTGCGCATGAGGGAAGACAAATTGAAAAGTAAAAATAATTATGAGCTATATTACAGCAGAAAGATTGGGAAGAGTTCTTATATGGGCATGGAACAAGTATGTGAAGAAGACTGCCATTCCTTACAAGGAAATTGACTTTCATTATTCGGATTGGTTTTTTCTCCTGACAGGGCTTGTCTTTTTTGGAATTGTGCTGGGTATTACCCTGCTTTATTTTGCATTTTGGAGAACATAATTCATCGACTATATATGAGTAAAAGAATAAAAAAGACAGATAACTATTTTGAACGAGTGAAGCAGCGTGCCAACCGGACGAATTACAGGTATTATTTTTTTGATTACCTGTACTTCAAAGGTGAACAAGGTCATAAAATGAGGTCTCGATGTTCAGGGTTACTCATGCTATCCTTATATTGGTGGTTTATAATAGAAATCCCGTGTCTTCCGCTATTTGACAGAAACTTGCCACATACATGGTATTTGTTATGTAGCATGGGAATGTTTCTTTTTCCTGTCTTGTTTTGCCTTGTTAGGTATCGAAAAGATAGAACATCTGCATTAGTAAGCCATTATCGTCATTCGTCCAAAAATAAGATTACGATAACTTTGCTACTATTACTTCCTATGGTATTATGTGGATTTGAGCTATGGCTATTAGCTAAGTTGGGATGGATTATTTGTAAATGGTGTTAAGGAATTTGCCCCAACCACATCGGATTATCATTATTTTTCCCTACCATACATTCAAAGAATTTATTCAAATATGGAACAACGGATTACATCATTTTCATTGTATCAATGACTGTCGGGAATACAATCCGGTGTATATATAAGGTATATTGTTTATTTGTAAAGAAGTAGAGAATGAAAACGAAATTAAAATACCCGATATTCAGCTTTGCCCCCAAAGGCTTGGCTATGGATTATAGGATAGAAGATTGAGCATATGAGGACAAGAGAATATTCGACAAATGAGCTGTTGCTAATCGTCAACAATGTAACCGGCGAATATACCGACAAGCAGGTGCGGCAGGCAAAGCTGGAACTGTACAACCGAGGCGTGGACGACAAGGTGATCGCCGACATCATGGAAGAGAAGGAGGAGGCCTTCATGCGACGGCTGGATGCCGCCGCACGTGCTGAGAAAGCCCGCATGGACAAACAGAACGAGAAGAACAGGAATGTCAGTTACCGATGGTGGGAACTGATACTGATGCTTTTGTTTGCTCCGTTTTATCTGGTGAGAGGCGAAAAGGAACTTGTGGCTATACTGTTGTTTCTTCCGGTCTATCTACTCAGCCGGACACCCGTTGATTTCAGCGGTCTGTTTCCCGAATTAAGACGGTTGAAGGAAGAAAAATACGATCTGAAATTCAAGCAACGGCTTACAGCATTGATTTTCGGAGATGCAATGTATTTTTTATTGATCTATTATAGCTTGTTGAATGACGAAGTATTATAGCCATTGAAATGAGAAGGATTCTCCCGAAACTGTTCCTTTTTTATTGAAAAGCGCACTTCTGTTGGAGTTTTTGGCAAGATTTGGAACTGCCGTAACCGCAGGATATGCGAACTTTGCATCAAAAAACAACAGCAATGAAACTGACAGATCTTTTAAGGCGGACAGCCGAAGCAAATCCCCAAGCCGCCACCCTGCACAGCATCGCAGACAAGGCAGAAGAACTCGTAGAGAAAAGGTATTCCGTGCGGAGAATGCTCCGCGAAATGGAAAGTTTCGCACATGACACGGAAGCAATGCGTCTGACAGTGGACGCATTACGGCAACTCCCGTATCTGCCCACACTGGAACAGCAGGACTACAAGCCCTATATGGCTCTGGTTGCCTGTTCACCGGAAAATTTTGCCTATTGCTACCTGAGCAACGACCTTCTTGCCGTCTATGAGGCGGGACACCGGACGGCAGAACTGATGTTTTTCTGCGACCTGCTTCGCTGCATGAGGGGACGCTCCTATCTGAACTGCGTGACAAACCGGGTATGCGACTATTTCTTCAGGGCACGGCGTGACGCGCTCCGCCATATCGCCACACCGCTGAAAGAATTTGAGATGCAGTATGCGGAAAGCCGGATGAAGGAACTGGAAAAAGCTGTTTTCCGGCTGAAAGTAAAAATGTACAAGTGGCATACCTTTACGGCTGAAAACATGGCACGCATGTTTGGCATGAGTTATTCCCGTTTCCGGGAGAAATTCGAGGCATACTACGGCTGTTCGGCTACCGAATGGCTCCGGCGTGAACGGATCAGCCGCATCATGGAAGACATGACCTACCGTCCCGAACTTACCCTGAAGGAAGTGGCAGAGCGCAACCATTTCCTTTCCAAGAGCAACTTCCACGATTTCTGCCTCAAGAGAATGCTCAAAAGACCGGGTAAACTGAAACGGGAAGGGTATGAAAAATGGTGTGAGAGAAGACTGGCTTATTACAATAACCACTCCCAAGCGTGTTACCGATAATGACACCCCGAAGCGTACATGAGACTATACCGAATACTGATTGCAGCAGGCTATATATCCATATTCCTGCTGGTGCTGCTGGCTGCATATATTTTTCATAACGAACAGCATACACTGGAATTGCTTGAACAAAAGAATAATACAACCAACGGGCTGCGTAAAAGCATCAACCGGCTCAACATGCAAATAGCCGGGCTTTCATTTCTCGGAGAAACCGTCATGGAATGGACGGACAGCGACAAGGAAGAATACCACTTCCAGCGTATGGTTATCGACAGCACGCTGTGTTCTTTCCGCAACGTGTTCCGTTCCGAACAGAAAGGAATAGACAGCCTGCGCAGGATACTGGCAAACAAGGAATCGCAGCTGAATGATCTTGCCGCACTGTATCTCCGGCAAAAGACCCTCCACAGGCAGATAGCCGACAGAGTGCCCGCCATAGCACGGAAGAGTGCGGACGAAGCCGCCCGCAAGCCGAAACGCAAGGGATTTCTGGGTTTGTTCGGCAAGAAAGAGGACGATACGCCCACATCCGCCACGGCCATGCTCCACTCGCTCAACAGCCATGTGATAGCGGAACAGAACCTGCAGGACAGGTTGCTTTCGGAGCAGACCGACAGACTTGCCGGGAGGAATGCCATGCTTAACCGGCAGTTGCAACAGCTAATCCGGCAGATAGACGGCAATGTGCAGGAAGACCTGCAACGGCAGGAAGCCGAGACCGCATCCGAAAGGGAACGGATTTTCATGCAAATCGGCGGACTGGCGGTATTTGCCCTTGCGCTATTGCTGGTGCTCTTTTTCGTGATACACCGCGATGCCAACCGCATCGGGCAATACAAGCGCAGGACAGCCGAGCTGATCGGAAAGCAGCAGGAATCCCTCCGGCAGAACGAGGCACTGATCGCCTCACGCAAGAAAGCGGTGCATACAGTCGCTCATGAACTGCGCACCCCGCTTAACGCCATTATGGGTTACACCGGGCTGATAGAGAAAGAGCATGATCCGGAGAAAACCGCAAAATACATGCGGAACATCCGCCAATCCTCCGACCGTATGCGAAGAATGCTCAACACGCTGCTT
>OGLL01000120.1_pt1 | contig 16517 bp, 9 predicted proteins | sample 1572901 | NCBI WGS metagenome assembly OGLL01 (sample SAMEA2581980, study PRJEB24529) | metagenome | biome: Human gut stool | place: China | collected 2011
ACAATCCGGCCCACATAGCCGTCCAGTTCTCTCAGTTTGGCATAATAAGCCGGAGTATCGTGTCCGTCACCGTGCCCCACGTGGTCAGGGTTGTCGAAACAGAAAGCACTCAACACCGGTTTCTTCTGCGTAATATACTCACAGGCCATGTCACACAAAGCCGTAGGATGCGTGTTATAGTCGGGTGCCTGCGCATGATGGTTCAAAGCCAGCGTATCTACCAGATACTTGATACCATCCCATTCATACAGTACGCCCATCTCGTCATCGGGATCCTCCTTGCGCAACTCGCTGAACACGGTGGGGAAAATGCCATGCTCGTTCAGCACACGCGAGGGTAGTTCGGGTGTTCTTGATCCCCACTCCGTGTACCCGTGCAGTTCAGGACCTGCCCCCATAAACATGGAAGCCCAATTTACAGCACTGGATGAAGGAAGTACACTGCGTTTTTTCAACGTGTAGCATCCGGCATCCATCAACGCCTTCACGTTCGGCATATCCGCCTTTTCCACACTGTAGGCGCCCCATCCGTCCAAACCGATGACAAACACATGTTCCGCTTTCCATTCCGGAGCCTTCCGGCAACCCGACAACACCATTACGGCTATGCACATAGCCCATAAAGCAATCTTTTTCATACAATATCTATTTTGGGTTTATAATTACAAAATTAGCCATTTATTCCCTTTCGACAAGAAAATAAATGGCATTATCCACTTCTCTTTCCACCTAAAAAACAGCCATTCCGCATTAAAAACGACTTTATCTTATCAATGCCTTTATATTCCTTCTATTTTACCCGTTCAGAAATGCCTCGTTGCGATCTATCAGCGCGTTCACCGCCGCCACTGAAGCTGCGGAACGCAATCCGTCGGCAGGCGTGTGCAGACAGTAGTCCACCAAGCGATCCACCGTAGAAACCGCCACGTGCATCCGCGTGTCGCTGGAGGCATAATAGATGTATACCGTACCGTCGTCATCGGCTATCCATCCGTTCGAGAAAAGCACATTGGACACATCGCCCACCCTTTCCCCCGCCAGCGGAGCCAGCAGATAGCCGGCTGGTTCAGCTATGACGCGCCACGGTTCATCGGCTGCGGTCATATACAGATAGAGCACATAGCGCAGTCCAGCGGCACATCCGCGTACTCCGTGCGCCAGGTGCAGCCACCCTTGGGAGGTGCGGATGGGGTGCGGTCCCTCTCCGTTCTTCACCTCTTTGATCGTGTGATAATAACGGTGGTTTATTATCATTTCGTCCTTCACCTCCGCCCGGGTGATGTCGTCTATCAACGCCCATCCTATTCCTCCCCCATTTCCGGCATTAATAAAATCATCCTGCGGACGGGTGTAGAGGGCATATTTCCCATTCACAAATTCGGGATGCAACACCACATTGCGCTGTTGGCTCGCCGCTTTCAAGTCGGGCAACCGTTCCCAGTCCACCAGATTGCGCGTGCGTACGATTCCCGCCGGTGCCTTGTCATCATGGCGTTCGCTGCAAAAGATACCATAAATCCATCCATCCTGGTGAGCGGTAAGACGCATATCATACACATTGGTTTCCGCCGGATCCACATCGGGCAATACCAGCGGACGTTTCCAAAAGTGGAAATTGTCCACCCCGTTAGGGCTTTCGGCTATGGCAAAGAACGACTTCCGGTCTGCTCCCGCCACACGGACCATCATCAGATACTTTCCGTTCCATTTCAGGGCACCACTGTTCATGGTAGCATTAAAGCCGATACGCTCCATACAACAAGGGTTGGTGGCAGGGTTGAAGTCATAGCGCCATTCCAGGGGAATATGCTGGCGTGTCAGTACCGGATAAACATAACGGTGGAGGACACCGTTCGTTTCTTCCTGCATTTCATTAGGACGTTGCAACAACGCTTCATGGCGTTGGCGCAATGCTTCTATTTGTTTTTTGACATATCTTATTTTCTTTTCATTGTTATCAATCCATCTTTTACAGTAAAAGAATGCTATCCAAGCATCTAGAATTATACTATTTTATCAAAAATCAATCATATTCTATACAGTGTTGTTATTGGTTCTCAGGATAAAGAGACATACGGTAAACCCGCTGGTAAATCGCATCTTCCAATTCCAACTCAAACACAACATCTTGTGTTTCAGGATCTACTTCTGTCACGCGTGCACCACGATTGCCATTGCTAAGCACATTGCTCATTCCCGGACAAATTAATCTGTTACCCGTTTGTTCCAAATATTGCACCCCGGAACGGGCCGGAGTAAAATACGCGGCACCACGCTCTTTTCCATACTGCCAAACTTGGCGAACCGTACGGTTCACTTCATCCACTTCATATTCTATGCCGCAAGTATAAATATTTTTCCTGTCTGTAAAATCCAGTTTGAAGTTACGCCCATAACCATTATTGAAATAAAGAATGTGTCCATTAGGTAATGGGACAGCTGTATGACATCCCCAAGGCCATTCAAAATCATCACAATTCTTCGTTCCGGCTATCACCTCAGGATCAGTAATAGGAGTCCCGTCGGCATGAAGAGGATTCAATAATAATTTCAAGTATTTATCTCTCCAATACCCATGAGGCGATATAATCCACTCAATACCTCCAGCTTTATTAAACTTAAAGATTCCTTGATAACGAGCTGTAGCCAGATAATCATCTCCCCACTCTACTATACCATTATTATGCGCCCAATTACTGGCACTTTGTGCAAAAGGGTCTGAGGTTAGATCATAATCGGTAATTCCATAGCGAGCCGAATGCAACATGTGAACCAAATCCCATTCTTGCAATATCTCCCCTTTTTCGGGATCCATCATAATAATAAAATCATTTATCCGTACATCTTTCCCATTGGCGATTTTAGCGGAAGTCTTGCTCACAGTCGCTAATATATTGCCTTGCTTATCTTGAGATATGGCATGATGCATAGTGTATCCCCTTTCCAGCATATCCCAATTATGAATTGTACTTCCCATCATATCCACCTCCACCATCCGATGATGGTTTCCGTCACCGGTCATATAATGTCCGTTCTGCATCCGGATCAATCCGCACCCGATTCCGATATATCGATGTTCATCCGACTTCTCCCAATCAAGAATCCAACGGATTTCTCCGTCTGCATCTATCATATAAGGGATAGAAGTGTCTGTTTCATCCTGTCCGGGGGAGTTTACCAAATTCATGCCTGGCTCCATTCGGTCATATTGAGCCTTTACCACTCTGATTTCCTTAGGCAGCCTTCTGCTTTCCAATGTTTTCGTCTGAAGCTTTAGATTGGACCGAGCACGTTCATTTCCTTGCAAATCCGTATAAATTAAAGTGATCTGGTTATTATAATTGGGATAAAGTCCCAATACCGGAATATTCTGTTTTAATCCTACATCTTTAAATGTATATTCCACGTCAGGCGTATGCTTTCCCGGTTTGCTGTGTACAATCAGTTTAATGCGTCCCAATACAGGTAATTTTACAACTACACTGGCCGATAATGGATTGCAACCGGAAGGATTGACTGTAGAACTCAATATCAAGTTGTCAATCGAAGTACCTAAGGTAGGTATAACATAAGTGCTTCCATTGGCAAATGTCAAAGTCGTTTTCCAGTTTTCCGCATCCACATCTACACTTTGGATTAACTCTTGCGGAAAAATTATCTTATTGGACTCGAATAACAAAACACATTGTTCACGTTCTTGAGAAACAGATTTCAATAAATCATTTTCCTTCAACTGGTTTTGTATATCCTGCATAGCTTGGGTACAATCCTGTTCTTCATCACGACATGACAAAAATACAAATATCATAACCAACAAAGAGCATAAATAATATCCTTTCCTTTTCATTTGGCTTCATTGTTTTTATGGGAGTGTGTCAAAACTAAACCGGGCCTATCCCATCGTCAGTTGTAGGGGAAGGGTTTGCCTGCCTGAAGACACAAAGCAAACTGTTTTCGGGCGAACGGACCTCGCCCCTGCGAACTAAACGATGGCATTATCCACGTTTTGACACACCTCTCATACTTTTTAATTATCAGTTCAATACAATCATCTCCATTCCGGCTTTTGCTCCAAATTCAAATTAGCGTCCACCTCTGCCTGAGGTATCGGGAAGTACAAGAATTTAGCTTCAAAATGGTCAAATCCTTGTGTATCCGAAATGCGGTCTGTCGGTTTATATCCTACCAATTCCTTTTCACCACTTTCATTTTCTTCGTAAAGCAATTCATAATGTTGAGAATCGGTCTTGCGTTCGTGCATGATAGCTTTCAACTTAGCAGGATCATTTCCGTACCAACGAACCATATCATCCCAACGTATATTCTCTCCGGCAAATTCCAGCAATTTCTGTTTCTGGAGTTCTGTCATTATAGCATCTTTTCCACTCAAGTTTTTCTCCGGCAGCCCGGCACGTACACGAATCCGGTTAATATCTTTCATTGCTCCGCTTTCATCATTGGTTTCCAGACAAGCCTCAGCGTGGAGCAACAAAACTTCTGCAAAGCGCATAATACGTAAATTGTTGATACGTCCGGCATCGTTAGAATACATCGTACATCCTGTGGGAACCCACCAAGCTGCAAACTTCTTCATCATGAAACGCCCTTGAACACCCTCGATAACCGGATAAGCAGGAGCATATCCTTGCTTGGCAATACCATATTTGCCATCGCCTTCGGGCAGTACCGTCCATTTAAACATATCATCAAATTCCACTTTACCACCATAGAATTTTTCATCCGGCTTCACATCACCGAAATCAGAATATTTAAAGAAGCACGTAGTGTACAAACGCTTATCCCATTTGGAATCAGATCCTTCCGGACGCTGTTCGGAAATGAATTCTTTTATCAAATAGGGAGAAGGCTGCATCTTATACCAACCACCGCCAATATTCTCACCTTTCAGTGTCGGGCCAAAATAATGAGCAAGGTTGTTTCCCATAAACGAGTCGTCACTAGTGCCATTGCCCCAAGAGTCACCCGAATTACCTTTGGCATCATAATTGATTTCCCAAATAGATTCAGCATTAAATTCCGTATCGTCACGGAAGTTGTCCTCATACTTTTGAGTCAAATCGTAACCATAACCATTCATTATAATTTCAAACTCATCCTTAGCGGCCTGATAATCCCCTTTCCAGATATAAGCTTTACCCAACATGGCAATAGCCGCACCTTGAGTTACACGACCGTTCTCATCGCTTGAACGAAGTTTAGGCAAACGAGACTTGGCTTCCTTAAAGTCTGAAATAGCCTGTTCCAGCACTTCATCACCGCTAGACAGTCCATGAGTTTCCGGATCTGCATCCTGCGGGAGAGTACGGATAACCGCATCACGATAATCAGTACGCAAACGGAAGTACCAGAATCCACGTAAGAAATAAGCCTCACCTATCATTTGCTCACGTTTGGTTTCGTCCATATCAACCGTAGCCGCACGATATATGAATTCGTTCGCCATCTGAATGCCTTCATAGATGTTTCCCCAGCTCAAATCCTTTGTATTCGTTGTGTTGACAAACGACAAATATTCCCAAATATAAGGTTCTTCTCCGCGAGTGGGGTAAAGGTCGTCACCGCGCATCTGAAGATGCATGATACCTTCCAACCCACCATAATATCCACTGGTCATACGGCGGAAAGGATTATAAACTGCGGACAAGCCTTTCATCACATTATCCTCGGATGTCCAGAAAGTGGTCGGAGTCTGACGGTTAGGATCAATCTCATTCAGAAAGTCATCACTACAAGAAGACAACAACATTGGAGCTACAGCCAATGCAGCTATGTATTTTATAAAATTCTTTTTCATATTCTGCAAATATTACTTATTCCTAATTAGAAATTTACTTGTAAACCAAAGGTGATAGTACGTGCCATCGGATAACTACCGTCATCACAACCACGGGTCATTACACCCGAACCACCTGATGTACCGGCACCATCGGCATCTACCATACCCAAGTCAGGAGTATAACCTTTATAATCGGTTATAGTGAAAAGGTTTTCCATAGCCGTATAAACACGCACATTCTGCAAACCGGCTTTAGATACCCATACTTTGGGCAACGTATAACCTAATTCCAAAGTCTTCAAGCGCAAGAATGAACCATTTTCCAACCAACGGTCCGTATAGCCCCAGTTTGTACCATTAGGATCGCTAGTACCAAACAAACAGCGAGGAATGTCAGAATGATTGTTTTCAGTCCAGCTGTTCATGCGTTCTGCATATTGGTTTCCCGTTGATTCATTATAAACCGTACTATAATACTGGGCATTGTAAATCTTGTTGCCAAAGTTTCCGTCAAAGAACATATTCAAATCCAAACCTTTCCATTCAGCACCCAGACTTACACCCAAGTTAACTTTCGGGAAAGCAGAGCCTACATCCTGACGGTCATTATTGTCAATCTTACCATCTCCGTTATAATCCACGAAACGCAAGTCACCCGGTTGTGCATTAGGCTGGATCTTATTACCGTTCTTATCCACATACGCATCAATTTCTTGTTGGCTTTGGAATACACCATCCGTCTTTATCAAATTGAAATAACCTATGGAATGACCGGTCTTGGCATAAGTAATCGTTCCTTTGGCATGAGGATTGAATCCCTGCCATTCATCACGACTTCCGTTTACTTCCGTCAGTTCATTCTTGATAAAGGTGGCATTGACACCTACATGATAATACAAATCGCCTACATTATTACGGTGATTCAATGAAATTTCAAATCCTTTGTTTTCTACTGTACCTGCATTTACTGTAGGATTCCCACTCAAGCCAAAACTCAAAGACTGCGGCATAGACAACAACATATCTTCTGTTTTCTGAATAAAATAATCAGCACTGACACTGAACTTATTGTTCAAGAAAGCAAAATCCAAACCCAAGTTCAAGGTCTTCGTCTTTTCCCAAGTCACATTCATGGGTGAAGTCCATTCCTTACCGGTAATGGCACCTTCCCAAAGTTCTGTGCCCATCATGTTATTCATACCTTTATAAACAACAGACTGGGTAGCATAATTGCCAATGCCGCTCAAATTACCCAGTACACCATAACTGGCACGAATTTTCAATTCATTCATGGTTTCCTTGATATTTTCAAAGAAATCTTCATTCATCACATTCCAACCCAAAGATACAGACGGGAATGTGCCCCAGCGGTTTCCATCTGCAAATTTGGAAGAACCGTCCCGACGAACAGAAGCAGACAGCATATAACGATCGGCATACGAATACATCACACGCCCAAACATAGAAATCATTGTATTGGCCCACGCGCTACCCGATGTATTTTGTGAAGAAACCGAACCGGCGTCAATCACAGAGAAACCTTCCGGGAAACCCTTACGTCCTGCACCAAAACCACGCGCATTGTTACGCTGGGCAGAATAACCCACCAAAGCAGAAACCGTATGATTGCCAAACGTATTATCATAATTGATTGTATTTTCAATCAACCAATCGTTCTCCCAGTCTGTACTTTCCGACAATTCCGCTTCATTCTTTTGTGAAGTAGAACTGAAATAATAAGGAGAACTATAGGCATAATTACGTCTTGTATATTTGTTTATACCTACATTGAATTTATATTTCAATCCTTTCAAGAACAAATCCACTTCGGCATAGCCATTCAATAAAATGTCTATTCCATGTCTTTGGTAATCATAGGCTTCTGTCCAACCTACAGGATTATCTCCTCTGGTCCATTCCGGAGCGACACCCCAAGTGCCATCTTCACCATATACATTCCACATAGGCACAGCTGTCAGAGCGGAGGTATATGAAACATCTTCGTACTTCTTTTTATAGAATTTCATCATCAACGTAGTCCCCATACGCAAATGATTATTGAAAAAAGAAAAAGTATTCTTAGCACGAATGTTCCATGCCTCATAACCGGTAGTATTCACAATACCATCCTGGTTAAGATAGCTTCCCGACAGATTATAGGTCGAAGTCTTGTTTCCTCCAGATACATTCAAGCTAACCTTGCTCACCATAGCCGAGTTATAAAGTTCTTTCTGCCAGTCTGTTCCAGCACCTCCATTCCAATTCAGCAACCCTTCTGCCGAACTATAACCGGTAGCCTTTGCCAAATCGCGAAGCTGATTACCATCCATTACATCAATGTATTTGGCAACCATCTGAACGCCTGTATAGGCATCCACTGTTACACGGGCAGGAGTTTCCAAACGACCGCCTTTAGTAGTGACCAATACAACACCATTAGCAGCACGAGAACCATAAATAGCAGCAGCCGAAGCATCTTTCAACACTTCAATAGACTGAATGTCAGCGGGATCAACCATATTGATATCACCATACACACCGTCAATCACATAAAGCGGACTGGTGGCACTCAATGAACTGATACCACGGACATTAATATTCAAGCCTTCCCCCGGCTGACCGTTGGCAGCCGACACAGTAACACCGGCAACTCTTCCTTGCAAAGCAGCTGAAGCACTACGTGCAACATTTGCCTGTAACTCTTTACCGGAAACAGAAGCGACCGCACCTGTCAAATGGCTTTTCTTCACTGTACCGTAACCGATAACCACCACCTCGTCCAACAATTCACCTTCCGACAATTTCACATTAATCACACTGCGGCCATCAACCTTAACAGTTTGCTCCTGATAACCTACATAAGAGAAATTCAAAGACTGACCGGAAGCGGCCTTAATGGTATATTTGCCATCAAAATCGGTAATCACGCCATCCGTAGTTCCTACTACAACAACAGCCGCACCAATCAACGGATTATTCTCCGCATCCGTCACTGTTCCGGTAACAGTAATTTGCTGAGCATAGGCACATATACTAAGTATGCACAGCAACCATGTAAATGCAATTTGTTTCATAAATAATGTATTAGAGTTTAATTAAAAAATATTGCTGTAAAATTAACTAAAAATAGATTTCCAACACGTTATTGCTTTCGCAAACAACGGTAATGCCCCATGGATGGAAGAATAGCAGCTGAAATTAAGAATGTCTTTGTTTTCATAGTTATTTGAATTAAAAATTAACATTGCAAAGATGGCAATTCAAGCAAGCAGGAACAAATACAATTCAAGCATTAAACAATGAAATCTTATCAATATCAAAAAAAAATTCTTCAAGACAATGGAAAACACATCTGAATTGAACGTGAAATATAAAATTTTTCCTACACAGTATTCTTCTAATTATCAACCAATTACTGTGAAAAAACATCCATAAAGGCTCTCAACCGGTAGGTAAGCGGCGGTATCGTTCATCAATGTACAACACAACAACCGCCACACACAAAATGACAAAACTTCAATAGATGTATTTTATCAACAGGATGCAACCGTGAAAACAGTCTTATGACTTTATTGCTTCACCTTGGTGAAGCAACCGTTTCACACAGGTGGCAACGGCACTTCACTTGAGTGAAAAGGCACGTTCAGCCGAGTGGTGCAACAAATGATGCAGTCTTCTTGCATGGAAACTCCCATCCCCTTGCACGGATACTGCCGTACATATATAAAGATTACGTACCCGACATGGAAACCGATATCCGACGAACCGGCTTCTGCAAGGAAAAAACGAAAAAGTACTTCGTGGGGATACAGGAAATTCCGTCACCGCATATTACTGTTTATCAGCGCAATACAATGACGGAACAAAAAACTATTGCAGCGTAGAAATAAAAACAGAATCAACGTTACAAAGACGAACTACTCAACACAGTTCCGGTATAGGAAACCACGCTACGGGCCGGCAATGTCAAGGTATAGACACCATCGGCAGGTTGAACAGCTTCCACCAGCTCCCATTTACGGGTGTCATCGGTGACATAGCCTTGCAAAGCACCGGAAACCTGAGCGCTTTCAAGAGCCAACGAAATAACTACTTCATGATCCGCAGGGTTGATGGCTACAACCGTGTAACCGTTGTCACCATATTTATAGCCAGACACCATATAGCCTTGTTCGAAATCATATTGCGCCGAGATGCGCTTGCTTCCTACAGGGATGTAACGGGAGAAGTTGCCGAACACCTCGCAACGCTTGGTCACTTCATAGTCCACGCGGTTTTTTTCAATGTTAATCAGCCCCTCGGTGGTTCCGCCATCCGGTATAGCACCTGCCCACCACACAATAGCGCCGGTATTGGCCTCACACAAGAAACGATGGAACTTCTTCGCCCATTTCAAGCCACTGGTCATGGTAGCATCATAACTTTCCGTAGGATCGCTGATTTCGGTCAGCCACACGGGAATTCCCTTCGATTCGGCTTTGCTGAACGGTTCAATGGCAGGATCTTTCCCGGTCACAGGATCCACATAGCCGTGTCCGGCGGCAATGACGGGAAAGTTGGTGATTTTAGGATTCAGGTTCAGAATGTCGCGCACATAATTTTTACTGCCCATGATAAAGCCCAGAATGGCAGACCACTGGGCATTCTCGCCAAAGATAATCCGGGTTTCGGGATGGGTCTGTCGCAACTTGGGACCTAAGTTATTCACAATGAACGGTCCCAGCGTAGTGGTACCGGGAAGCCAGAGGCATGAGTTCCAGCTTGCCGCATACTCGGGCTCGTTGGCCGGAGAGATGGCATAGACAGGCAGACCTGCCGCTGTGTAGGCATCACAGAAATTGGAAAGATAGTCGGCAAAGGCCTGGTAGCTGCCGCGTTTCAAAAAACCTTGCGAGGTACTGCCGTTGCTTTTCATATAAGCCGGAGCAGACCAAACGGAAAAGATGAGTTTGTCCACACCGTATTCCTGCTTCGCTTTTTTCATGATCCACAACTGTCCGTTGCGCTGTGCGATGCCTTCGGCAACACGATTCTCATCACGGTTGAAATCAATATCGAAAAAAGGATCGTCCAAAGACAGATTGATATCCTCGTCCATATTAAACGTGGTTTCATCGTAATGGGGGAATACCTCGCCCCTGAGGATACTGAGGCGAAGCCCGTCCTGTCCGAACATCACATCCATGATCTCCTGACGCTTGCGGTGGGCATAAAGATAGTCGGACCAGCCGGCCTGCGCCACACCAAAACCATCGATGGTTTGTTCTTCGTTGTTCCACTGAAGAACTACGTCGGCCCCCAAGGTACTACGTGCATCGGCCGGGATTTGTTCTGCCGGAAGAACATCGGTAACATCGGTACAGGCACAGAGGCAAGCGGCGGAAGCCGCCACGGCAAAAAGGTAAGATAGCTTTTTCATGACACTTGTCTTTTTTAAGGTTAGTATTCAAAGTTTTACCAGGTTGTAACCCAAAGGCAAAGATGGAAATTTACCGACAGACAAACCAATACTATCCGAACATATACTTATGATATTTTATCAAAATAGAGACCGTCAATATGAGAAGCCTTGTTCTGGCTATCCGAATAAAGAAAAAACAACTTACAAGCCGTTCGTAGTACCGCAAAAAGACACGGAACATTATTTCCAGGCATTCAAATCCTACAACATCCCCGAACTTTCAGAAAATCCGCTTTCTTTTAGTGCTGTCAAAATCAGGCAAGTCCATGAGAAAGTTCCGGCCGAACCTTTTAAATGATAGTCTTGTTCTTACGATAATTATCACGGAACTCTTTAGGAGTCACTCCTTTTTTCTTTTTAAAGATACGGTTGAAATTGGATAGATTATTAAAGCCACAATCATATCCTATTTCAGCTATTGACAAGGAAGAATCAACCAAAGCACGTGAAGCGGCCCCCAAGCGGATATCAGTAAGGAAATCGATAAAACTTTTGGAAGTATGCTGTTTGATAAAACGACAGAATGAGGCCTCGCTCATATTTACCATTTTAGCCACATCTGCAAGACGGATCACTTCCGAAAAATGAAAATGAACATAATCCAGCACCTTGTTCAACTTCTCGTTAGTATGCTCTTTGGAAACAGAGTTAATGGCAAACTGCCCGGTTGACAGCTCACGCATCCCTTTGTCCAATGATAATTCATGAAGAATAACAAGCAGTTTTATCAAGGAATAGAAACTATCGTTCTCGCAAGACAGCGTTTTCAACAACGGACGGACTTTTGCGATAGTCTCCCTGCTGAACACGATTCCTTTACGGGCACGGTGGAAAAGTTCCCGAATGCTGATCATCTGGTTCCTGTTCAGAATCTGGTCGGAAAGCAGATCGGAATGAAACTGAATGGTTATTTCATGGATATTCTGCGGCTTGTTGTTATAATCCCTCCAAGCATGTTCCAATTGAGGATTGGTGACCAGCACCAGTTCCTCTTCTTCTATTTCTTCTATGGAGTCTCCCACAATGCGTTGTGCGCCTTTTGCATTCTCAATATAGTTCAGTTCATATTCGGGATGTATATGTATAGGAAAATTAAAATTCGATTTCTGACGCTCTATCAAAATAAAGCAATCCTTGGCCGACAAAGGTGACACTTCTTTGAACAATTCTGTGTTTATCATATTTCTCTTTCACATTAGATCTGATCTTGTATAGCAAAGATAACATGAAATATGAAATCGGAAACAAAAAAGTGAGCATATTTTTATACTAAACCTGCAAAAGTACCTTCTATAAAAACGTAGATAACACAATACACAAAAACGAGAACCGTGTTATCCACGTCATTTCCATGAGGTTGCTTCTATTTCAGACAAGCCTTCATTGCTTTAATGATCGCTGAGTCAAACCCTTCGTGATCCAATTCATTAATCCCCTTGATAGTCATACCACCGGGCGTACACACCTTATCTATTTCCACACTGGGATGAGTATCATTATTCAATATCAAGGAAGCGGCTCCTTTCACAGACTGGGCAACCATTTTCTGTGCATCTTTCGGATAAATCCCCAATTCAATACCTGCCTGCATAGCTGCCTGAATATATTTCAAGACATATGCGATACCACATGAAGTCAAAGCCGTAGTAGCAGCCATCTGACTTTCAGGAATAAGCATAGCCAATCCTAATTCATTAAAGATATCCAGCATCAGTTGTTCTTGTTCCTTACTGGCGTTACGACTGGATATCAAAGTCATACTTTCCAACTGAGAAATAGCAGTATTGGGAATCAAACGGAATATGGTCTGTTCCGGACCTACACTCTTTACCAGCTGTTCGAAAGTTACACCACCTGCAATAGAAACCAATACTTGCCGGGGAGTCAAATGAACCACACTCAACACTTGGTCTATCAACCACGGCTTTACAGCCAGAATAACGATATCGGCATCCTTTATCGCTTTCGGATTTTCCGTTGTCACATTAATCTCCGGATAATCCGCCTGTAGAGTTTCCAGACTTCCGCTGAACGGATCGGCTACTGTTACATCACTCGCTGGAATGATAGTGCCTTGGGCAAGGCCGCGAGCAATGGCCCCTCCCATATTTCCCGCACCAATAATTGCTACTTTCATATTATTAAAGATTAAGTCTATAGCTACAAAGATAAGGGAAAAAAGGAGAAGAACGTATTATGAAAAGCTAAAAATAAAATTACTTTGAAGAAGATTAAATCAAAAAGTCTCGCCGGAACCGAAATGTTTCCTGACGAGACCTTATTTTCTTTCGCTGATTATTATCCCTCTTGAATCTCCAGCTTATACCAACACTTTACGAAAGCGTCCAATAAATTCATCAGCCTCAGCCATAGTCAGACACAAAGGCGGGAGCAGACGGATTACATTCGTACCACTGACTCCGGTAAATACTTTCTGTTCGAACAGCAGACGCTGACGCAGTTCCTTAATCGGTTCGTCAAATTCCATACCGATCATCAAACCTTCGCCACGCACCTCTTTAATCTGTGGGAATTGTTTCAATTCTTTCAGCAGATGAGCACCTACCTTGGCAGCATTCTCTACCAGGTTCTCACCTTTCATAACATCCAGCACCGCGATAGCAGCAGCACAAGCCAGGTGGTTACCACCAAAAGTGGTTCCCAATTGTCCATATACGGGTTTGAATTTCGGACTGATCAGGACACCAGCCATCGGAAAGCCATTGCCAATCCCCTTTGCAACCGTAATCATATCGGGACGGATACCTGCATGTTGGTGAGCAAAAAATTTACCGCTACGCCCGTAGCCGGATTGTATTTCATCCAAAACAAGTACTGCATCCACTTCTTCGCAAGCCTTACTCAGTTCTTTCAAGAATTTCACTTCCGGAACCTGAATACCGCCTACTCCTTGAATACCTTCAATAATCACCGCACAGACATCTCCTTTTGCCAATTCCGCTTTAGCTGCTTCTATATCGTTCAAAGGCAGATAAGTCACATGCCCATTGTCATTGATTGGGGCTATAATTTTCGGATTGTGGGTTACCTCCACTGCCAGTGAAGTACGTCCATGAAATGCTTTGCAAAAAGAAAGCACACGTTTGCGACCATTGTAAAAAGAAGCCAGTTTCAACGCATTTTCATTAGCTTCGGCCCCACTGTTTATCAAAAACAATTGATAATCATCATAACCCGAAAGTTTCCCTAAACGGTCTGCCACTTCCTGCTGTAGCTTGTTAACCACCGAATTGGAATAAAATCCCAACTGTGCAACCTGGTTGCTTATCATTTCCACATAATACGGATGTGCGTGACCGATAGAAATAACCGCATGACCACCATACAAATCAAGGTATTCCGTACCTTGATCATCCCATACATGACAACCTTTTCCCTTGACAATGTTTATGTCAAAAAGAGGATATACATCAAATAATTTCATAAACTCTTCTTTATTAAAAAGCAGACGGTTTCAACCTCAGCCCTACGGTTTCTTCCAGATTGAACATGAGATTCATATTATGGACCGCTTGTCCGCTTGCCCCCTTCAACAAGTTGTCAATGCAAGAGATAACCAGCAGTTTATCGCCATGCTTCTCCAAATGAATCAAACACTTGTTGGTGTTCACCACCTGCTTCAAATCTATATTTTTGTCTACAATATGAACGAAAGAATCCTCGGCATAATAGTCTTGATACATCTTCACCAGTTCTTCCAGTTCCACCTTGCATTTGACTACCAGAGTAGCAAAGATACCACGCGGGAAATCACCCCGGTAAGGAATAAAATCTATTTCAGCATTAAAGCTGTTTTGCAACTGTTTCAATGATTGCTTGATTTCGGGAACATGCTGATGAGAAAACGGTTTATAGATGCTCATATTATTATTACGCCAGCTGAAATGGCTGGTAGCACCCGGTTTCACCCCTGCCCCTGTACTTCCGGTAATGGCATTTACCATTATATCCTCGTTCAGTAACAGATGTTTGGCTAACGGCAATAAACCCAATTGAATACAAGTGGCAAAACATCCCGGATTGGCCACGTGCTTGCTATGGCAGATAGCACGACGGTTCAGTTCCGGCAAACCATAGATGAAGTCATGGTCATCACTCTTGATACGGTAGTCCATACTGAGGTCTATGATTTTCAAATCCTCGGGTACATTGTGACTATCCATAAACTTCTTTGTATCTCCATGAGCCGTACAGAAGAACAATACATCAATCTCATCCAAAGGAAGTTCGTCGGTAAAAACCAAATCCGTTTCACCATAGAGTCCCTCATGTACGTCGGTAATCTTATTGCCGGCGTTACTGCTGCTGTTTATAAACTTTATGTCTACATCAGGGTGATTAATCAGCAGACGAATCAATTCGCCCGCCGTATAACCTGCCCCACCGATAATTCCTGCTTTAATCATACTTATTAAATTTCTTCGTCCTTGTGGTTATTATAATAAACACGCAAAGGTGTAGAAGTCACTTTGATAAAGCCTTTGGCATCTTCTGCTGTCCATCCCTTCTGCATTTCACCATATTCACCGAATTTGGTCTTCACCAGGTCGTCTTTCGATTCAACACCCACAGTAGAGAATGAAAGCGGACGGAGTTCCAAGATAGCTGTACCGTTTACATTACGCTGAGATTCCTGCAACATTGCCTCAATATCGCGCATTACCGGTTCCAGATACTGACTTTCATGCAAGAACATTCCATACCAGTTGGCAACCTGGTCTTTCCAGTATTGCTGCCATTTGCTTAATGTGTATTTCTCAAGGAACTTGTGTGCGCCGATAATCAGCATGGGAGCGGCTGCCTCGAAACCTACGCGGCCCTTGATGCCGATAATCGTATCGCCTACGTGCATATCACGGCCGATGCCGTAAGCCGCACCGATTTCCTCTACTTTCTGGATGGCCTTGATAGGGTCGTCGAATTTTTCATCGTTGACCGCTTTAAGCTCACCCTTCTCGAAGGTCAGGCGCAACTGTTCGCTGCCTTCTTTGGTGCAATGTTTCAGATAGGCGCTTTCGGGAAGTCCCTGTGCGGAGTCCAGAATCTCACCGCCGCAAATGGAAGTACCCCACAGACCTACGTTATAGGAATATTTCAGTTTGGCGAAGTCGGCTGCAAAGCCGTGCTTGTTCAGATAATCTATCTCTTCCTGGCGGCTCAAAGCCATGTCGCGTGTCAGCGTGATAATTTCCACGCCCGGAGCCATGACAAGGAAAGTCATGTCGAAACGAATCTGGT
>OGLL01000124.1_pt1 | contig 16362 bp, 12 predicted proteins | sample 1572901 | NCBI WGS metagenome assembly OGLL01 (sample SAMEA2581980, study PRJEB24529) | metagenome | biome: Human gut stool | place: China | collected 2011
ACGGCAGTGGGGCTGTTGGTATGGAAACATATCTGTAGGGTTTCCGTTGTCTACCCCCAATAGCCGGAGTGGTCCACTTACGTGGAAACTGAGTTCATTGGAGGCATAAGGACAAGGAATTCCGTTTTTATCTGTTATGTCGATCTCTATGCGTATGACTTCATCCGAACCGGCTTTTACAGAATACTTGTTACTGGCAAGGGCGACAGAATGAGGTGCTTCTGCACTTTGATAACAGTCTGTTGCCACGATTTTTCCTTTTTTTATGCCTCGGGCTTCTATTTTTCCGGGCGAATAAGGAACTAACCATATCAGTTGCTCCCCTGTATAAGGTTTACTGCCCAAAGATACATTATTTATAAATAACTCTACTGCATCACAGTTGGTATAAATGACTACGGGAATTGTTTTTCCTTCTTTTCCCGGATGCGTCCAATGCGGAAGAAGGTGTACCATTGGTTTGTCGGTCCATAAACTTTGGTAGAGGAAATAGGCGTCTTTCGGAATGGCAGCTATGTCGATAATACCGAAATTGCCACATCGTTGAGGCCATTCGGCTTCACCTAAATAGTCAAAACTGCCCCATCGGAATTCTCCCATTAACCAAGGGAAAGAACAGGTGCGGTGCCATGATTTACGGGCGCTGATACGTACAGAAGCATTGTCGTAGGACGATTGATAATAGGGATAATCGGATTCTTCGGGGAAGCATTCTTTTTCCGTCAGGTCAGGTATAGGAAAGACCCGATGTTTAAATTGTTCCCAGTTTATGTTTCCTTTTTCCCAAGGAGCGGGGAAATCCCGTCTTCTCCATTGTGTCTGGCTTCGGTATACGCCACGGGTTTGATAAGTGTGGGGTACCTCTGTAGCAATGGCACAAAGTGTTGGGTAGTTTTTGTGGAAGTGTTCTAGTTCTCCTATTTCTTCTCCATTTCCATTGAAGCCGATAATGTCTAGATAGTTGAATTTTTTTTGATAATCGGTCTTCATACCTCTAGTAGGATCAGTTCCTCCTTGAGTGACAGGGCGGTCAGGGTCCAGTTGGTGAAATAGGCTGACTAGGTTGTGTTGGATTTCGGGGGTAGCTCCCGTTACTTCGTTGCCGATACTCCACATAATGATAGAGGGATGGTTACGGTCTCGTTTTATGAAATCAGTCATATCTTTTTGCCACCATTCATCAAAGTAATTTCCATAGTCATCGGCGGCTTTAGGTTGATTCCATCCGTCCAATCCTTCGTTTACTACCATGATTCCCATCGTATCGCATAAATTATAGAAAGCAGGAGAGAAGGGATTATGACTGGTGCGTATCGCATTACATCCCATATCTTTCAATAATTTGAGACGATAATGAAGTAGGTCGTCGGGTACGGCGGCTCCTACAGCACCGGCTGTATGATGATCGCATACTCCTTTTATCTTTAGTGATTTGCCATTGAGCAGGAATCCGCTGACCGGGTTGAATTCTAATTGACGGAAGCCTACAGGTAATCTACATTCATCTAGTGTCTTGTTATCTCTGGTCAGTTGGCATATAAGGGTATAGACTTTAGGAGAATCAGGCGACCATAATAATGGTTTCCTGATGCTCCCTGACAGGAAGCAAAGAGAATCTGCAGATGGGACAAATATTTTTTCAGAAGTATCGGCTATGCTACCGTTGGGAGCTTGTAGATATGTTTTTACTTTGATTGGCTTTTTCTCCTGTGTTTCAATTTCTATAGATAGGGTGTAGGTGGCAGATTGCTTATTTTGTAGCTTGGATCTGAAATGGATTCCGGAATAAGGAATGTGGGTGGGGTTACTGACCAGCAGGTATACAGGACGATATATTCCTGATCCTGTATACCAACGTCCGGTTAATGCTTTGCTGTGATCTACTTTTACAGCGATTTGGTTCTTGCCTTCTTGCAAATATGGAGTTAAATCATATACAAAGCTGATATACCCATTAGGGCGTTTGCCCAGCCAATGACCGTTTATCCATACTTCGCTGTTCAGATATACGCCCTCAAATAGGATTTGTACTTTTTTATTTTTCCATTTGGAAGGAATGGTAAAAGTTTTTCGATACCAGCTTATTCCGGCAGGCAGGAAGCCGCTTTGCCAGTCGGTTCCGTTTTCAAATTGTTTATAAGTGCCTTCTATGCTCCAGTCATGAGGAATGTTCAATATGCGCCATTGAGAATCGTTATATGAGGAAGAAGAGGCTCCTTTGCCTGCATCTCCTAGATGGAATTTCCAGCCTTTACAGAAATTTATGGTTTCTCCGGCAAAAGATGCCAATAAGAAAAATTGTATGCAAACAAATAAAAGGATACGTTTCATGGTTAGTGTGAAGAGAAAGAGGGGCTGAATGTTGCTTGAAGAACAATCAGCCCCAGAACTAATTTACTGATGTTATATATAAGCTAATACCTGTTGATTTACCATCCTTCACTAGGCGTACAAAGTGGATTGGTGTCAAGTTCTTTGGCTGGTATCGGGAAGTAGTTGAACTTATTGATATTACCGGATTTGCCAGTCTGATAGTTTTTATAGCGGGTATCATCACAAGTTTTTAATGTCTGCTCTAACAATCCCCATCTGCGTAAATCGTAGAAACGTTCGCCTTCCACAAAGAATTCAATGGCGCGTTGGTGTACCAGATCTTCAAAAACCCCTTCTTTGGTTATTGGGCCGCTATAGTCATTCAGGTTGGCGCGTCGGCGGATTTGATTAATATATCCGATAGATGTGTCTAAAGCCCCTTTGTTCATATAGGCTTCTGCCAGCATCAATAATACATCGGCATAGCGGATGGCTCTTTCATTGATGAATGACTTGGGAGGTGCCGGTTCATCTTTTTGAGTCTTCCAGTTCTGATATTTCAAAATCCAGTATGTTTTCCACTTGTCTTGTGCAAAAACTTCCCGGAAAGGTCTTTGGTAGTAAGTGCATCCCTCATAGTCCCATGCCACAGAACAGCGGGCACGATAATCAAAATTGCCGTCTTTGTCTTTTTCCTTCCAGAAGATATCCATAATTTGCTGGGTAGGATTTGCTTCATACCATCCTCCGACTTCAGCAGCGGCATATTCTTTAGGGCGGGTATTGGATTGGGTGGAATTGATATTTTCTCCATCTCCCCAAAGATCTGTTCCACCCACATCTTCTATCAATAACTCGAAAATACTTTCGGCATTGTTTTCATGAGTGTCATCAAAATTCCAATTAAAGTCCTCTACTAGTTTGTAGGTGTAAGGATTCTGCGTCAGAGGCTCGAGGACGTTTATCGCTTCTTGCCAATTTTCTTCATAGACATATATTTTACCCAAAGCGGCATAAGCGGCTCCTTGTGTAGGCTTTCCTATTTTATTCGTTATGGGCAATAGGGAAGCAGCGGTTTTTAAATCTTCTTTGGCTTGTGCCCATATATCAGCTTGTGATGATTTTGCTAAAGGGAAAGTCGAGGGAGATTGGGAGGCTGTCAGGCGGAGAGGGGCGTCTTTAAACTCTTTGGCTAACTGGAATAAATAGAAGCCACGTATGAAAAGACATTCTCCTTTTACCGAATTTTGAAAATCGGTAGAAAATTGTTCTTTCTTTTCTTCCAGTTTTTGCATAATGGAGTTGGTACGGTACAAGGCATTGTAAAATTGATAGAACATGCCTTGTGTCAGTGAGTTTGTATTACTATTAGTAAAACGGTTTACTGTATATACATCCGAAATATCGTTGCGGAAGTCGACTTCATCGGCTCGGGCTATTCTCAGCATTACACCGCGAGTTCCATAATAACCGCCGTTTAGGGCATTCTTCAGTGGAGTATAGCAAGAGGTCAAGGCCAGATTGAAATCGGTTTCATCTTTCCAAAAAGTATCTTCTGTTGCTTGGTTGGGATTGGCCTGGTTTAATTGATCTTCGCAGGAACTGAATAGCATGCCTGAAATCAATATGGTCAATGTCGTTTTAATATATGTTTTCATAAGATGTTTATTTTTAGAATGTTACATTTAGTCCTAACATGAAAGTACGGTTAGTCGGGTAAATAAAATTATCAAATCCCCGATAATTGGCATTGTCTGCATTGACATCCGGTGAATATCCGCTGTAACTGGTGATAGTAAATAAGTTTTCAGCGTTAATATACACACGGGCATGCTGTATGGCACCTTTAAACCATGTCTGAGGAAATGTATAACCTAATTGAACACTGCGGAGACGCAAATAAGAACCATTTTCAAGATAACGGTCGGATTCTGCACGGGTATTACGGTTAGGATCATCCCATGTCAGACGTGGATGGGAGGCATTTTTGTTTTCAGGAGTCCAATAATCCAGGCAACTTGCCAGAAAATTGGAACCTTTGGTTACATCTTCTAATGTCTGACGGGTTGCATTATAAATTTTATTTCCTAACACTCCTTGCAGTCCGATTGATAAGTCGAAATTTTTGTATCTCATATTACCATTCAGCGCGAAAGTAAAATCGGGAAAAGGACTGCCTTGAAATACACGGTCGTCGTCATTGATAACGCCATCGTTGTTGGCATCTACAAATTTTATATCACCCGGTTCGGCGGCTGGTTGTATTTTTTTACCGTCTTTGGCATATGCGTCTACTTCTTCCTGACTATTGAAATATCCGGCTGTAGAGATAAGCCAATAACCTCCAATAGGATATCCGGCTTTGGTTTCACTGGTAGTGATGTTTTGGTTGGTAGAACCGCCTTTGATAGATCCGCTTTCACTTCCCATGGCTATTACTTTGTTTTTATTGAAAGACCCAATTAAGTTGATGCCATACGAAATATCCGGATTGGGTTGGTCCATCCATCCTAAATTGAATTCAAAGCCATTGTTACGTATCTTGCCCGCATTGCGTATAGGGTCATTGGCACCACCGGAAGAGATAGGAATAGGAACGGTCAGCAAGATATCTTTTGTATTTTTCACATAATAGTCTGCTGTTAAGCTTAGTCGGTTATTAAAAGCCATAAAATCAATGCCGACATTAGTCATAGCGGTTTCTTCCCATTTTATATCCGGATTGGCAAAATTTTTAGGAAATGCTCCTTGAAGCAGACCACCGTTGCCATCGGGATAATTGATGCCGGTAGTGATGGTGGAGGAATATTGATAGTTATCGATTTCTTGATTTCCTAAAACGCCATATCCGCCACGAAGCTTTAGCTGATCAAGCCAATGCACGTTTTCCATGAACTTTTCTTCGGCCACATTCCATCCTAATGAAAAAGAGGGGAAGTAACCATATCGATTGTTCTTACCGAATTTGGAGGAACCGTCCCGGCGGATAGTGGCGGTGAATAAGTATTTATTTTGGTAGGAATAGAATACGCGTCCGAGAATAGAGGTAAGGACACTTCTCCATGAATTGCCTTCGTTGCTGCGATTGGTTGTGGCTGCATCTATTTCTTCTAATCCCTGGGGTAATCCTTCACCATAGGCTTGTATGTGGCGGAATCTGCTGTCTTGATAGGTATAACCTGCCAATGCTGAAATTTTATGCTCTCCGAACGTACGGTCGAAAGTTAATAAATTTTCAACAAGTATATTACGTCTCCTTCTTTGTCTTTCTGTTAATTGGGTGATGCTGTTGGTCGCTAATCCAAAATCATATTTATTGAGATAATTCTTATATCTTTCGAAAGAAAAGTCTGGAGTTAAATTCAGTTTGTATTTTAGTCCTTTAAAAAGTTCAATTTGTGCATACAAGTTAGCGAATATTTTTACATTTTCGTTATAACGGTCCATGATGTTGTCATCAATAATGGCCAATGGGTGAGGAATGTTTACCACATCACCATATGTGCCACCATATCCACCTTCACGAGTATCATCATATTTTTCCAAAGTAGGAACACTTTGCAGAATGGTGCCAATCATGCCGCCTCGAAGTTCCTGGTGAAGGGGCTTGTCATGACTGAATGAAATAATGAGATTTGTTCCAGCAGAGAATATCCCTCTTTTATAATCATTCTTGGATTGGATATTATACCGTTGGTAATTGGTACCTTTTACAATACCGTCTTGGTTGAAATAACCTAAGCCGGTGTAATAAGTGGAATATTTTCCACCACCTTTTACAGACAAATTGTAGTTTTGCATCAGTGCGGGGCGAAACATGATGTCTTGCCAGTCATTGTCTGGTTTGTTAGCCAGATCGGTAGCCATGTCTAATGCCGGTTTGCCGATAGCTTGACGGGCTATAGTGGTAACTTCTGCCCATCCTTTGGCATCTAGCATATCAAGAAATTTGCTGGCAGTTGATATACCTAAGTTGACAGATAAATCAATGATAGGTTTTCCTTCTGTGTTACTTCCTTCTTTGGTAGTGACAATGATAACACCGTTGGCTGCACGGGAACCGTAGATAGCTGCGGATGAGGCATCTTTCAATACGTCAATGCTGGCAATATCATTGGGGTTGATATGATCAATACTGTTCATATACATGCCATCGACAATGTAAAGAGGGGAGGCGTTGTTTAGCGTACCAATACCGCGGACCATGATACGGGTTCCCGAACCTGGGGCACCACCTTGAGATACGATGTCTACCCCTGCAATTTTGCCTTGCAGCGCCTGGCCGATGTTGGCGTTACTTTGTGTATTTAGTTTTTCTGTGTTAATGTTTGCAACAGATCCTGTCAAGTCTGCTTTTTTCTGTACACCGTATCCAATGACTACCACTTCATCAAGAGTTTTTGTATCTTCTTTTAATAGAAAACGGATACTTTTTTGGTTGTTGATAACCGTTTCTTGTGTGAGGTAACCAATGTAGGAAACTTCGATAACAGATTGTGGTTCGGCTTCAATACTGAAGTTGCCATCTATATCTGTGATTGTACCTGTTGTGGTTCCCTTTATACGGATGTTGGCTCCGATAATGGGTTCTCCGCTGACATCTGTTACCGTTCCCGTTACTGTTTTAGCTTGTTGTTGAGCATGCAAGTCTTTAATAGCTTCTGTAGTTAAAATAATGTGTGTACCTTCCAGTTCATAGTTGATACCGGTCCCTGACAGAATTCTGTCCAGTACTTGTGCTACGGCTTCATTTTTGACCTTTACGGAAGTAATTTTGTTAATATCTACTTGGTTATTGTAGATAAAAAGATAATCAGTTTGGTTTTCAATTTCATTCAGGATCTTATCCAGTTTAACATTATTCATATGTATGCTGACTTTTGCATTTTGAGAATGGGCATTCCCAGCATACGAACAGAACACACAGACCATCAATAGGAAAGTGGAAATTCTCATAATTCTAAAGATTTGTTTAAATCGGGGATTTTTGAAGCAATATCTCCCCGACAAAGTGTTATTTTTCATACCTTTGCGTTGATTTAAATAGATTTTTTTACTTGAAAAATTGTTTTGAGTCTATGCCGGTAAGTGCGGCAACACTTATCGGCATTTTTCTTTTTAAGGTTAACTTGAGCTTTTCTTCATAGGCTTGTTGTTTTTAGGTTAGTATTGTCTGGTCAATTGATGTAAATAATTTCTTCATCGTTGGCTTTTTCATATTTAAAATGGATATCCCTTTGCAGCACTCTTAATGCATAATCAATACCGTCTGCTTGACGGAACTTGCCATTATAGGAATATTTCAATACCTTTTTGTTATTGATGATGATCCGGATGCCATAATATTTTTCAAAATCTTCCATGATGGTCTGGAAAGGTTCATCTTTAAAACAGATCAAACCTTCTTTCCAGCGGTAAGGAGTGAAATCGTTTACTTTGGTAACTGCCAACTGCCCGTCTTTTACATATGCTTTATGATGAGGCTTCAAGGTTATTGTCTGTTCAGGAAAGTGCTGTGAGGTAACTTTTACACTACCTTTCATTAAAGTTGTTTCAAACGCCGTTTGGTCAGGATAAGCATCTACATCAAACTGTGTACCCAAAACTTCAATGTCATATTTGTCTGTCCGTACAATAAAAGGAGTTTTTTTCTTCTTGGTTACATCAAAATAAGCTTCTCCTTTTAAAAAAACTGTTCGTTGCTTTTGGCTGAAAGTGACCGGATATTGTAAAGTGGTACGGGCATTCAGCCATACATTAGTTCCATCTGGTAAAGTAATATTGGTACGTTGTCCTGCCGGAACAGATACTGTATTCATGGCAATGACTTCATTTTCCGATTTATATTCCTGATATAAATAGTTAATGGTAAGCGTCAGTATGATGACGGAAGCTATTTTCAGCCATTGACGAATAATTTTGGGAATTCGTTTGGTGGAAATGCAGTTATTTGTAGTTTGGTCATCATGCACCATGAGGGCATCGAACAATTTACGCTCTTTGTAAAAAATGCGCTTGTTCTCTTCGGATGCTTCCATCCATGCTCTTATGTCCATGCCTTCTTGTATAGAAGTAGTTCCGGCAAAAAAACGATGTAGTTTCTCTTTTTCCATTTTATTGCATTCTTTTATGCTTCTATATAAACAGCACTTCAGAATGGAAAATTCCTAGTGGCATTTCATAAAAAAATAGAGAAAGAGTGGAAAATAATCTTTTAAGTTAGTCTGAAGCATCTTTAATGCCTTGTTTATATGGAAATCTACTCCTTTGGGGGTGATATTCATGAGAACTGCAATTTCCTTATAGGATTTGTTTTCGTATCGGCTCAACATGAAGATAGTACGGGTTTTTTCGGGCATGTCGGTGAGGGTTTGTTGGACGAGTTCTTGAATTTCGGAAATAAAAAGCTCATAAGGTTCGCATGCTTGTAAAGTGGCGATCCGGGTATTCAGTTCCCATTCATAGTAATCTTTTATTTTATCCGAGTATTCTTCATGAATTTGCTGATGACGCAGATAATTCAGGCATTTGTTTTTTATAATTGTTAAGATATAGGCTGGAATATTGGAATCTTCGCTTAAGGATTGCCTGTTTTCCCAATAATACATCATCGCCTCAATAGTAATATCTTCTGCTGTGGTTAAATCTCTGACATAAGTATTGGCGAAGCGTACAAAACGTCTTTGAAACTCCTTGTAGAGTTGGTTAAAAGAGGTAATGTCTTCTTTATAGTGCTTTATCTGGATGGGGTCGGTCATCTTATGCGTCGTTTGATTCATGATTAGTACAAAAATACATTTTTTTTATTAGTACTACAATTTTTCGAATGTGAAACGTATGAATCACCTGTAAAAATATGGAGAGTGTAGGGGGATATGCTTATTTTGTATCAGAAGGTACGCTTTCCGCTGACCCGAAAATCCGCTGACCTGAAGTTCCTTTTCTTTTTCTTTCTGAAAACATTTTTTTATACGTTTTTCGAGCCCGAAAACGTATACCGTTAATGAATTCAATTATTTTTGTCCGACTTTTGTCCGACTGTTTTAAAAGTAAAGAGGATAAAAGATTGTGATTCAATCATTTATCCTCTTTTTAGTTGCGGAGGCCTGACTCGAACAGACGACCTTTGGGTTATGAGCCCAACGAGCTACCAACTGCTCCACTCCGCGATGTTGTGTTTTGATTACGGGTGCAAAGGTACGGCTTTTTTTCTAATCTCCAAATTATTTCTGCATCTTTTTCTCAAATAAAATAATCTTTTTATCTAATGTGTTGATATATAGAGTGTATGTAATATGTTAATTAACATTTACTTTAAGATTATACTTTATTTGTTTGTGTGGTACAAAGAAAAAATGTAATTTTGCTCACATATATATGTAATGTGCAATTGAACTTATATGGCAGTATCAAAGACTAGGGCTAAATTGGTAGACGTCGCCCGTCAGCTTTTTGCGAAGAATGGGGTGGATGATACGACAATGAATGATATAGCGGTGGCTTCCAAGAAAGGAAGACGCACGCTCTATACGTATTTCAAGAGCAAAGAAGACATTTATATGGCAGTGGTGGAGTCGGAGTTAGAGATGCTGTCGGGCGCTATGGAGAAAGTGGCTGAACAGGATATCGCTCCTGATACGAAAATACTGCGGCGGATAGAAACACATCTGGACTCTATCAAGATGGTGGTGTTCAGGAACGGAACTTTGCGTGCCGGCTTTTTCCGTGATATATGGAGAGTGGAGGCAGTGCGGAAGAATTTTGACCGAACGGAAACAAAGCTGTTCAGGCAGGTGTTGACGGAAGGAAAGGAAAAGGGAATCTTTGATATAGACAATGTGAATATCGTGGCGGATATTGTGCACTATTGCGTGAAGGGAATTGAAGCGCCTTATATACGTGGTCAGATAGGTGAGGAGCTGGACGATGAAACAGGATGGGCATACGTGGCAAAAATTGTGTATGGCGCATTGGGACGTAAAGAACAGAATAAGGAATAAAATTAACTTTATAATTATAAAATCAAAAATTATGGGATTATTAACAGGAAAGACTGCGATTGTGACAGGTGCCGCTCGTGGTATTGGTAAGGCGATTGCATTGAAGTTTGCTGCCGAAGGAGCAAATATCGCTTTTACAGACTTGGTAATTGATGAAAACGGTCAGAATACAGAAAAAGAAATTGCTGCGTTGGGTGTAAAGGTGAAAGGTTATGCTTCTAATGCTGCGAATTTTGAGGATACTGAGAAAGTGGTTAATCAGATTAAGGATGATTTTGGTTCTGTTGATATTCTGGTAAACAATGCAGGGATCACGAAAGATGGCTTGATGATGCGTATGAGTGAGGCACAGTGGGATGCGGTAATCGCTGTGAACTTGAAGTCTGCCTTTAACTTTATCCACGCATGTACTCCGATCATGATGCGTCAGAAGAGTGGGAGCATTATTAACATGGCTTCTGTAGTGGGTGTTCACGGAAATGCCGGTCAATGTAACTATTCTGCTTCAAAAGCCGGTATGATCGGTTTGGCTAAATCCATCGCTCAGGAATTGGGTTCTCGCGGTATCCGTGCCAATGCCATCGCTCCGGGATTCATCATTACGGATATGACAGCCAAATTGTCTGACGAAGTAAAAGCTGAGTGGGCTAAGAAGATTCCTTTGCGTCGTGGAGGTACTCCTGAAGATGTGGCGGATGTGGCTACTTTCTTGGCTTCTGATATGTCTTCGTATGTATCAGGACAGGTTATCCAGGTTGACGGCGGTATGAACATGTAATATGATAGTTGTTTACGAGGATAATCATATTATTGTAGTCAATAAGACTTCTTCTGAAATCGTTCAGGGAGACAAGACCGGTGATACTCCTTTGTCGGAGATGGTGAAACAATACCTGAAAGAGAAATATAATAAGCCGGGCAATGTTTTCATTGGGGTGACCCACCGCTTGGATCGTCCCGTCAGCGGATTGGTGGTGTTTGCCAAAACGAGCAAGGCATTGCCCAGACTGAATGAGATGTTCCGTAATGGTGAGGTGAAAAAGACCTATTGGGCGATAGTGAAAGAGTGCCCCAAGGAAACGGAGGGTGAGCTGGTACACTATCTGGTACGTAACGAGAAACAGAATAAGTCTTATGCATACGATAAGGAAGTAAAAAACTCCAAGAAAGCTGTACTGCATTATAAGCTTATCGGCCATTCTCAGAATTATTATTTATTGGAGGTGGATCTGAAAACCGGAAGGCATCATCAGATTCGTTGCCAGTTGGCCAAGATGGGATGTCCCATTAAAGGTGATTTGAAATATGGCTTTCCACGTTCCAATCCGGATGGCAGTATTTGCCTGCATGCTCGGACGGTACAGTTCGTTCACCCTGTGTCGAAGGAAATGATCCAGTTGACTGCACCGGTACCCGAAGGTAATTTGTGGAACGGCTTTGAGATGGATTAAAGGTAGAAAACAAAAAGGGAATGCTTCCCAGCATTCCCTTTTCTTACTTTTAGGCATCTTTCATTTACTTCAAAACTTCTCCGCTTTCGCTGAAAAGTACAGTGCTTTCAGTTCCCTCTTCATCAGTTAAAACAACCTTGTAAGTTTTAGTTCCATCTTCGTTCGCTTCTACGGCAGCTTCTTTGATAGTAGCTTCTGCATAGTTCTTTGTGATAGCTTCCTGCACGGCAGCCGGAAGGTCTTTCACTTCAATAGGGGTGAAATCATTTACTGCCATGACTGTTTCAACACCTGAAGTCAAATTTTCGGCAAATGCCACTGTTGTTCCTAATCCCATTACCAATGCTACTGCAACAAAAAATTTTTTCATAATCTTATATTTTTAATGGTTATTGTTTTACGATAATGATAGGGCAATTCCCATGCCAAAAGAATATTTATTCTGATTATCAATTAATTATCGTTTTTTTTTACTATGTAACAAATGGAAATATTCCTCATATAGTGTGGTCTGATGTAGAATGTTTCCACACTTATAAATAGGCAGGAATCCTGCCTATTTTGTGCGTAAAGCCAAAATCTGTTGCACATTAATTTCTGTAACAGGTCCTTTTTTATTTTGTATGACAAGATAAAGGCTATTATAACAAGAGGCTGTCAAGTCATTCTTTTGAGACAGCCCCTTGTATTTATCTGATAGTGGGCATGAATACAATGTTAATAGTTATATCCTTTGTCGCTGTAAATGAATATGAACCGGCTGATGTCTGGGAGTATTCCCAAAGATCGTCCAAAGCCTGCCATCCGGTAGTAAAGAAACCTCTCAGATAGTTATATCTCCAGCGGTCACCTTCTCCCGGCACGGCGTAATCCGCACCATCCGCATATATTGTCACACGGTCTCCATATGAGAACTCACGGGTTTGCTGGCCGGAACTCAGACCGGTAGCAGAAAAGCCAATTCTGAAATCACCGTGTGTATACAAGGAGAAAGAACTGTTACTCCACATGCCGGTCTGTATAGTCACCTTTATAGGATTGTCCGCTTTGAAATCGTATACGAATCTGGTTCCATCAGGATAACGGCTGTAATCGTTGTACGTAAATAAATATTGACCGTATTGTCCGGAGGGTATCCCGTTACCATTCACATACCATTCATCCTCTCCATATTTCCAACCGGATTCCGGCTCTGGAGATATCAGGTAACCACCTCGTTCCAAGTTTTCATCATCCGGTGAAAGATTCAATACTATTTCTGAAGCAGATGGCAGCAATGTGGTTTCACCACGTTCATCAAAGACATCCAGTTTGCCTCTTCCCGTCCGGATGGAGAAATAGAACGTTTTACCGGCTTTTGTAAAGTTCGCCTGCAAAGTACTGTTCGAACTTTGCAACTGCACAGTGGTGCTGGCTGAGGAGGCATTCATAATTTTTGCATCTCCTTTAGTCACAGTCCATCCGGAAAATGTGTATCCGGATTTTGCAACAGCGGTGATGGGGATATTGGTTTTTACTTTGTATGTTCCCCCTCCGGTAACAGTTCCTCCGGAGGTCGGATTGGCAGTCAGGGTCAAAGTACGTTTCTTTTCCTTGAACTTGCACTTGAATTTATGATCCTTGCCATTCAGAAAAACTTGATATGATACAGAACTTCCACTGCCTGTATAATTGTACTTTTGGGGTTCATCTGACGGTCCCCCGTAGAAATAGTCTATCTCATATCCGTCAGAGGCTTCAGCACCTACCGTGGGTCTTTCTTTACCATCATAAAGTCCCTCTCCATAAGCGGTACCACCGGTAAACGATACGGTACGTGAGTCCGCATCCTCTTCTCCGTCAACCTCGATAGTCACCGCGGTCTTTCCGGTTGTGAGCTCTTTTTCAATTTCTTCACTGCATGAGCAGCCTAAGAAGATGGTTGCCAGCAGCACAATGTAATGTAAATGATTTGTTTTCATAAATTGTATTTTGATAGTTTTTAATATGCAAATGTAAGTGGGAAGCAGCACAACCTTTTTGTGCTGCCCTTCACTAAATTTTAATTTTCAGTTGGATATCAAAAGATTTCTTGAAATAATATGTATTTCGTTCATTGTCATATTCAATCTCTGCACCCATGGCCCGGAGCTCTAAGAAGTAATTAATGATTGTATTGCGATGTACGCCCATTTCCTTCGCTATTTTCGCGGCACTTCCTGTATGTTCTTTTTTCAGCAGACGGGTCAGTGTCTGTAATCTTTCCATGTAGTCCAGTATTCTCATAATCCTCTTCTTTTTCTGATGTATGGCCTGACCGGCCTTCCGTACTTTCTCACTTCATAATGCAGATGGTTTCCCGTGCTTTTTCCGCTTGATCCGATGAATCCGATCACTTTGCCACTCCTGACCTCTTCCCCTTCCGGAACATAACAGGCGGACAAGTGCCCGTACAGGGTCACAAAGCCATAGGCATGGCGTATCATCACACAGTATCCATATCCTCCCTTTCTTCCTGAGTATATGACCTTTCCATCAGCTGCGGCATGCACGGTCGATGCAAGTTCCGCCGCAATATCCACTCCTGAATGGAACCTGCGCTGTCCGGTAACCGGGTCGCTCCTCCATCCGTAGGCGGAACTGATACGGTGGAACCGGTGTACAGGGGGATGTACCGGTATCCTGTATTCCAGATGATGCCTCTCCACGATGTCCATGATCTCCCCGATGCGCTCAAGACTGGAACACCGGGAGAGTGCGTCCTCCAATATGGCCCTTTCCTTATCAGGTACCGGACAGAAGAGGCATAGGAACAGAACTAGTTTCGTTATCATGTGGTATCCTTTATGGTTTTCCTACAATCTCCGGGAACAGTATCTCCGCATTGATCAGCTGTTTGTTCTTCAATTTGGAATAGAAATGTCTTCCCCCGTTTCTCTCCTGTATCTCTATGATGAGCACCTTCTTGTCCGGTATGGTGAATTTCGGAAGGGCGACCGTAAAGTCACATGAGGAAAGCGCAGCCACCTCCTCCGGACGGTTGAAAGAGAAGAGGGGCTGCTGCTCCAGCTGCTGGACGGCGGTCTTTTTCCGTTTTTTCGCATCTTGTATATAAAAACGGATGAAGTCTATGGTATAGCCGATCTGGGAACGGTTGTGCAGCCCGAAGCGGAACAGCAGGATATCATTGTCCACAAAGATATTGGTCACGCAGAATCTCATGCCGGCCACCTCGTCCCTGATATTGGTCAGCAGCTTCGGCCTCCGTGATATCTCTTTTTCAAGCAGTGCTTTCTGCCGGGTATTCCGCTCTCTTCCCTCCAGTATGGCCACCTGCTTCTTTTTGGTGTCCTGTTTGTCCACAATGAAGGAAAATCTCTCACATCCGGGCGCATACCGCAGGTCAAACGTATAGAACCTGCCGCTTTCGGTGATGGCTGTAAGGTTGGTCTGCAGGGCAAACGGCGACACGGCCTTGAGTGCGACAATATTGTTCACATTCTCCGCTTTCTCCACCTGTACGGTGGTGTTTCCGAAATCCACATACACGATTTTTTCCGGATAGATCACATGGGTCAGTTTCTCGTCAGAAACCGGAAGAACCGCCGTTTCCGGCATGGTACCGCCCTCCTTGTAGACAGCCTGCGCTCCCTCGTCGAAGGATATGCAATAGGTGTAATACCTGCTGTCCTCCGTAACAACCGACAGGTTGGTCTCTCCTTTGAAATCCCTTACCGTTGATTTCAGTCGGATGACGGACGGACATACCTGTATGACTTCCCCTATGATGTTCTCATCCCCCATGTTCAGGTATTTCACGGGAGTGGGGAATATCATATGGAGCGTCTTCTCATAACCGATCTTCAGGTTTCTGCACTCCAACTCGTCAATACGGGGCTGCTGGGCTCTTCCTGATAAAAAAGCAAACAGGAGAAGTATTCCTGTGATGTAAATTCTGTTTGGTCTCATATGATTAATTCTATATTTTTGCGGCTTCATAAAAAAATATCTAACATGTACAGAAAAATAAATTCTCTTTTTATACGTCTTAAAAACTTCATACGGATTCACTTCAGCCGGAGCTACACAGCCTCTCTTGAAGGAGCCTATGATTTTACTGTCCGTAATTTTGGTCATCAATTCAAACTTCCCGATGTGCGTTTTCCAGTTGACAAAGACACCTTGAATGCCAATGACTTGCCGGAAGTATTCTCTTGTATAGTTGATTATATCGAGGAACAAGGAGAATCCAATATTGCATTCAGGTGTAATATAGTATGCATGGAAATTCATGACAGACTAAAAAGCCAATACAACATTGATTCGATTGTCACATCTGGTGATTGCCGGCTTAACGGGAATAAGATATGGTCTGCCACGAGAAGGCAGCTCCTCGCCCAATTTGGGCATAGGGTACCTACCATGTCCCATCATGTCTGGCTCACTATCGGAGAATATATAATAGATCCGACTATCATGACGACCATCCGCCAAAAAAAACGGGAGTTGTTTTCTAATAATATTTATGAGGTAACACATATGATATTCCTCTGTAAACATAAGCATAAAACCATGCGCTTGGAGACCGGAATGCCATACTGAGTATGTTCATAAAATTC
>OGLL01000135.1_pt1 | contig 15457 bp, 10 predicted proteins | sample 1572901 | NCBI WGS metagenome assembly OGLL01 (sample SAMEA2581980, study PRJEB24529) | metagenome | biome: Human gut stool | place: China | collected 2011
ATCAGAACGAGACCAACAAGGAGATACAGGCTTATCTCCGTGCGCAGGGTGATATCCAGTACCTGTACTTCCAGGTCTTTCTCTATCTCCGGGAAATCTCCGGAAACATGAACTTGTGTGGTCAGTGGTTTCCCTATCAGGTGGCAGAGGTTCATGGTAGCCAGGCGGAGAGCATTCTCGGCTTTTCGGATACCTAGCTCGCTTTCATTCAGCTTTACTTGTACTTTCAATACATCATTCTGAGGTTTAAGTCCATGTTTGTAAGCACTCTCTACGTTATTTTTTAATTCCGTCAATACAGCGTGGTATGCATCGGCTACTGTTTTCATCTCCTTTGCTTTTACTACCAGAGCGTATGCCTGATCTGTTTTCTGAATGACTTCTGTTGCGGTCAGATTTTCATTCATTTGTGCCATTTCTTTGCCCAGCAAGGACATTTTGTAGGCGGCACGGATTTTACCGCCCATGTAGAGGGGCTGTTCCATTTGCACACCGCCCATATAGACCCATCCTATTTTATAGTCCAGGTTAATGCCGGGGAAGTAGGCAAAGCCTGCGGGTTGTCCCGGATTGAACTGTCCTGTTCCATCGGGCAGAAAGACGGGCAGGTTGCCTCCGGCTATGCCGTAACTACCGTCGGCATTACTGTAAAGTCCTGTTCCGCTGACGGTGAAGTTGGGGAAGAAGTTCCCTTTGTAACTCTTGGCAGTATAACGGGCACTTTCCGTCTGTTTCACGGAAGCCGCCATTTCCTTGTTGTATTTTAATGCCATTTCGCGGCACTCTTTCAGACTCAGTGTTTCCTGTGCCCATGCGGGGGTGGCAAGATGCCACAGCAGACAGCAGAGGGGGAGTATCATTGTCTTTTTCATTTATTCTCGGTTTTGTATGTCAGTGAAATGAATCAATTGTTTTTTATCTTGAAGAACAAGGCATATAATATAGGGATAAAGAGCAGCGTGATCAGTGTGCTGCACAGCAATCCACCCATGATAGCTGCCGCCAAGGAACCGAACATGGCATCGGACAGCAAGGGAATCATACCCAGAATCGTTGTCAGCGAGGCCATCATGACCGGGCGGAGACGGCTTTGGGAACTGTCTATCAGTGCGGTGATCGGTTCTACTCCTTCATTGATCTGAAGGGTGATTTCATCCATCAGCACAATACCGTTTTTAATCAGCATGCCGATCAATCCCAATGTGCCTACAATAGCCACGAAATTGAAGACTTTTCCTGTGAGCAGCATGACCGCTACCACCCCTACAAATATCATCGGAATACAGCAGAAGATGATGATGGGTTTGCGATAATCTTTGAACAGCATGATGAGGATGGCAATCATCAGAATGATGGCTAACGGGAAATTTTGGAACAGGTACTTCATGGACTGGTCGCTGGCTATTTTTTCTCCTTGCCATACCAGTGAATAACCTTCGGGTAATGGTATGTTTTCTATCTGTTCCGCGATGGCAAGACGTGCTTTTTCCGTTTCAATGCCGGGTGCGGGCGAACATTGTGCCCGCTGGCTTCTCTGCCCGTTGTAACGGGGAACTACCGGATCTTCCCACCGGATATCAATCTCTTTGCTGATTTGTTTCAGCGGTGTGCTTCCCATGATGCTTTCCACCAAATCTTCTTTCGAAAGTGTGCCGGCTTTCAGCTTCACCATGGTTTCCTCGTTCAACAGTCCGTTCAGGGAAGGCAGAGACGAGAAGACTTGTGCGTTGCCCAGGTCCTCTATCGGTTCTCCTTTCTCGTCGAGGCATTTCAGGTAGATGTTGTTTTTGTGGATACCTTCGTAGAAAGAGCCGATAGGAATGCCTCCGGTGGCTGTGAGCAGGGAAAGGCTGACATCATTACGGCTCAGGCCGAGGGCACGGGCGGACGGCTGGTCGTATTCGATGGTCAGTACGGGTACTTGAGGTTCCCAGTCGGTGGTGATGAGGCAGACTTCCGGAGTCCTTTCCATGATGGCGCGGGCGCTGTCGGCCAGTTGGTGCAGGATGGCAGGATCGGGACCCAGAAATTGCGCCTCTATGGGATATTTCTTGAACATCAGATTATATCTTTTCAGTTTGATGTATGCGTCCGGATAGGCTTGGGAGAGGTAAGCTTGGATTTCGTCTATATGTTCTACCAAGGTTTCCGGTGAGGTGAAGTCGATAATCAGTTCGCCGTACGAAAGTGAGGGGTTGGCAATGCTCCGTACCAGATTATAGCGTCCGGGCGTACCGCCTATGGAGGTGACGTGGGTTATTTCCTCCCGTCCTTTCAGATAGGTTTCTATTTCTTCCAAATCTCGAACCACACGTGTATAGTTATTCCCTTCCGGAAGTTTGTATTCCATATAAAGCTGGTCGTAAACCATGTCGGGGAAAAAGCCCTGACGCATATATTGGTAGCCGAAAACGGAAAGCAGCAACAGACCGGTCATGGCAAATACAAAACTCCACCGGTGGGCCAGACCGAACCGCAGTGCCGAACGGAGGGTGGCATAGATTTTACCTTTGTATACTCGCTTTCCGGTACTGTCAGTATCTATGGCAGGATGCAGCCGGCGGTCGGCCATCAGTGGTACATGGATCAGTGCCAATATCCAGCTTAGCAACAGGGAAACGGCAAGTACGATGAAAAGGGCGCGCGTGTAGACGCCTGCGGTGTCGGGGGACATGTAGATGGGTAGAAAGGCGATAATGGCTATCAGTGTCGCGCCCAGAAGAGGCATGGCTGTCTGTCTTCCGATGGCGGTCATGGCTTCCATCCGGTTTTTGCCGGCTTTCAAGTCTACCAGTATGCCGTCTATGATGACGATGGCGTTGTCTACCAACATTCCCATTGCCAGTACAAAAGCAGCCAATGATACGCGCTGCATGGTTCCGCCTGCCGAATAAAGGAACAGAAAAGAACCGAATACGGTGATGACCAGGCTGATACCTATGATAAGGCCGCTCTTGAACCCCATTGCTATCATCAGTATCAGTACTACGATGATGACGGATTCTATCAGGTTGATGACAAAGGTTCCCAAAGAGCTGCCTACCCGTTCGGGCTGATAGAAGATTTTGTGGCATTCCACTCCTGCGGGCAGACGTTCGGCTTTGAGTTCTTCCAACTTGCTTTCTACGGCATGGCCTACTTTTATAATGTCCGAACCACTGGAGGCAGCGATGAGTATACCGAGAGCGCGTTCATGGTCATAGAACATTTCATTGCGTGTGGGGTCCTCGTAGGCTTTCTCTATACGGGCGATGTCACTCAGGCGAAGCTGGTCGTCATCGTGTCCTTGAATCAGCATTTTTCCGATATCTTCTACGGTTTTGAATTTGTCGTTTACTGTGACGCGGATACGGTTTTCACCATTTTCATAATATCCTGTATAGGTGGTTTTGTTCTGGCCGTTCAAGGTTGCCAGTACTTCTGCAGGTTTAACACCGAGGTTTGCCATACGGTCTTGCAACAGGGAGATATTGATGCATTCGGAACGTTTGCCGTAGAGTTCCACACGGTCTACCCCTTCCAGTTCGTTCACTTCCCGTTTTACCAGTTCGGCATAGTCGGACAGTTCACGGTCGGACAGTCCGTCACCTGTCAGGGCATAGAACATGCCATATACATTTCCGAAGTCATCTTTGACTATCGGGGTGGTGGCTCCTTCGGGCAACAGGGCGCGGGCGTCGCTTACTTTGCGGCGCAGCATGTCCCAGCATTGTTCCACGTCATCGTCCGGCACGGTGCTCAGCAGTTCTATCTGTATCAGGGACAGGTCGTTGTATGAATAACTTTCTATATTGTCAATGTTGCCCATGGTGCGGATGTTCTTTTCAAGCACATCCGTTACTTCCAGTTCTACCTGGTGCGCGGAAGCACCCGGATAGGTGGTGACCACCATGGCAAGTTTCACTTTTATTTCGGGGTCTTCCAATTTGCTCATCTGATAGCAGGAGTAGGCTCCGCCGAGCAGCAGAACCGCTATCAGGAAATAAATCAGATTCCTGTTCCGGAATGCCCATTTACTGATGTCCATTATAATAATCCTCCTATATTTGTGTTAGTGACCGGTGACAAAGGTTTTACAATTTCTCCATCCTCAATGTGGTATACGCCCGAGGATACAATCTGCTCTCCCGGTTGCAGTTGTCTGGAAGTGATGAGACTGTGTCCGTTGTTCAACAAACGCAGTATGGATACTTCCTGTCTGTGTACGGTATTGCTGGATGGATGAAAGACGAACACATACGCTTTGCCTTCTTTTTGCAGGATGGCGCCGGTAGGGACAGAAAGAGTATTCTCCTGCTCTGTACGGCAAAGGATGGTTACCATGGTGTTCATGCCGGGAGAAGGGATAGCCCGTGTGCCGGGTACTACTTGCAGGCGCATGGTGTATAGTTGGTTTGCGTTGGCTTTCGGGGTGACACTGATTAGTTTCAGCGGGTAGGTTTCGCCCGGATAGATATCAAATGTGCAGTGATAATTGTCGAACTGCTCCCGGCGGATATATTCGGCCGCAGGCAGATTTATTTCCACTTCGGGGGTTCCGCCGCTGATCATGGCAATGACGGGCATTCCGGCTCCGATGGTTTCGTGAGCTTCGAACAGGCGTTTCTGGACATACCCGTTGAAAGGAGCATAGAGCCGGGTGTAAGCCAACTGATCTTTATGGTGTTTGTACTTGGCGGTGATTTGCTTGAGCCCGTATACGGCTTTGTCATTGGCGTTGGGGGTGGTTCCGTTGTCTTTGTAAAGAGCCATGACCCTTTCTGCTTCCGCTTTTATTTGCTGGTATTCTGCTTCAGTAGCATCCAGTTGTACTTGATAGTCGGTGGGGGCCAGTTCGGCCAGTAATTGTCCCTCTTGTACACGGGCGCCGTCTTTTACATGTATTTTGCTGATGGTTCCGCTTACCCGGAAGGCAAGGCTGATATCTTGTGCGGCTTTTACCTTTCCCGGAAATTGCAGGAACGTTTGTTTGTCGGCAGAAACAACTGTGTCTATTTTTACTGTCTGATGACCTTTGGCTTCCTGGGCACGTTGTGCGCAGGAACTTAGTAAGATCAAGGAAATACCTGTTAGAATAAGATAAATTCGTTTCATACTACTATGATTTTCGTGCAATTAGTTTTCTGGTGCAAAGTTATCTCGAAGCAAGAGGATAGAAAAGGTTGATATGAATGATAAATTGTCCGATTTGTATATTTTTGGGTTGTTATGTAGCTGGAAAGTTTACGATTTGTATTTATTTTGCAGTAAATTAAAGAATGTATAGATTGATGGACAGACAACAGATGCCTTTTCTCTTTAGATTTCTTTAGGATAGTGGACTGTATGCCTTTAAAGACGGACAGATTATTTCGACATTTAATAAATGTGGCCTTTTCTTTTGCCGGAAAGGAAATGTGGAGGTTTCACTGGAAGATAAGCATTTTCAGATAAATCCCGGTGATGTGTATATTTACATGGCTTCTACCTTGGTGCATCTGCTTCATAAGAGTGAGGATGCGGAAGGGGTTATGGTTGAAGTGGATTTAGATTATATCATTCCTATCGTCAATAGGGTGATCAATGTGGAAAACCAGCTTTTTATGCGGAAGCATCCTTGTATATCACTTTCGGATAAGCAACGTGCTCATTTGGAGTATCTGTTGGATAATTTGCGGGAGAGGATAGAGGCGGAGGATGTGCAAGAGGTGAATTTGCAGCAACAACGCCTGACTTTGGAACTGATCAAGTCAATGGGGCAGACTTTCTGCTATGAGATATTGAATATGTATTTTGCCAACCAACCCATGCAGCCTTTGCCGCAGAACAAGAAGGATGTGATTTTTCAGAATTTCATGCTGGCTCTTTTCCGTTTGTATAGAAAGGAGCGTGATGTTGCTTATTATGCGAGGATGCAGCATATTACTCCACGTTATTTTTCCACCATCATTAAAGAGAAGTCGGGAAATAGTGCTTTGCAATGGATTGTGCAAATGGTGATTACCGAGGCAAAACAGTTGCTTGAAGGATCGGATCTGAGTATCAAGGAGATTGCAGACCAATTGAATTTCCCTACGCAGTCTTTCTTTGGAAAGTATTTTAAGCAATATGTGGGGATTTCACCTAAAGAATATAGAAAAGGCAAGTTGAGGATTAAGGATGGAATTTGATTTCAGAAAATGCAATCTATTTTATTTTAATATACCTTTGTGTACAAATCATAAACGTTTTATTTATGACCCGAAAGAACGAACAAGAGCGATTCATGTCTTATATTACAGAACGGCAAACTCATGAGAGCCGGATGGCGGTGGCTGATTTTTTGCGGAAATATGCTGACCGGTATCATAACTCTGATTTTATTTCTTCTGATCCGGTACAGTTCCCGCATCGCTATCATTTCAAAGCGGATATTGAAATCAGTGCTTTTCTGACTGCTTTTCTTAGTTTCGGAGCCCGCCCTCAAATACTGAAGGCGGCAGAACGGCTGGATTCCATAATGAACCGGCAGCCTTTGCAGTATGTGTTGTCCGGGAACTGGAAAACTGATTTCTGTGGTGAGGAGTCGTTCTATCGGACAGTTTCAAAAAATAGAATGGCACAATTGTTTCATTGGCTGTATACTATATATAATAGGTATGAGAGTATGGAGGATGCTCTTCTTTGCGAAACGGATGGAACTCCGATGCAACGTCTTTGTCGTTTGTTTGGAGTGTCGGATAAGGCGCCGCAAAAGAAATTGAATATGTTTCTGCGCTGGATGATCCGTCGCGATTCGGAAGTGGATTTTGGAATCTGGAGGAATTTCTCTCCATGTGAGTTGATTATCCCTTTGGATACACATGTCAGTGAGATGGCTTTCAGATTGGGGCTGACCCGAAGTAAATCTTATACGCTGAATAATGCAAGAACTATTACTGTGGCTTTGGCTGAGGTTTTTCCCGAAGATCCTTGTCTGGGGGATTTTGCTTTGTTTGGCTATGGGATTAATGAATTATGAGATGTAGTTTGGGGTGTGTTGCTCGAAGCAGGTAGCTGTGGTGAGGATGACTATGGGATATCATTTGCAATAAATGGAAATCTAAAAATAATCCCCGAAGGATATCACATCCGTCGGGGATTTTCGGTTTTTTGGTTAAAGGTTAGTATAAAATTAGGTTAGGTTGTTTCTTAAATTATAGGGGTACGTATTCCACGAAGGCCTCCATTGCTTCATAACATGCCAAACCAAGTTGGTCATACAAAGCAGCGGTACCCCGGTTGCGGTCTTCACTTCTTTGCCAGAACAGACGTTCGTCGTTGCCCAGGAACGGTGCGCTTTCCATCTGAGACTGATGCTTTAAGATGGAGTTACGTTTAGCACGCAATTCTTCCGGACTGAACGGTACGGCCATTTCAATGTTTTCAATTTCCCATTCCGCCCATGCGCCACGATACATCCAGATGCGGCAATCTTTCAACCATTCGGCACCGGCTTCTTTTTCGATGTCGATAGCGGCAAGCACTGCGTCTGTGCAGACACGATGGGTTCCGTGCGGGTCGGCAAGGTCACCGGCCACATAAATTTGGTGGGGTTTTACGTCACGTAGTAACTGTAAAACGATTTCCACATCGGCTTCACTGATAGGGTTCTTCTCGATTTTTCCTGTTTCATAGAACGGCAAGTCGAGGAAGTGGACACGGTTCAATGGAATTTGATTGTAAGTACTTGCAGTACGGGCTTCGCCACGACGGATCAGTCCTTTAATGGTCAGGATATCGCGGCTGTCCATATCGCCTTCTTTCTTGGCGGCAAGGAATTTCTTGATTTCAGCGTATTTGTTTTTGATGGTTTCGTTGGAGTTTTCATCAAAAAGTTGGTTGAAACCGTTGATGAAGTGCATGAAACGTACTACTTCTTCATCGCCTACGGCAATGTTTCCGGAAGTTTCGTATGCTACGTGTACTTCGTGACCTTGCTGAACCAAACGCCGTAAAGTTCCACCCATTGAGATTACGTCATCATCCGGGTGCGGAGAGAAGACTACCACGCGTTTCGGGAATGGTTTTGCCCGTTCGGGGCGATAGGTGTCATCTGCATTGGGCTTGCCGCCGGGCCATCCGGTGATGGTGTGCTGCAAGTCATTGAATATTTTGATATTTACGTTGTAAGCAGAACCGTAGAGTGCCAGCAGTTCGCTCAGTCCGTTTTCATTGTAATCTTTGTTGGTCAGTTTCAGAATCGGTTTTTTGACACGCATACACAACCATACAATAGCGCTGCGAATCAATTTGTCGTTCCATTCGCAATTGGTTACCAGCCACGGACGTTGGATACGGGTAAGGTGAGAAGCCGCTGCCAGATCTATGCAGACATTTGCATTGTTATGCATTTGCAGATAAGAAGCGGGCAGAGTGTCGCTCACTTTGTCTTCCACCGCTTTCTTGATGATATCGGCTTTGTCATCTCCCCATGCCAGCAAATAGATTTTGCGGGCAGCCATAATAGTTGCCACACCCATCGTGATGGAACAGGGAGGGAGATTGTCCACTCCCAAGTTGTGTGCAGCTTCAGCACGCGAGGTTGAGTCAATCAAAATCAGTCGGGTAGGGGAGCTCAAGCTTGATCCCGGCTCGTTCATGGCAATATTGCCTTCACGACCAATGCCCATTAATACGATGTCTATACCGCCAAAAGTCTGGATACGTTGTTCGTACAGGCGGCAGTATTCGATGACAGCTTCCTGCGGAATCGTTCCGTCGATGGTGAATACATTTTGTTTATCGATGTCGATTTGGCTTAGGAATAAGTCGTTCAGCTGTGAGAAACTGCTTCCAGCCCCTTCGGAAGCCAAAGGGTAATATTCATATAAATTGAAAATTACTACGTTACGGAAACTTAGTCCTTCATCTTTATGTTTACGGACTAGTTCGGCATAAAGCGGCCGTAATGAAGCACCGGTTCCAGCCCCAATCACGCAGAACTTTCCTTCGCGCTGACGTTCCTGAATTTTTGCCGTAATTTCGTTGGCAATGTGCTGCACGCCTTCCTCCATCGTTTCATAGATGTCGGTAGGCACTTTTTCGCAGCGGGTCAAGACAGAACGTTCCACCGCATTTTCGGGTTTATAATATTTCGGAGATACTCTGTTCAGAGAAATCTGCGAACTTAAGTTTGTTCTCATAAATTACAAATTAGCTTTTTCGATGTCTTTGAAATATTTGTAGGTACCGACTTTCAGTTCGTCTGTAGCGGCTTCGTCACAAACAATGATGCCATGCTGGTGCATTTGTAATGCGCTGATAGTCCACATTTGTGTAATACCACCTTCAACGGCATGTTGCAAAGCACGTGCTTTGTTGTGCCCGTTGCAGATAATCAGAACTTCTTTGGCTGAAAGGACAGTCCCTACACCTACTGTTAACGCAGTTTTAGGTACTTTGTTCACGTCATTGTCAAAGAAACGTGAGTTTGCAATGATTGTGTCTGTAGTCAGTGTTTTGATACGTGTGCGTGAAGACAAAGATGAGCCCGGCTCGTTGAATGCGATATGTCCGTCGGGACCGATACCTCCCATAAACAGGTCGATGCCTCCGATTTCGGCTATTTGTTTTTCGTAGTTGGCGCATTCTGCTTCCAGGTCTTCGGCATTTCCGTTCAGGATATGTACATTTTCTTTCTTTATATCAATATGGTTAAAAAAGTTTTTCCACATAAATGTATGGTAGCTTTCTGGATGATCTTCAGGCAAGCCTACATATTCGTCCATATTGAAAGTAACGACATTCTGGAAAGATACTTTTCCCTGCTTGTTCAGTTCTATCAGCGCTTTGTACATGCCTAGCGGTGAATATCCTGTGGGACAACCTAAAACAAAAGGTTTTTCAGGAGTCGGATTTGCCGCATTGATTTTACTAGCTACATAGTTTGCCGCCCATTGTGACAGCGCTTGGTAATCAGATTCAATAATTACTCTCATGGTTCTTTCTTTTTTAAGTTTTAAGTGTTAAGTTAACTATACGGGTTATTCCATATTATCCGTTTTGGGACGGAGGAATGTCAATTGTACTACCAGTGCGATAAGCACAATAATAGCCAACATGGCAAATCCCAGTCCCAACTTACCGCCGTCTGTCCACTTTCCCAAGACTTCGGTAATGGCTGCTCCCGCAAACACGCCTGTCATATTCATGATACCATAGGCGGTAGCACGGTGTTTGGATGATACGAACTGGCATAGAATCGGCATATTGTTGGCATCGAAGATACCATAACCGATTCCGAATAATAATCCAGCTCCCACAACAGCTACGAAACTGTGTCCGAACCCTAGTAAAAGCAGGGATGGAATAGTAAGTCCCAAGCCGATGGCACCCGTGTACACACGTCCTTTTATATTTCTTTGCACCCACTTATCGGATAAGGTTCCACCAATAATTACGCCAATGAACGAGGATAGCGCGATGGTGATAGTCGACATGGGGCCGGCTTGTGACATCGGTATATTCAGGTTCTCGGCGAACAAGGTAGGTAACCAGTTTTTGGTTGCCCATCCCGGTAAACTGGGGGCTGCGAAATATAGCAGAATCACCCAGAATGCAATATTACTGAAAAGTAATGATAATCCCTTCAATAAATTGCTTTTTTCTTTACCGGAAGGTGAATTTATTTGTTCAATTTGTATTCTATCCTTCTTTTCATGTAGAAAAAGCATCAAAATTACGGCGTATGCGATGCCGGCGATGCCGAACCAATGAAAGGTTGTATGCCAGGAAAAAGCAGCGGCTACTGTAGCGCCGAAACCTCCGATGGCCTGCCCGGTGTAGAGCCCGGTCATGTGAATACCGATGGCTAATGAACGTGACTTATCGGAGTGATAGTCGGCGATCAGTGACAATCCGGCAGGAATATAGAGCGCTTCGCTGATTCCCATCAAGGCGCGAAGGAAAAAAACTTCATTATAGGTGTCGGCGATTCCCATCAGATAAGTGACGGCCGACCATACAAACAAACTGCCAACAATAAGCCATTTGCGGTTCATGCGGTCGCCCACCATTCCGGCTATAGGGCTCATACAGCCATATATCCAAAGAAAGACTCCCATCAGTCGCCCAAAATTGGCAGCTGACTGAAGCTCGGTGATATCCACCGCCATGGCATCTCTCATTGTGGACAACATTTGCCGGTCCATGTAATTCAACAGGGCGACACCCCATAATAATCCTACTACAACCCAAGGATAAATTTTACTGTTTTTCATGCTAATAGATAAAGGGCTTTATAAATGTGATTTTTTGCTGTCGAGTATTTCCTCGCATAATGTATAGCCCTTGATCATCATTCTTGGAATGTGGAACGGGCCTTTGAACAGGTTACCCTTGGCCATTTGTGCAGGCGTGCCGTCACGATGGAGATATCCAAACCATTCTCCACACTCTTTATCAGGGAAATGGGTGTATGTCCAATCGCTGATTTGCTTGTGCATGTCAAGGTATTTTTCATTTCCGGTTGCTAAATATGCATACAAAGTAGCGATGATAGCCTCTGTCTGAGGCCACCAGAATTTCATGTCTTGGGAATAATCCTGTGGCGGAAGGTTCTTGCAGTCTTTGAAGTTGATGATACCTCCGAATTCTTTGTCCCATCCCCACTCCCAAGACCAATCAAGGATAGTGAGGGCCAATTCCGTAATATCTTTGTCCCAATTACGGTATTTGGCTTCTTCCAGCAGAAACCAGGCTGTCTCGATACAATGTCCCGGATTGATGGTGCGGCCCATGTTGCTGTCGATGAATTCTCCATGGGGACCTACCGTTTCAAGCAACGCCTTGAATTCGGGATGCATGAAATCTTTGCGCAGTTGGGCGATGGAAGCGTCAATCTGTCCGTTGAAGCTTTCATCTTGAATGGCCTGGCGGATACGTGATGCTACATTAATCAGGATCATTGTGATGGAATGTCCTTTCATAGGAAGAGTATCCAGATATTTAGGAGGGAGTATGCCCGGTGTTTCCATAAAATACTGCATCCGTTTGAACAAGTCTAATGCTTTTACGGCATACGTCTGGTCACCGGATGCGATGGCATATTCCGACATGGCGATGGCTGCGAATGACTCCGAGAAAATATAACGGCGTTTGCGCAAGGGAGTGCCTTCGGCAGTCACCTCGAAATACATACGTCCGTCAGAGTCAAAACAATGCGCTTCTATAAAGTCTATTGTACTTTTAGCTGCTGCCAGCCATGCTTCGTTCTTTTCTATATTATTATACGCATAGGAACAGATAAAAGCAAATCTTCCTTGGAACCACACCGATTTGGTGGTGTCCATCAAGCTGCCGTCCCGGTCAACACAGGTATAAATACCTCCATTGACCTTGTCCAGCCCGTATTTCAGCCAAAACGGCATGATATTAGTGGTCAGATCTGTTTTGTATGATTCTGACCATTCTTTTATATAATCTATTGAAAACATCGTGGTTCTGGTTTATTTGTTACATCTTTCGAAGAAATTGATTGCTTCCAGTTCGGCTTTCATGGCAGCTTCTTCCTCATCTGTCATATTTTGGAATGGAGTCCGGTTCTTTCCTAAATCCAGCCCTATCAGTTTCATGATGCGTTTGCCGCCAACGATGTTTCCACGATAGTGACAGATGACATTGATAACTTCCTGCGCGAAATTCTGGCGTTCGCGTGCCAATTCCAGATCACCGGCTTTCCATGCTTCGATGATGCCTGTGAGTTCTTTGCCGTTATAGTTGGTTGTTCCACCGATACCGCCCTGTGCACCGCCCATAGCCAGACATGGAAGGATCGTTTCATCCTGGCCGTGCAACATGTCGAATTTGCCATTTTTATATAAACGGCATTGGTTGTATTCATACAGGCTTTCGAAAGTATATTTGATGCCGGCGAAATTAGGAATGCGACCGTCTACGGCTTCCAAGAATGCTACCATTGAGAGGTATGCTCCATTGAAAGCTGGGATATGATAAAAATAGAAAGGAAGTGCAGGAGCGCCGCATGCTATTTCTTCGCAGTATTTCACCAATTCTTCAATGCGTCCTACCTTCGGGAAAGGAGGTGCCATTGCTCCGATACCCCATGCTCCGATTTTCTGAGCGTGTTCCGCCAGACGTTTGCTTGATTTTACACAAGTGCTTCCTACATGGACAATGACTTTGAATCCTTCGGGTGCTACTTCCATCCAACGTTCAGCCAGTTTCATGCGTTCGTCTTCTGTCAGCATATAGCCCTCTCCGGAAGAACCATTGATAAATACGCCTTGAAGTCCGTTTCTAACCAATAGTTGGCAATAGGCTTCAATCGGTTCATAATTTACTTCTCCGTTCTCATAAAAGGGAGTAAAAGGTGCGTCAATTAATCCGTGAATCTTTTCCATAGCCTTTAATTTATTTGAAATGAATATTTTATATTACTTAATCATGTTGCGTGCAAATATATAAATGATTTATGAAAACAACAAGTGAAAACTAAATTTATTTATTAATAATCACTCTTTTAATAAATAGAAAGATAAATAAGCGACTTAGAAACGTTCTTTAAATGTATATGGTAAATGGAATTGTTACAAAAAATGATAATTAGCTTACATCTTCTAAAATAATTTTTGAAAATTCTCTTTAAATGTGATTTGATTTCATAAAAAAAATAACTATATTTGTGGACATTAACGGAATATTTTATTATGGGTGAGAATTTGTTGAAAGAAATTGAAAAGGGCTCAAAGATGGCTGTGATGAAGAAGAAAATCATTACCCATTATATTTATAATGGAAGCTCTACGATTACTGATTTAGCAAGAGAGATGGATTTAAGTGTGCCTACAGTTACAAAATTCATTGATGAAATGTGTGAGGAAGGTTACATTAACGACTATGGAAAGCTGGAAACCAGTGGGGGAAGACATCCCAGTTTGTATGGTTTGAATGCAGATTCCGGATATTTTGTAGGTGTTGAAGTGCGTCAGTTTTCCATTAACTTAGGGTTCATAAATTTTAAAGGAGATGTAGTTCAGTTAAAAATGAATGTTCCTTTTAAAGCGAAGAATACCCCTGAGAGTTTAGACGAATTGTGTAAGTTGATTAAACATTTTCTTCAAAAAGTCAGTGTTGAGAAAGATAAGATATTAAATATTAATGTAAATCTTTCCGGGCGTGTGAATCCGGATTTGGGATATAGTTACAGTATATTCAATTTTGATGAGCGCCCGTTGACGGATGTCATATCAGAAAAGGTGGGTGGTTATCGTGTTTCTATTGATAACGACACTCGTGCTATGATTTACGGTGAGTATATGCAAGGTGTTGTGAAAGGTGAGAAGAATATCATCTTTATCAATGTCAGTTGGGGATTGGGTATGGGAATTATCATTGATGGAAAGATTTATAAAGGAAAATCCGGTTTCTCTGGCGAATTCGGGCATAATTTTGGATATGAGAATGAGATTATCTGCCATTGTGGGAAAAAAGGATGCATAGAAACGGAAGTTTCGGGGGCTGCTTTGCATCGTATTCTGTTGGAACATATTAATAATGGTGAAAACTCTATTATCTCCAATACCAAGAAAAATTTGGAAGATTTGACCTTGGATGATATCATTGATGCGGTAAATAAGGAAGATTTGCTGTGTATTGAACTGGTGGAAGAAATCGGAGTGAAATTAGGTCGCCATGTAGCGGGACTTATTAATATATTTAATCCGGAGCTAGTCATTATTGGTGGTGCATTGTCACGTACAGGTGATTATTTGACACAACCCATCACTACAGCTATTCGAAAATATACACTGAACTTGATGAACCGTGATTCTGTTATTGTAGAATCTAAATTGAAAGAAAGAGCCGGGATCATCGGTGCTTGTATGTTGTCGCGCAGTAAACTGTTTGAATAAATATGTAGGTATTATAAAATAAGGGATGAGTCCATTACATGATTCATCTCTTATATTGTCTTCTTGTTAAGTTTAACTCTGAGCAAGCTTAATAAGTTAAGGAGCTAGTATTATGGTTGATAGAACACATGGTGAAACTAAACTTTGGGAATCTTTTATTAAAGGAGAAACGGCGGCATTTGAAGAAGTTTATCGACGCTATTATTCGTTATTGTATTCCTATGGAATTCGTATGGTAGGTGACAGAGAGCTGGTTGCTGATACCATACAGAATCTGTTCGTCAAGTTGATCTTAAATTGTAGGAATTTGCATTATACTGATAATGTAAAAGCGTATTTGCTTTGTTCTTTTAGAAATAAACTGCTGGATGCGTTTCAGTCTTTACGTCCTATGGAAGTGATTGAAGAATGCCATGAGTTTTTTCCGATGGGCGAAGAAATAATAAATTCTTTATTTAAGAAAGATGATGTGGATGTGAAGAATGAAAGAAGGCTGGCTAAGGCAATTTCACGTCTTTCCGGTCGTCAGCGTGAAATTCTGTATTTATATTATGTAAAAGAATTGAGCCATGAGGAAATATCCG
>OGLL01000136.1_pt1 | contig 15258 bp, 10 predicted proteins | sample 1572901 | NCBI WGS metagenome assembly OGLL01 (sample SAMEA2581980, study PRJEB24529) | metagenome | biome: Human gut stool | place: China | collected 2011
TAAAGCCACACATACGGTATAACTACAAAAGTTCAGATAATTCGTTCTGCAAACGTCCTGCCACTTCTTCCATAGGCACTTCGCACCCCAATTCTTTCTGTAATGAAGTAACCCCTTTATCCATGAATCCGCAAGGATGGATATAACTGAAATAGCGCAAATCCGTATTTACATTCAGCGCCAATCCATGCATTGTCACAAAATGACTGCTTCTCACTCCTATTGCACAAATTTTCCGTTCCTGCGGAGTTCCCGCGGCCAGCCATACTCCGGTCGCTCCCTTCACTCGCCCGGCCTCAATGCCATAAGATGCGCAGACCCTGATCACCGCTTCTTCCAACACATGAATATATTCCTTCAACCCCAAATGATAATCCTCCAAATTCAAGATAGGATAACAAACCAATTGTCCGGGACCATGATAAGTAATATCCCCTCCTCGATCAATATGATAAAGGGTGGCACCAATCATCTTCAATTGTGCCTCTCCCAGCAGCATATTCGTTTCCTTTCCACTCTTGCCTAATGTATAGACATGCGGATGTTCTACAAAAATAATTCTATTCTCATACGTTTTTCCCACTTGTTTAGCTTCCACCATGGCATTAAACAACTCCGTCTGCCGTTTCCAAGCCTCAGAATAGGGAACTAATCCCCAATTTTCAATTTTCATGATACCTCCCAGTTTTAAATGTAAAATAGGATAGGGTTCGCCCGATGCGTCTTTTGCATCCCTGCCAATAACCCGAAATCCAAAATGGCCATAAAAGCCGGACGCTTTCTTATTTTGTTCGTTTACATCGACATAACGTACATGGCAATGCTCCAAAGCATAACGCATCAATTGTTTCCCTATTCCCGTACCTATGGCACGCGGATGAACAAAAAGCATTTCAAGCATAGTCCCATTAATCCCCATGAATCCTTCTATACCAGCATTGTCACGAATCATGTAAAGCGGCATACTATGAAGATAAACACTCCATACCAGTGGCTTTAACTTCTGAATATATGCTTCAGGTATGAAATGATAAGTAGCACGCACCGAAGCTTCCCATAAACAGGTCAATTCATCAAAGTCATCGGGCGTAGGTTTAATTATTTGATACATATTACTTTTTTCTGCAAAGGTGGGATAATTATTGTATATTTGCAACCCCAATCAAAAGAAAGAATATGTTGCCGTACATCAATGATTTTCCAATAGAATTCCGCGACTATATCGCAAGTGAAATTATCCCACGATACGCTGATTTTGACAAAGCACATCGTGTAGATCATGTATTGAAAGTTATAGCAGAAAGCCTCAATTTGTCTCAATATTATGATGTGAGCCGCATGATGGTGTATGTTATTGCCTCTTACCATGACCTGGGACTCTGTGAGGGACGGGAGTTCCACCATCTCATTTCAGGAAAAATACTATGGGCAGACCAGAAGTTAAGGCAATGGTTCCCTGAAGAGCATATTTTGATTATGAAAGAGGCTGTAGAAGATCACCGTGCATCCAACAAGCATGTTCCCCGTAGCATTTATGGCAAAATTGTAGCGGAGGCCGACCGCATTATTGATCCGGACATCACCTTGAGACGGACGGTACAATATGGTCTTTCCAACTATCCCGAACTGGACAAAGAAAAACAATACATACGTTTTCTGACACATTTGAAAGAAAAATATGCTGAAGGTGGTTATTTAAGATTATGGATACCTCAATCAGCCAATGCTGCACATCTGCAGGAGTTGAGGCAACTGATAGCCGATGAGGAAGAACTTCATAAAGTATTTGAAAAGATCTATTCACAGGAAACAGAAACGATACAGAATTTAGAAAATATCCCTATATTTGTCCGGAACAAAAAAAATAACAGTATATGAAAAAGCTGGTTCTATCCATTTCTATGTTTCTGATTGCCGCTACTACCTTTGCGCAGTCCGAAGTGGTAACAGATAGTATTCCGCCCATTTCATTGGATGGTTACAAGAATTTTAACGGATTTATGCTGGATATGGGTTCCATGATTATGGCCCCTCCCCCTCTGATAGCCCCGCAACTTTATTATCAGCCTTACAACAATAATGCAATTGCGAATTACAATGAAATATTCCGTCCCAATATGAATATCATTTATGACAGAGGGTCTTACAACCATGTATTTACCCCCATGTATCCGGGAATGGGAATCTATGGATTCGGAACAATGTCAATGCCTCCCACCTTACAAAGTGCAACCTTTAAATTGAAAAACGGATTACACATCACCACATACGGTGAATATGATGCCGACGGGAACAAAGTACGGAATCCAAGCGCATTGCCTTGGGAAAGAAATAATTTCAACGGAGCTTTCGAAATGAAATCGGAGAATGGGAACTTCGGAATACGAATAGAAGTACAAAGAGGAAGAAACAATCCTTTTTGAATTATAAACTAAAAGATAGAAAAATGAAAAGCAGCCATGCAAAACAAAATCTATGCACGGCTGCTTTTTTATTTATTTTTAATTCAATCACAACTTTCTCCAATTCAGGCTCAAGCTGTTCAACACTACACTGACAGAACTACATGCCATGGCAGCACTGGCAATCATCGGGTTAAGCAAGATACCATACAATGGGAACAGAATACCTGCCGCCACCGGAATGCCTATCAAATTATAGATAAACGCCCAGAAAAGATTCTGATGGATCAAACGTACAGTTTTATGGGAAAGTTTAAAAGCTTTGGGTAACAACAACAAATCCGAAGTCATTAACGTAACCATCGCTACATCCATGGCAATATCCGTACCTTTACCCATTGCAATACTTACATCGGCACGTGCCAACGCCTGTGAGTCATTAATGCCGTCACCTACCATAGCTACGACTCTTCCTTCAGCTTGTAATTCTTTAATAACATTCTCCTTATCGACCGGCAAAGCATCCGAAATAAAACGATTCGCATCAATTTCTCCGGCCACATTCTGTGCAGTAAGATGACCGTCACCAGTCAACAACACAATGTACTTTCCACTCTCCTTCAATTGTTTGACCGCTTGTCTGGAAGTATCTTTTATTTTGTCACTAATGGCTATAACCGCCAGCAATGTATTTCCCTCGCCAAAATAAACCAGACTCTTGCCACTCTTCTCATAATCCTCCACCATCCCTTTCAACAAGTCGGAAATTCCCGCTCCAAAATCTTTCAGTAACCGATGGCTTCCTGCCCAAAAAGTTTTATTTCCACGGGTCACCACAATCCCCCGTCCTGTCCGACTCTCAAAAGAATCAATGAGTGCCGGCTTCTCACCTTCCTTTTTCAAAGCCTCGACAATAGCCAAAGCCAACGGATGTTCCGATTTCAATTCAGCAGCATACAGAATTCCCTTATGCTCGTTCTGCCATCCGGCATCATGCAACCATCCGGTCACCACAGGGCGCCCCTCAGTTACAGTACCCGTTTTATCAAGTACCACTGTATCCACTTTCCGCATCTGCTCCAAGGCTACCGCATCCTTTATCAAAATATGTGATTCGGCCCCTTTACCAATTCCTACCATCAATGCAGTGGGAGTAGCAAGTCCCAAAGCACACGGACAGGCAATAACCAAAACAGACACTGCTGAAAGCATAGCATAAGAAAAGTCATACGCTCCACCTGCCACTATCCAAACAAGGAAAGTAAAAACAGCCACAGCAAGGACAACAGGAACAAAAACCGCCGTCACTTTATCCACAATACGCTGGACTGGAGCTTTAGACCCCTGTGCTTCCTGCACCATGCGGATAATCTGTGCCAACACCGTATTTTTCCCCACCTTTTGAGCAGTCATAGTAAATGCACCGTTCTGATTGATAGTGCCGGCCAGCACCTTATCACCCTGTTTTTTCTCTACAGGAATAGGTTCACCGCTTATCATGCTCTCATCTATAAAGGTGTTTCCTCCGACAATGACTCCATCCACCGGAATTTGCTCACCGGGACGGACGCTCACCTTATCGCCAACCTGAAGTTCGGCTATCAAGATATCCTCTTCCCTGCCGTCTTTCACCACACGGGCCGTCCGAGGCTGTAATCCCATCAGTTTACGAATAGCTGTGGAAGTTTTTCCTTTTGCTTTCTCTTCCATCAGCTTGCCAACCAATACGAAAGCTATGATAACAGTGGCAGCTTCATAATATACATGAGGTTCCAATCCGCGGCTGTACCAAAATTCGGGATAGAACGTATTAAACAAACTGAACAAAAATGCGATGGAGGTGCTAAGTGCCACCAACGTATCCATATTACTGGTACGCTGAAGCGTCTGTTTCCAGGCATTCATATAGAAAGAACGCCCCGAATATAAAATAACAGGAAGTGAAAGCAACAGCATCCACCAGTTTACTCCCGGAACATTCATCAGAAACATCCCCAAAACAGCTACCGGTAAAGCAAAAATCCAAGCAACGATAGTCTTCCGCTTCAACTGTCCGTAATAAGATTGCTCTGCTTCCTCCTGCTCCTGCACAGAGTTATCCTCATCTATTATCAAATCAAAACCTATTTTCATCACAGCCTCTTTCAGTTGTTGCGGAGACACAATATCCGGATTATAAGTCACCGCCAAAGTAGCCGCCGCCAAATTGACCGATGCATTTTCCACGCCTTCTTGCTTCCTTACAATCTTCTCCACGTTGCCGGCACATGCCGCACAATGCATTCCCGTAACGGGATATAGTTTTTTTGTCATATCGCTCATATTCATTTCTTTACTTATTTATTATAGCTTATCAACGGACAAATTTAGCAAAAAGTTCATGCAATCTTGTTGCAAACAGATAAATATATTTTCGCTTTTTAGATGGACATTTCACGAAGTTATTCTATATTTGTGGAGAAAGTTAGGATAAGTAATCCATGCAAATAAACAAAAAGTTATGAAAAAAAGAAATCTCGTATTGTCTGTTATGACAACTTGCCTTGTATCCTGCTTTTTATTATCGGGATGTAACGGACAAAAACAAATTGATAGTGAAACTGTAAAGACTGTAAAAGTGGAAGAACAAGCCCATTTACAAGATGACACAGTCTCTCCCGCCTGTAAGATTACTATTGATTATAGTTATTTAGCAGAATCTGATGCTGCGGATAGCATAGCACAACGCATCAACCGTACCATACAAGCCCACGTTTTGGGAAAAGAATATATCCGGATGAATCCGGAAGTTGCTGTAGATTCTTTTAAAAATACCTACATTAACAACTACCGCAAAGATGTGAACGAGTTCTATCAGGAAGATATAAAAAATGGAACTCCCAAAGACGAACTTCCCACATGGTACAATTATGAATACGGACTGACCACCCATTTCAGCGAAGGCAAAGAAGGCATTCTGAATTTCATTGCAGAAACTTTTGAATATACAGGCGGGGCACATCCCAACTCATGGCACAAATGGATGAACTTCGAAAAAAATACCGGCAAACTGCTTGCTTTGAAAGATGTATTTATGGCAGGATCGGAAAAACCGATGAGCGACATGTTGCTGGAAAAACTGATAACAGAGATGGCTACCCGTCTGGAAGACAGCTCCATCACCTCACTGGAAGGACTTCAGAATGCAGGCATCTTGAATTCTACCAATATGTACGTACCCGACAATTTCTTGTTAGAAAAGGAAAAAGTATCTTTCCTGTATAACAAATATGATATCGCTCCCTATGCTGTAGGAGTCATCACCCTTTCTTTGCCCTACACATCGGTAGAAAAATATATGATACATTAAATAACGATTTTAAGTATAGAATGGAATTAATACTGAAATATTTCCCTAACCTCAGCGAACAGCAGAAAACACAGTTTGCCGCATTGTATGATTTATATACGGATTGGAATAGCAAAATCAATGTAATCTCACGCAAGGATATCACTAATCTGTACGAACATCATGTATTGCACTCGCTAGGCATAGCCAAAGTGATAAACTTCACCCCTGATACCCAAATTATGGACTTGGGCACAGGGGGCGGTTTCCCGGGTATCCCTTTGGCCATCTTATTCCCTGAAGTCCAATTCCATCTGGTGGACAGTATCGGAAAGAAAGTGAAAGTAGCTACAGAAATAGCCAATGCTATCGGACTGAAGAATGTCACTTTCCGTCATTGCCGCGCCGAAGAAGAAAAAAGGAAATTCGACTTCGTGGTAAGTCGTGCTGTCATGCCTTTGGGCGATCTAATAAAAATTATCCGTAAAAACATCAGACAAGAACAGCATAACGCCCTGCCCAACGGGCTGATTTGTCTGAAAGGCGGAGAGTTGGAACAAGAAACAATGCCCGTGAAGCACAAAACAATGCTTTATGATCTGAAAAATGAATTCACGGAAGATTTTTTTAAAACCAAGAAAGTGGTTTATGTAACCATCAGCGGTTTATAATTATAGATAAAAAAAACATGAAAATAAAGAAATTTGAATTCAATATGTTTCCGGTAAACTGCTACGTGCTATCGGACGAAACAAAGGAAGCCGTCATTATTGATGCCGGTTGCTTTTATGAAGAAGAAAAGCAAGCCTTAAAAAGATATATTGACAGCAATAGCCTGACAGTGAAACATTTGTTGAATACGCACCTCCATCTGGACCATATTTTCGGCAACCCATTCCTGTTGCAAGAATACGGGCTAAAAGCCGAAGCAAATCAAGCGGATGAATTTTGGCTGGAACAAGCACCGGCACAATCACGTATGTTTGGTTTCCAATTACCCGAAGCACCCGTGCCATTAGGAAAATATATCTTTGATGGAGATATCATTACTTTCGGCAATACCCAACTGGAAGCTATCCATGTACCGGGTCATTCGCCGGGAAGCATTGTTTTTTACTGCAAAGAAGCCCACTGTATCTTCAGCGGTGATGTATTGTTCCAAGGAAGTATAGGACGTGCAGACCTTACAGGAGGTAACTTCGACGAACTTCGCGAGCATATATGCAGTCGTTTGTTTGTACTCCCCCCCGACACGGTAGTCTATCCCGGTCATGGAGACCCGACCACTGTGGGAGCAGAAAAAGCGAACAACCCTTTTTTCCGATAAGATAAAACTTAAAATTCAACTTATATACTACTACCATGAAAACAGATTTATTAGCAGACCGACATATCGGTATACAGGAAGAAGACCTTCCCGTTATGTTGGAAAAGATTGGCGTAAAGAGCCTTGATGAACTGATTAACAAAACAATTCCGTCCAAAATCCGTTTGAAAGAACCTCTGCCACTGGCTGCTCCCATGACGGAACGGGAGTTTGCAGAGCATATTACCGAACTAGCTTCACAAAACAAGATTTATACCTCTTATATAGGTATGGGTTGGTATGACAGTATTACTCCGGCGGTCATTCAACGCAATGTATTCGAGAATCCTGTGTGGTACACCTCGTACACTCCTTATCAAACCGAAGTTTCACAAGGACGTTTGGAAGCACTGATGAACTTCCAGACTGTCATATCCGACCTCACAGCCATGCCATTGGCAAACTGCTCATTGCTGGATGAATCTACCGCCGCTGCCGAAGCCGCCACCATGATGTATGGACTTCGCACCCGCGACCAACAAAAAAGCGGAGCCAACGTATTGTTTGTGGATGAAGAGATTTTCCCACAGAACCTGGCAGTCATCCAGACCCGCGCCCTTCCGCAAGGCATGAAGATCCAAGTAGGAAATTACAAGGAATTGGTATTTACTCCGGAAATCTTTGCCTGCATCCTTCAATACCCCAATGCCAGCGGTAGCGTGGAAGACTATCGTGAGTTTGTGGAAAAGGCACATGCCGCCCATTGTAAAGTAGCCGTGGATGCTGACATCATGAGTTTGGCATTGTTAGTTCCTCCCGGCGAATGGGGAGCAGACATCGTATTCGGAAGTACCCAGCGCCTGGGTATCCCCTTGTTCTACGGAGGTCCGTCCGCAGCCTACTTCGCTACACGTGACGAATATAAACGAAATATGCCGGGACGTATCATCGGCTGGTCTAAAGACAAATATGGCAAACTGGCCTACCGTATGGCTTTACAGACCCGTGAGCAACATATTAAACGCGAAAAAGCAACTTCCAACATCTGCACCGCACAGGCATTACTGGCTACAATGGCCGGCTTCTATGCCGTTTATCATGGGCAGGAAGGTATCAAAAATATAGCAAAACGCATTCATAGCATTACCACCTGGTTGAACAAAGCCCTAACCCGCTTGGGATATGTACAGCATAATGAATTATTCTTTGACACCCTGCGTTTCAGTCTGCCCGACCATGTTTCGGCTCAGAAGCTGCGTACCATCGCATTGAGTAAAGAAGTAAACCTCCGTTACTATGATAATGGCGATGTAGGTTTCAGCATTGATGAAACCACCGACCTGAAAGATGTAAACCTGTTACTTTCCATCTTCTCCATTGCTGCCGAAGAAACCGTTCAAGAAGTAACAGACATTCCCGAAGCATCCTCACTGAATCGTGAACTACGCCGCCGTACTTCCTTCCTCACCCATGAGGTATTCAACAAGTATCATACTGAAACCGAAATGATGCGTTATATCAAACGTTTGGAACGTAAAGATATCTCATTGGCACATTCCATGATTTCATTGGGTTCTTGTACCATGAAACTGAATGCCGCTTCGGAAATGCTCCCACTCAGCAACTTAGGCTGGATGGCTATACACCCGTTAGCACCTGAGGATCAAACAAAAGGCTATCAGACATTAATTAATAACTTAAGCGAGCAGTTGAAGGTTATTACCGGATTTGCAGGAGTCACTTTGCAACCTAATTCAGGTGCAGCAGGAGAGTATACAGGACTTCGTATCATCCGCGCTTATCTGGAAAGTATCGGACAGGGACACCGCAACAAGATATTAATTCCGGCATCAGCCCACGGTACGAATCCGGCTTCAGCCATTCAATGCGGATATACCACGGTGACTTGCGCCTGTGACGATAAAGGTAATGTAGACGTAGAAGATTTACGTGCAAAAGCAGAAGCCAACAAGGATGATCTGGCTGCATTAATGATTACCTATCCGTCCACTCATGGTATCTTTGAACCGGAAATTGCAGAAATTTGTAAAATTATTCATAAATGCGGAGCACAGGTTTACATGGATGGTGCAAATATGAATGCACAGGTAGGTCTGACCAATCCGGGTACCATCGGTGCTGATGTATGCCATTTGAATCTGCATAAGACTTTTGCCAGCCCTCACGGTGGTGGCGGTCCAGGTGTAGGTCCCGTTTGTGTAGCCGAACATCTGGTTCCGTTCCTTCCGGGACATCAAGTTTGGGGTAACAGTGCCAATCAGGTTTCTTCAGCTCCATACGGTAGCGCAGGAATCCTGCCTATTACTTACGGTTATATTTGCATGATGGGCGCCGAAGGTCTGCTTCAAGGATACCTACGGCATTGTATATACCGGTGCTACGGGCTTTGTGGGTCATGAAATGATTTTAGATTGCCGCTATCTGCATGACGAAACCGGTATCAGCGAAAATGACATCGCCAAGCGTCTGATGGACTATGGCTATCATGCGCCCACCCTTTCTTTCCCGGTTCATGGAACATTGATGATTGAACCGACTGAAAGTGAAAGTTTATGGGAACTGGATAATTTCGTCACTGTGATGCAAACCATCTGGCAGGAAATTCAAGAAGTGAAGAATGGCAGTGCCGATAAAGAAGATAATGTATTGGTCAACGCCCCGCATCCTGAATATGAAGTGGTGGCCAATGAATGGAATCACAGCTACAGCCGAGAGAAAGCCGCTTATCCTATCGAATCGGTACGTGATAACAAATTCTGGATCAATGTAGCCCGGGTAGATAATACATTAGGTGACCGCAAACTGTTGCCTACCCGTTATGGTAAGTTTGAATAAAAAAGCATTGTACTAAGAAGAAGAGAGGATCAAAATTCAGTTTTTGAAAATATGAATTTATAATTTGAAATTTGAACATCCTAAAAAACTAAAGAAAGGGTCGTATCATTACTCAAGACAGAGCTTGATACGACCCTTTTAAGTTTATAATTACTATCTGTAACTTTTCGGAACTGTCATTTTAGTTTTAACACACCTCCTCCCTCTTTTCAGGAACTATCCTTTTACTTTATCCACAGTAGGAGCAACTTGAGTTCCATAGCAGTCCGAACACATAATATCAGTATCCTAATTCATAAGGCTGTTCTACAGCCGGAACCCCATCGGACATCCATCCAGGCATTGCTTCTTTTTTCAGATAATGATTAAAGAACTGGAACATACGTTTTTGAAAATCTATTTTGTTGGCAATCTTTGTCGGCCAATGCGGTTCGCCTGTATAGTTCAGCATCCAGCAAGGCTTTCCAAGACGTTTCATTGCCACAAAATATTCTATTCCCTGATACCAGGGCACATGTCCGTCAGCGTCATTATGCATGATTAAAACAGGTGTTTGTACCTTGTCCATCGTGAACAGAGCAGAGTTTTCCAAGTAACGCAATGGAGTACTCCAAGGCGTACCGCCCAGACGACTCTGAGTATGTTCATACTGGAACGAGCGTGCCAGCCCCGATCCCCAACGGATACCTCCGTAGGCACTGAACATATTGACCACCGGAGCACCTGACTCAATAGCCGCAAACAAATCAGTACGTGTAGCCAGATAAGCCACTTGATAACCGCCCCAACTATGTCCCTGCGCCCCTATGGCTTTCTCGTCAATATAACCTTTGCCTATCAGCATGGCAACCCCCGGCATCAGACAGTTATAGCAACTCTCACCCGGATAACCGTCTACATAACGTATGTCCGGATTGAACACAATATACCCGTTACTGTTATAAAGATGATAATCAATGGTAGACCGATGGGGTTCCGGCATCCGGTAATTAAACAGAGTTTCCGAATTTCGCTCATAGAAACTCACAATCATCGGGTATTTCTTGGCCGGATCAAAATCGGCAGGCTTGTACACCACCCCTTCCAACTTACGGCCATCTAAAGATATCCACGAAACCAGTTCGGCAGTTCCCCACAAATAGTCTTTCTGTTGGTCAATGCCATGAGTCAGCCGAATAGATTTCTTGAAATCGAGTGTAGCATAATGAAGGTCAGGATATTGCTCAAAACTTTCCATCGTATAGATTACATGGTCTGTATTTTTCGCCTTAGAAATACTGCGTAACATATAGTTACCCGCCATCAATTTTTTGGGAGAAGCAGCGGTGGAAAGACGAGCCTTGTAATACCCGTTCCCTTTGGTCACTTCGTTAAAGCCTTTCAACAACTGTGGCTTGTTCAGGTCAATCACACGCTCCTCCTTATCCAGTTTTACCAAACGATATGAAATCCGGTTCTTACGTCCATTCATCGTCAGATTGACAGGTTCCTTCATGGCATCCGGATCGAATTTCCAAATATCATAACGGTCATAAATTAAAAGGGACTCATCCCGTTCCGTCCATCCGGCAGTTCCATGTGCGTTCGGATAGTCAGGTACATCATTCTCTTCATCCCATGCGAGGAAAGAAGCGGGGGTAGTCAACTGATTTTTTTTCCCGTCTGCCATAGAAAGAGTATACCAACAACTGTCTGTTTCAGCATACCAATACGCATACTTGCCTTGTGGTGAAAGACGGTATCTGCCATAATCCGCCGATGCCAGTAATTTACGGCTGCCATCTTCCAAAGACACTGTGTAATAATCACTGCGTGTCCGCCCTTCCCACATGGAGGACAATGAATAAGGACGCGAAGTGGAAAGCAATGCCAACGGCTCATCGCCTTCATCTCCCAGCAAAATCTGAGACAGCTCCTCATCTGCCAGCTGACAAATACGACCACCATTTATATGATAAACCGCTTGATAGCTTCTTTTCAGCTCTTTCTCCTTATTATAATCCTGTACAGTATATTGCACCGGCTCGTCCCAACTCCACACCTGCACATTGGGACGGTTCTCCGCCAATTGCAACGTATCCTTTTGTCTAGGCTCAGGCGATGTGCCAAAAAAGAACCGGGAAAATTGTAATTTCCCATGCTCGCTGATTACCCATCCTTTCGGAAAAGCCCGATTGCCACGTGCCGCAACTTCTGTTGCCGGTGCTCCCTGCTGTGACAGCCACAAGCTCATGGCTTTATAACAAGAATCTTTCTGTGCACAATATAAGAAAGCCAAGTTTGCTCCATCTTCATCAAAAGTTACCTGTTTAAACACCCCGTCACCTTCTTTTATCAGCGTCTTCACACCTGTTTCCGTATTCAGAAGATACAATCCCGGCTTTTCCTCTGCTTTATCACCTGCGGTAATATAATAAAGCATTCCGCTTTTCTCCGCAAAGTTGAAAGCTTTCACAGCAGGAGCCTCATACCGGGTACTGAGGTTTGCATTCAACGGTTGGACATACAAAGTCGAGTCTTTCCTTCCCTTCTGAAAAGCAACCCAGTCCGCCTTCTCTGCCAGCCTGAATGTTTTCAGTGAATCAATCACTTCCCTGCCGCCCGAAAGCGAATAAATGACCAATGCATCCATCGGCATCTTTTCTTTCTTCGTTTTCTTTATTTTCAGAGAATCCACTATCATCTTGCCGGGTTTCTGCGACACAACCAAATAGTCGGAAGAAGCCGAGAAAAGAAAACGGTCCGCCCGCGGAAAAGTGGCAAGTTCCTTCCCTTGTGCATCATACAAATTCACCACAGCATCTCCTTCCCAAGGTTCCATCTTGCATGCCACCCACTTTCCATTATCAGAAATAGCTTGCCCGCTGATACGCTGCCAGGCAACTAAATTGTCTACTGTGAGACTTTTCGAGGCTGTCTGCGCCATCACAGGCGACAGATTCCCTATGCATAGGACAAGAGCCAGATACTTTACATGTTTCATATCCATTTTATCGTTACTGATTAGTTCGATTTTTATAAAAGCTTATCTTTCTCATATTCCGTTTTATCTTCGGCCGCAACCAGATTTAATTCCCTGCCGCTCTCTCCATATGAAACCGCATGACGTACAGCAAAATTTTCCAAGAACAAATGGTTCAGCGTAAACAATGCCCCATTCAGGTGCTCATTTCTGACAGAAGGTTTTGTATTCCTACTACGAATCCGAGACATGCATTTACGATGCTGTCCGGGAGTCAAGACACCCGCCATCCATCCACTTTTTAAATAATGCAAATATATAAAAAACGGATAAAAGTCTGATTCTAAACAATAATTTTGTACTTTTACTGTCGCATATAATCCATATACATTCAACACCAAACAATAAAAGCCATGACAGCAAGAAACAAAGTTCTAACCATCATGGGTATCATTATACTTATCGGGATTATTTCAATAGGATTCTTTGTATTTCCAATCGGAATTTCCATGTGCGCCATTACAGGCTTATGCTATGGCTGCAAATATAAAGACAAGTTGTTTATCAGATGGTCATCTGTAGGATTGGTAACAGGTATCGGACTTTCCATTTACACCTGGTGTTTAATCTCGTCAATGTAAAACAGCATAAGTTCAGTAAAAAAAAGAGGGGTTACGACAACCCCTCTATTTCACCATTCACGATATCAATATGCAATGCCTGCGGTTCCTTCGGCAATCCCGGCATACGCATTATTTCTCCGGCAATGACTACCAGCATCTCAGCTCCGGCATTCATCACAATATCTTGTACATGGAATTCAAAATTGTCTACCGCACCGTAAATTTTGGGGTCGGTAGAGAATGAATACTGCGTCTTGGCAATGCAGATAGGGAAATTTCCATATCCCAATTCTACAATATGCTTCAGTTTCTTACGGGCAGCGGCACTATACGTAATAATGCTGGCACCGTATAAATTACAAGCCACCTTCGATATTTTAGTTTCCACACTATCCTCATCATCATAGGCATATTGCAAAGGCTCGGAAGGTTGTTCCTCAATGGTTTTCACAACCAGTTCCGCCAATTCTACTGCCCCTTCGCCACCATCAGTAAAGGCGTTGTTCACTGCAAAGCCCACACCTTTCTTCTCGCAATGGGTACGGATATAATCCACTTCTTCCTCCGAATCATCCCCATAACGGTTAAACGCAACGACAACTGTCTGACCGAAATATCTCAAATTACGCAAATGCTTATCCATATTGGCCACACCCTGCTTCAAAGCTTCCAGATTAGGTTCCTTTATCTTATCCTGTGATACGCCGCCATGCATTTTCAATGCACGGGCAGTCACCACCAAGACGGTCAGTTTAGGTGTGATACCTGCTTTACGGCACTTGATATCATAGAACTTCTCCGCTCCCAGGTCAGCCCCGAATCCGGCTTCGGTAATAGTATAATCACTAAAAGTCATTGCCATCTTGGTTGCCAGAATAGAGTTGCAACCGTGAGCGATATTGGCAAACGGTCCCCCATGAACAAAGGCAGCAGTATGTTCCGTAGTTTGTACCAGATTAGGAGAAAGAGCATCTTTCAAAAGAACTGTAATGGCTCCGGCAACTCCTAAATCTTTTACAGTAAAAGGCTTGTTGTCATACGTAAAACCTAATAAAATATTTTCAATGCGACGACGCAGGTCCTTTTCATCCTTAGCCAGACACAGAATAGCCATAATTTCAGATGCAGGAGTAATATCAAAACCTGACTCCTGGGTAATTCCGTTGGTCTTCGGTCCTAGTCCTGTAACAATATAACGGAGGGAACGGTCGTTCACATCCAACACACGACGCCACAGCACTTCCTTCAATCCGAAACCATTATCACGATTCTGATAAAGGTAATTGTCCAACAAGGCCGAAATCATATTGTGAGCGGAAGTAATGGCATGGAAATCTCCTGTGAAATGTAAATTTATCTTCTCCATAGGAAGTACCTGCGCGTAGCCGCCGCCTGCCGCTCCGCCCTTCATGCCGAAGCACGGGCCGAGCGAGGGTTCGCGCAAGGCAACGATGGCTTTCTTGCCTATCTTGTTCAGTCCCAATGCCAGGCCGATAGAGACGGTGGTTTTGCCAATGCCTGCCTTTGTGGCCGTAATGGCGGTTACCAGAATCAGGTTGCTCTGCTTTACCTTCTCCTCGTCAATCAGGTGTTCGGGAATCTTGGCGATGTAGCGGCCGTAGTTCTCTACTTCTTCACGGGGAATGCCGACACTTTCGGCAACCTGCTTTATTTTCTTCAGTTCAATACTGCGTGCTATTTCGATATCCGATTTCATATACAGGGTCTTTTCTTTAAATAACAACTTTGTTTTTTTGAAAGTTGCAAAAATACAAAAAAGA
>OGLL01000143.1_pt1 | contig 14645 bp, 11 predicted proteins | sample 1572901 | NCBI WGS metagenome assembly OGLL01 (sample SAMEA2581980, study PRJEB24529) | metagenome | biome: Human gut stool | place: China | collected 2011
GCGGACGGGCATCTTTTCCGGTTTAGTTCCGTGATGCGGTATTGCTTGTCGGCTTTCAGCCTGTCCATGCGGAAACGGGGAATAATCTGATTGCAATAATGCTGAATCTTGTAGGCAAGAACACGGCATGTTTTTTCTGTGGGGTGTAGAGCATCAGTGAGAAAGCACCTCTATCATTGTAAGGCGAGATGAGACGGTATGATAAATTGCCCAGCTGTATCATCGGAGGGATTTTCTTGTAGGTAATAATGGCTTCACGTTTTCGGGAACGGACAACGGCAGGGAGGTGTTCGGAGTAGCTATCAGAATATCTTGTTCCTATACCCGGAGCGGAAAGGAAGAGAAGAGGCATAAGTTTGCCGGAAGTAGTTTTTTCATGGGATGGTATTTTTTTGAAGAATAATGATCTGTATGTTTGGAGTTATGCAAAAATGAAAGAAGTTTTTGGCATTTTATGATAGAATATTATTCATGTGGCACTATGTGCGCATTTTATGTAATTATGAGGGGCTTTTCAGAAATAAATATCACGGCATCAGTTTATCGTTGAGAATATTGGTAATCAGTGCTTAAGTATAAAAAAAGGTTATGGAAAAGAGAGATAAAGAGGAAATGAGCCGCAGGAAGTTTCTGTAGATAGTAGGCGTCAGTGCGGCTGCATCGGCGGCAGCCCTGTATGGTTGTGCATCCGAAGGGAAACCGGCTTCATCCGAGGCTTCTGTGTTGGGCGAAGTGCCTGTGGATAAAATGACGTATCGCGTTTCTCCCAAAGGGGAGCGTGTCTCACTTTTAGGATATGGATGTATGCGCTGGCCGTTGAAACCTGCACCGGACAGCGATGGAAATGTGATAGATCAGGATGCGGTGAATGAACTGGTGGATTATGCTATCGCTCACGGAGTGAATTATTTCGATCCATCTCCTGTCTATTGCCAAGGGTTTTCTGAAAGAGCCACCGGTGCGGCCTTGAAACGTTATCCCCGCGAAAAGCTCTTGATTGCGACAAAGATGTCCAATTTCCAAAACTATACTCGTGAGAATTCCATCAAGATGTATCATCAGTCGATGAAAGAATTGCAGACGGATTATTTGGATTATTATTTGCTTCATTCCGTAGGTGGAGGGGAAGGGATCAAGACTTTCCATGACCGTTATATTGACAATGGAGTTCTTGACTTTTTACTAAAAGAGAGTGAAGAAGGCCGTATTCGTAATTTGGGATGGTCATTTCACGGATCGGTGGAAGTGTTTGATTATTTGCTGTCGCTGGATGTGAAATGGGATTTTGTGCAAATTCAGATGAACTATGTAGATTGGCGCCATGCTTCGGGTAGAAATGTTAACGCGGAATATTTGTATGGAGAGTTGGCCAAGCGTGGAATTCCGGCTGTGATTATGGAGCCGCTGTTGGGAGGACGTTTGTCTAAACTGAACGACCACCTGGTGGCGCGCTTGAAGCAGCGTCGCCCGGAGAACAGTGTGGCATCGTGGGCGTTCCGTTTTGCCGGTACGTATCCCAACGTGTTGTGTGTGTTGAGTGGAATGACTTATATGGAACATTTGCAGGATAACCTTCGGACTTATTCGCCCTTGGAACCTTTGAATGAGGAAGAAAAAGAGTTCTTGGAAGAAACAGCCCAATTGATGCTGAAGTTCCCTACGATTCCTTGCAATGACTGCAAATATTGTATGCCCTGTCCTTACGGGTTGGATATTCCGGCGATTCTGGTGCATTATAATAAATGTGTCAACGAAGGAAATGTGCCTAAAAGCAGTCAGGATGAGAATTACCGCCGTGCACGGCGTGCTTTCCTGATAGGTTATGATCGTAGTGTGCCCAAACTGCGGCAGGCAAGCCATTGTACCGGATGTAACCAGTGTAATCCGCATTGCCCTCAAAGCATTGATATTCCCAAAGAACTGCATCGCATAGACGCATATGTGGAACAGTTGAAACAAGAGACTTTATAATGGAATGGATAAACATGATAAAATAACGAATGCTTATGTTACGTAAAATAAGACTTGCCGCCGCCCTTTTGTTCTTTACAATGATCACGTTGCTGTTTTTGGATTTTACTGGAACTGTGCATGGTTGGTTTGGCTGGATGGCGAAAATACAGTTCCTTCCTGCCGTGCTGGCATTGAATGTGGGGGTGGTGATAGCCCTTGTTTTGTTGACTCTGCTTTTGGGGCGTGTCTATTGTTCGGTTATCTGTCCGTTAGGGGTGTTTCAAGATATCATTTCCTGGGTTTCGGGAAAGGTAAAGAAGAATCGTTTCCGCTACTCGCCTGCTTTGTCGTGGTTACGCTATGGGGTATTGGCAGTGTTTGTCGTCGCTTTGGTAGCAGGGGTGGTTTCATTGGCGGCGTTGATTGCTCCTTACAGTGCATACGGCCGTATCGTTTCTAACCTGCTGACACCTTTGTATCAGTGGGGGAACAATGTACTTGCCCTATGGGCGGAGCGTGTGGACAGTTATGCTTTTTATTCGGTAGATGTTTGGATGAAAGGTCTTTCTACTTTTGCAGTTGCAGTGGGTACTGTGATTGTGCTTTTTATTTTGGCATGGCGTGGAGGAAGAACTTATTGCAATACCATTTGCCCGGTGGGTACAGTATTGGGATTCTTATCTAGATATTCTTATTTTAAACCGGTTATTGATACGTCTAAATGTAATGGTTGCGGACTTTGTGCTCGTAATTGCAAGTCTTCCTGCATTAATCCCAAAGCACATGAGATTGATTATTCCCGTTGTGTTGCTTGTATGGATTGTCTAGGCAAGTGCCGCCAAGGGGCAATAAAATATGTATCGGGGCAGATGCTTCTGAAGAAACAGACTCCGGCAAGTGAAGGAATTGGCAAACAGGTTTCTCAGGCGTCTTTAAACAAAGAAAAGGTAGATACTGCACGGCGTGGGTTCTTTACGGTTTCGGCTTTGATTGCTGCAAGTGTTGCCGTAAAAGCTCAGGAAAAGAAAGTGGATGGCGGTCTGGCTCCTCTTATAGATAAGAAAGTTCCCAAGCGTGCCACTCCTATTGTTCCTGCGGGAGCATTGAGTTTCCGTCATTTTGCGCAGCACTGTACGGCTTGTCAGCTTTGTGTGTCGGTGTGCCCTAATCAGGTATTGCATCCGTCCGGTGATTTGAAACATCTGATGCAGCCCGAGATGTCTTACGAACGTGGATATTGTCGTCCTGAGTGTGCGAAATGTGCAGAAGTATGTCCTACTGATGCTATTCACTTGGCTGATCTGACAGAGAAGTCATCTGTACAGATTGGTCATGCTGTGTGGGTTGCTCAGAATTGTATAGTGAACACAGATGGGGTAAGTTGTGGAAATTGTGCCCGTCATTGTCCTACGGGGGCTATCTTGATGGTTCCTAAAGATGCCGATGATGGAAAATCACTTAAGATACCGGTTGTGAATACAGAACGTTGCATCGGTTGTGGCGCTTGTGAAAATCTTTGTCCGAGCCGCCCGTTTAGTGCTATTTATGTAGAAGGTCATGAGATGCATCGTATTATCTGAATGAAATAGAAAGGAAGATGGATGAATTAATCAGATTGTTGCATGAAGGCGGCTATTCCTGTGTTATCAGAAAGGAAGAGATCCGTACTTTTACCCAACGCGGGGTAGCCGATTTATATGATTTGCTGAATCAGCATCCGGTCTTTTTGCATGGAGCGCAGGTTGCTGACAAGGTGGTAGGAAAAGCAGCTGCCGCATTGATGGTGCTGGGGGGTGTCCGGGAGGTTTATACGGATATCATCAGTGAGCCTGCATTGGCTGTATTGCACAAGGCGAATATTAGGGTGGAGTGTGTTCAAATAGTTTCTCGTATTTGGAACAGAAACCGGACAGGTTGGTGTCCTTTGGAAACTCTTTGCTATGAGTTGGAATCGCCTGAGGCTATGTATCCGGTGATTCAGAATTTTGTGGAAAGGATGAGGGGATTCGGAAGCTAACTTCGTGGTTCTTGTCTTGTTTCAAATGTGCTGATGATGCTGTACGTTCGGAGAGTAAACGTTTTGCATATAATCTTAACTAATGTTGTCTGTCAGATGGTTTTCTTCGAAACTTAATGAAATTTTGCTAGGAATTCTTAAATCTTCATTATCTTTGAAGCATAAAACAATAAGATTATGAGTGACCAGGGACGTTCTGGAACTGACTCCTGATGAAGTGGCTAAAAGTTGCCAGCTTTCAGTGGAAGAGTATTTGGGTATGGAAAGCGGGGAGAAAGATATTTCTGTCAGTGCTTTACAGAAAATAGCCCGTAAATACGGTATCGCATTGGATGTATTAATGTTTGGTGAAGAACCTAAGATGAGTTCTTATTTTCTGACCCGTTGTGGTTCAGGAGTGTCGGTAGAACGGACCAAGGCGTATAAATATCAGTCATTGGCTTCCGGTTTTCGCGGGCGTAAGGCTGATCCTTTTATTGTGACTGTAGAACCGAAACCGGAAAATACTCCGATTCATTTTAACTCACATGAGGGACAAGAATTCAATTTGGTTATTGAAGGAAGAATGTTACTTAATATAAATGGAAAAGAATTGATCTTGAATCCAGGTGACAGTCTTTATTTTGATTCTTCTATTCCACATGGTATGATGGCATTGGATGATAAGACTGTGAAATTCTTGGCAGTAATATTATAATAAATTGAGATTAAAAAGACAGCGTTGTCATTGACTGCAACTATTTCTAATTTTTGGTTCTCAATTTTTAATTGAATAAGATTATGGTAGAAAAATTCTTAGAACAGACCACATTTACCTCACAAGAGGACTTTATAAAGAATTTAAAGATTAAAATCCCTGAAAATTTTAATTTTGGTTATGATATAGTAGATGCCTGGGCTGCCGAAGAACCCGATAAGAAAGCATTGTTATGGACTAATGATAAAGGGGAGCATATACAATATACTTATGCAGACTTGAAAAAGTATACGGATATGACTGCTTCTTATTTTCAGAGCCTTGGTATTGGTCATGGTGATATGGTGATGCTTATTTTAAAGCGTCGTTATGAGTTCTGGTACTCTATTATTGCCTTGCATAAGTTAGGAGCTGTGGTTATTCCTGCAACTCATCTGTTGACAAAAAAGGATATCGTGTATCGTTGTAATGCTGCTGATATCAAGATGATTGTAGCTGCAGGAGAAGATGTGATAACAAAGCATATTATAGATGCCATGCCCGATTGTCCTTCAGTAAGAAAACTGGTCAGTGTAGGACCGGATATTCCGGAGGGTTTTGAAGATTTTCATAAAGGTATTGAAAAAGCTGCTCCTTTTGTCAAACCGGAACATCCCAATACGAATGAAGATACTTCATTAATGTATTTCACTTCGGGCACTACAGGCGAACCTAAGATGGTGGCACATGATTTTACATATCCTTTGGGACATATTGTAACTGCCAGTTTCTGGCATAATTTGCATCGTGACAGTCTTCATCTTACCATTGCCGATACAGGTTGGGGGAAAGCTGTCTGGGGAAAACTTTATGGACAGATGATAGCAGGAGCCAATATTTTTGTGTATGATCATGAAAAATTTACACCGGCAGATATTCTTGGAAAGATTCAGGATTATCATATCACTTCTTTATGTGCTCCTCCTACTATTTATCGTTTTTTAATTAAGGAGGATATTAGTAAATATGATCTTTCTTCTTTGGAATACTGTACTACGGCGGGAGAGGCTTTGAACTATTCTGTATATGAAACGTTCAAGAAAATCACAGGTATCCGTCTGATGGAAGGTTTTGGACAAACGGAAACTACATTGACTTTAGGTACTTTTCCCTGGATGGAGCCTAAACCCGGAAGTATGGGGGTACCTAATCCTCAATATGATATAGATTTGTTGACACACGACGGGCGTTCTGCTGAGGATGGAGAACAAGGTCAGATTGTTATTCGTACAGATAGGGGCAAACCATTGGGATTGTTCAAAGAATATTATCGTGCTTCGGAATTAACGGAAGATGCTTGGCATGATGGTATTTATTATACAGGTGATGTGGCTTGGCGTGACGAGGATGGTTATTTTTGGTTTGTAGGCCGTGCTGACGATGTGATCAAGAGTTCGGGTTATCGTATAGGCCCGTTCGAGGTGGAAAGTGCTTTGATGACCCATCCGGCTGTTGTGGAATGTGCCATTACCGGTGTGCCTGATGAAATCCGTGGTCAGGTGGTAAAGGCGACGATTGTCCTTTCTAAAACTTTTAAGGGTAAGGAAGGACCTGAGTTGGTAAAGGAGTTGCAAGATCATGTGAAGCGTGTGACTGCTCCGTACAAGTACCCGCGTGTCATAGAGTTTGTAGAAGAACTTCCAAAGACCATCAGTGGAAAGATTCGTCGTGTGGAAATCCGTGAAAAGGATAAATAATCAGTTGTGGACTGATCGGAGTTTTATTGGTAAAATAATTAAAAATGAAAAAGGTTTTACTTCTTGTGTTTTTAAGTCTGACCTGGTTGTCAGCAAGTGCGCAAGCCTTGGTTCCTATTACATGGACAGCCTATGGTCTGACTTTTGAGGCTCCAAAAGGGATTTTGGTGGAGGAGGATACAGAGGAGACTTTTCTTCTGAACAATTCCAGGTTTTATATCACCATTCAGTCTTTGGATTCGGATGGTATGACAAAAAGTGACTTGAAGAGTGTATTAAAAGACTATGCCAATGATGACGGGGTGAAAGACCAGTCGGCTGTGCAGGAGTTTGAGTTACCACAGTTTTTCGGTACTTATTTAAAAGGAAGCTGCGAAACAGATCATTGTCTTTATGCTTGTCTGATGACTAAGGCGGCAGGTAGTGGATTTTATATATCTATTATCTATAGCAAGGAAAATGAAAATATTGCCGAAAAAATACTGAAAAGTTTTACAATGGAGGAATAAACAAAAGAGCGTTAATGCTTGTTTCTCAGATAAGAAAGCGTTCAAAATTTACCAGAAAATTACTAGATTATTAATAGCAAATGAAAGGACTGGCTTCGTGAGAAGGTAGTCCTTCTTTTTTGTGTAGTTATGAATGTTTAGGGAATCTATGATTCATGTGGAATATGCTTTGCCGACATCAGAATATCAAATGATTTTGGGCCATAATAAGGGACATTCAGAAAATAATATAAGTTAGCCAACTAATTTGTAATACTTTAAGTATGCATTAGCTGGCTAACTTATTATTCTATGAATGTTTCAGGTTAAGGCATTAACGTCCGGTCCACCATAAGGGAGTGATGATATTATCTGAGCCTCCTAATAACTCTACAGCTTGTTTATAGCCTTCGGGGTCTGCATTCTCCAGACTGGAAGGATATCGCATACGCTGTGGATAAAATTCCCATTTCTGTCCGTCTTTCCAAGAATTAGGATTCCAGACATTAACCATGTCTGAACCGGTCATTGAACTTTCGTTTGCAGGAATCTCAAAGAATGGTAATCCCAAACGGCGGAAATCCGACCACATTTCCAATACCAAATACGGAGTTTGTGCAATGAATTTTTGAGTGATAATTTTAGTCAGGTGGTCATTCAATGCTTTTCCATATAACGTTTTAGAAGCTGTAGGATATTCATAAGTAACAGTCTTCTGTTCCTTGCTGTATCCATCCACATAAGTCATTTGTTCAGCAGTAGGTTCAGTGGTATGATCAAATTTGACTGAAGTACCTACACGATTGTAGTTGGTGGAATTCAGATAATCATTCACATATTCGCTAACACCAAAGTATTCAAAACTAGCTTTAATACCGTTTTCATAGGCTTCTTTCGCTGTTGTTCCAGTGTTCCAACCATACAATGAAGCTTCTGCTAGCAAGAAATACGTTTCCCATGCTGCAAAGAATATGCGAGATTTTCCCTTACAATAGTCTTTACCCAACATTGGAAGAGTACAGCCGGGGCCATATCCATTTGTCACCAGTTGGTTATAAGCCAAGGTTGGCGACCATCCACCACGCGAACCAGCGGGATAACCATTCCAACAACGAGTTGCATCAATCTTTATTTCTCCGGGATTATCCTTGTTAGGAATCGGATTTCCGTTTTCATCTACTGTGTAAAGAACGAAATCTTTAGCTGTCCTGTCATTATATTTATCTATGTAGTTCTCAGCATTTTCATCATCAGGCAGACAGAATATCTTTAATGCACGCGGATCAAGATTTTCCGGCATACCATCCAGCCAATATTGTTTAGTAGGATTATCTGTATTAGCAACATAATGTCTGTCATATTTAATACCTAAATAATTAGCTGGTTTAACATAACTAGCCAAATCGGAACGTTGTTCTGTTACTTTAATACCACCTAAATTAGTCAGAAGATTGGCAACTGTTGAAGAAAGAACCTGATCGTCAAATGAACGGGTATATACTCCGGAAAAGACATCCCATCCATCATTTTCTTTTACTGCAAACATATCATCAGCCGTTAAAATCTTGTTACCTTTGGCCGCATCCTCAAATTCGGCCTGTGCAGTTGCCTTGTCGATGTTTGATAAACGCATGGCCAGACGCATACGGAGTGAATTTGCATATTTCTGCCACTTCACAGGATCATATTTTACATTGTCAAACGGGTCGCATTTACCTTCTGCCTCAACAGGCAGGACAGAGGTGTTGATAGCTGCTGCGGCTTCTTTCAACTCCTTTAAAATGAATTCATAATCATCTTTCTCTGAGTTGAAAACAGGATTTTCCCCTAGGAAACTTTCAATAGGATAAGGTCCGAAATTATCGACAAACTCACTGATAAGATAGGCACGCCAGATACGGGCAAATTGCTTTACGTTCGGGAAAAATTCTTTTTCATGTGCAGTGGTAGTGGCCGCTTCGAGCTGGTTCTCTACTGCTGTAATAGCCAACGTAGCATTTTTAATACTGGCACTGAGATCAGGATAATAATAAGAAGATGTGTAATCATCACTATAGCGGCCTACGTTCAGAAAACTCATTTCTCCACAAATTCTGGCAGCACTAGCCCAGTTATAGACTACTATACGCTCTGCGGTACCGGGATTCATCTGTGCCTGTCCTATAGAATTATTCAATGCATATTGAGGTTTTACATATTCCTCACCGGCGGCTGTGGGATTGGTATTGACTTCATCAAAGTCAGAGCAGGAAACTAATCCGGCGCAAAAGCCAAGCCCCAAAAATAATTTATTCATTGTTTTCATTGTTCTTTTTCTTTTTTATGATTAGAAACCAAGAGTTACATTAAACAGGTAAGAACGTGATGTCGGAGCTGACGAGTTCTCCAAACCTGTTGCATTAGTGCTTGTAGCATATACTGATTCCGGATCAATACCGTCCAAATGGCTTGAAATCATCCATACATTATTTACGGTGAAACCAAGCTTAACCTGTTGGAACGGAGTCTTTTTCAACATAGATGACGGGAAACGATAACTCAAGGCGATGTTACGCAAACGGATGTTGGTTGCATCATAAATATAAGCTTCCGAAATACCGGCGCGACCTGTAGCCAAAGCTTTGTAATAACGTTCTAAAGAAACACTTTGATCATTTACCTTATAACCGTTGCCATCTTTGATAACTCCCGCTACAACGATATCCTCACGTTTACCGCCTGGAGCAGTACATTCGGCAATACCACTACGTTGCAAGTTCATATTGGTGAATGAGAAAATATCGCCACCAAAACGTCCGTCAATCAGGAAACTAAGTGTGAAGTTTTTATAATTAAATGTATTTGTCCATCCTAATAGGAAGTCAGGCTGTTGTTCACCAATCTTATGCTTGTCACTAGTGGCCTGTGGCAGTCCTGATTCATTGAGTAATAATTGTCCTTTAAATTCTCCTTCTTCTACTCGTTGATATTTGGTACCCCAGATTTCACCATAAGCACCTCCCGCAACTGCATAAACCTGTAATGCGTCAGAACCTCCTAAAGCATACTGCATACCTGGTTTCCCCGGTAATAATTCAATAATCTTACTCTTGTTCTGAGAGAAGTTCAACTGAGTATCCCAACTAAATTGAGCTGTTTCGATAGGGCGTGCATTCAACATGATTTCAATACCGGTATTTTGAATGTTACCTGCATTTACTTTCATGTTATCATAACCGGAAAGGTTATTTAAAGGAATATTCATTAACTGGCGTTTTGCGTTTGTCTTGTACCATGCAAAGTCAACTCCTAAACGGTTATTGAAGAATTTCAATTCAGCACCGGCTTCCCAAGAAGTAATCAACTCGCTGCGTACATCTGCATCGTATTTGGTTTTTCCTTGTCCGGCAGTTGTATTGCCATTAGGGTCCGAACCAATACTATATGTATTATATAACTGATATGCATCCATATCGTTACCTACTTGTGCAAAAGATGCACGTGCTTTAGCATAAGTAAACCATTCGGGCATGCCTTTGCCTACTTTACCCACCATATCACTGATCACCCATGACAATGAAACAGACGGATAGAAGAATGAACGGTTTTCTTTATTCAAAGCTGATGACCAGTCATTACGGAAAGTTGCATCCAAGAATGCCCAACCATTATAGTTGATCCCAAGAGTTCCATACAAAGAATTGATTTTTTTATGAATATAGGTTTCGGTTATTGACAAATCTTTTTTGTCACCATTGGCTAAAGAGAATAAATCGGGCGCAGTCAATTTTCCCATAGAATTATCCAAACCTGTAGATTTTCTTTCCATTAAGTTACCACCAAAAGAGAAATTACCACCAAATTTTCCAAACAATTCATCTTTATGGCCACTGATCAAAAAGCTGAAATTATTTTCGAAGAACTTTTTTTCACTAGTGCTGTAACGGCTGTTCTTATTATTAGTAGGACTTCCTGCATACAATTTCTCTTCACCCTCAGTGAAATACATATCACTACCGGCTTTGATTTCAGCATCCAGCCAATCTGTAAATTTGTACTTCAATGATCCGTTCATCAGGAAACGATTGCGGCTATCTTTATTGGGATTATAATCTTTAGACCAATAAGGGTTGATACCCCCTTTACTCCACCAGATCATTTCACCGAATTCGTCTTTGACAGGGCTGGAAAAGTCACGGATGTCAATAGTCGTAGGCATATTGAAAATAGTATAAAATGCATTATTCCCACGTGCACCACTGATAGGGCGGTTTTCTGCGAGGGTATTGATGTATTGTACTTTTGCATCAATGCTCCAACGATCATCTTTACCAAAAGTAGAAGATGCACGCAAAGTTAAGTTTGTACGGCTTAAGTTAGCACCCGGTATCATGCTGGAGTCATCCATACGATTCAATGAAGTGTAAATGGATGTTTTATCATACTGCTGCTGGAATGATATGCTTTCTGATAAGTTCACACCTGTATCAAAGAAATTTTTTACGTTATCAAAGATTTGCATATTTGCAGTTGTACCATCCCATTTTGTATAGCTTTGCCCTGTTACTTCAGGTCCCCAGCTATAGCTGTTAGTTGAGTCGAACACGCCATTCTCACCTTGTCCAAAGGCTTTTTGGCGTTTAGGGAGCATAAATGTTGTCTCAGCGGAAACTGAACCAGAGATAGTGATACCCAAACCTTCACGCTTTGTTCCTTTTTTAGTTGTAATCAAAATAACACCATTACCGGCACGAGAACCATAAAGTGCAGCAGCTGACGCACCTTTCAACACAGACATGGACTCAATATCTTCAGCATTAATATCTGAAAGTCCATTACCCATATCCAATGTCGGGTTATCAATATCATTATTACTTGCTCCTGTAAAGTTATCCATTGGCACACCATCGACAACAATTAACGGCTGGTTCAAACCTGTTACAGAATTCGCACCACGAAGCTGGATTTTGGAAGAACCGCCAGGACCATTACTTGAACGGATAATCTGGACACCTGAAACTTTACCTGTCAAAGCATTTGCGAGGTTCGTTTCACGAGCTTCAAGTAACGCGTCACCTTTTACCTCCTGCATGGCATAACCCAGTGCTTTTTTCTCACGTTTGATACCAAGAGCAGTCACTACAACTTCGCCCAATGTTTGTGTGTCATCCTGTAAAGTTACATTCATGGGTTGTCCATCCCAAGGAATCTCTACTGTTTGATAACCTACAAATGAAATTTGAATGATATCCCCTTTTTTCACATTGGATAAAGAGAAGTCGCCATCAAGTCCGGTTATCGTACCATTAGTCGTACCTTTCACTACTACAGACGCACCGATAACGGTTTCACCTGTAGCGTCTACTACAACTCCTGTACAAGCTCCATTTTGTTGTGTGATTTTCACATCGGCAACGCCGGGATTGGCGACCGCGTATGCTGCTCCTGTAGAGGCACCCATTAGGAACAGCAACATACTGACTGATTTTAGTCGTTTTAACATAGCTGTGATTTTTTTTAAAGTTTATTGAAAATCAAGTAATTCCGTTTCCTTAGTTCCTTCAGAACTACTCTTAGAGCTATATATCTGAATATCAGTGCGTTTTATTTTTATGCCTCAAAAAGAAAAATTGTATTTAAAAGTCTATAGAAGGACTTTTAAATACAATTTTCTATCTATTTTCTACCGAAAAGAGTACTAATATAGAAAGCCGAATAACCATAATGGTATTTTATTATTTATTCCATACTCTATATCATCAGCGACAATATATGCATCAGAAAGTCCATTTATTTGTTGTTTACCTTTATGTCTACCACCGACTTCAAAAGTATAGCGTCCATCAATAAAGAAATCACTCTCTTTAGAAACGTTTATTTTGTGGCAATAACGCAATTGGTTGGCAAAAAAAGTTTCCCTGACATTTCCAATATCAATCTGACTGGCAGACAATGCATACATTAAATTAGGATTCTCCAAAAACAGTTTATCAGGTTTTTGCAAGCGGCTTATGCCGGAGCCTTCTTTTTGGAGATTCATAGTCAGACAGCTGTCATGGAGGGCATCCAGATAGGCCAGCAATGAATTACGCGAGATTCCTATCCGTTCACTTAGTTTGCTGACATTAGGAATAAAAGGCGCCGACTCTGCAATGATATATAGTAACTGCTTAATTTTAGTTGTATATGAAATATCAACCCCTCTTAACTGTGGAATCTCCAATTCCACAATCAGATTGACCACTTCATTTATTCTTGAATAATAAAGAGAGGGTAATTCATTGTAATAAGGATAATACCCATGTTTCAAATAATCAGAAAAATGTTTCAGAACTTTAACTTTGTCTACTATCCCGACAGATAATGCCAGATGATTGTCCAATATATTATTTAAAGTCAATATCGGCAATGATAGTTTTTCATTCCAGTTTAAATACTCGCGAAAAGAAAAACCTTGCATTTCATAAACAATAGCCCGCCGGCTTAAATCCGATTTGGCATTTAAGATTTCAAGCAAGGACGAACCTGTAAAGACTACATGAAGTTCAGGTAAGTCATCATAAATATTTTTCAGTTCTTGAGACCAGTTGGGGTATTTGTGTACTTCATCCAGAAACAGATATTTTCCTCCCCGCTTTACAAAATCGGAAGCTAAATCATAAAGTTTATTTTCACTGAACCAGATATTATCCACACTGGCATCAAGTACGGTTTTATCCATTGCAAGGTTCAGTTTGATATACTGCAACAATAAAGTTGTTTTTCCAACTCCCCGGGCCCCCTTTATACCGATAAGACGAGCTTCCCATTCTATCTCATTCATCAGGCTACGTACAAAAGAAGTATTTGTTATAGCCAGTTTCTTGATAAAGGATTCAAATAATCGTTCCATTTCTTCTTTTTGTTTATCACACATTACAAAAATAGTAATAAATTGTTCATCATGATAAACAAAATGAGTTTTTTTTTAAAGTTGCAGCAATAAATAATATGCTTTGCCGGTATCAGCATATCAAATGATTTTGGGGTATAATAAAAAGGAAGAGAATATATCACATAACCTCTTCCTTTTTAATTAATAAACTTGGACTATCGTCATATTTCAGACTGTTTTTTCATTAATTCAAATTAGGTCCTTCGCCAAATTGCGGATTTCCTTCATCTACCCATACACGCTGAGAGTTTAGTTTGTCAGGATCTGCATTGTCAGTACCATAAGAGAACCCTTGCGCTTTATATGCTGCAATTGTAATATCACGCATCTGATCTGTAGGAGCAGGTTCGCTTACTTTGAAACGTCTCGGAATTAATGTTGAATAATCCAATAAATCACTAAATTCCTCCCAAGGTAATAATGTACTGTTTTTCATGGGAATACCGGAACGACGTACATTTATAAACTGATCAAGAGGGCTCATTATATAGTGGATGTACTGCTGAATATATACCTTTTCCAAATCAGATTTAGTATCACCAGTTAATTTGAAAGCATCATGAGAGAGCATTTCATTAACCATGGTATCATCAATCTTAATAGTAGCATCGAGCGGGTCATTTACACAAGTACGTGAATAATAAGGAACTTGATTGAGTTCCGCTGCTTTGTCATATACATAAGCAGATAAACGACAACCTTCTGTCAGATATTCTTGAGCCGATTTAGGTGCATTAGCTCCTAATAATTTAAATTCAGCTAATAATAATTGTACTTCTGCTGCTGAGAAATAAATGCCATACAATTATTATTAGCTGAATTTAAATTATTAGGAGCTAAT
>OGLL01000147.1_pt1 | contig 14242 bp, 7 predicted proteins | sample 1572901 | NCBI WGS metagenome assembly OGLL01 (sample SAMEA2581980, study PRJEB24529) | metagenome | biome: Human gut stool | place: China | collected 2011
TTGATATAACCGATGGCATCATCTGCCGGAGTCCGGATCACTTCTTTACCTAAAGTAATCTCTACTCCTCCTGTATTTGCCAATAAATCCGAAGCTCCTGTAGCCATCAATGCATACACCGCATCAGCCGTGGCAATCGGCGTTTCCCAAGTCTGTGTCTGTTTCTGCTTCAACAGCCAGCGTTTCATTTCATCAATAGCTTTCGTATCTTTTGTTATACGCTGTATAGCTTCCATAGCAGCCACTTCAGTCGGAATTTTATAACTGAACCATGAATATCGGGCTTTAGGAGTATCAAAGTAACGCCCCATTTCATCCGTCACAACAGAATACTCCATCAATGACTGCATAAACAGCCTGGCTTCTGCCACCTTACCGGCCTGCTGCAAGATGATAGCTCCCAACGCCTTTCCATAAATCGTCAGTTCTTTTCCCTCACCGGACAACTTGTCTATGAAATACCGGTTCACCTTTTCATCAACCGGAGCCTTGCCATCCAAAGCACAGATATACAAATACCTGAGAACCTGTTCTGACGGACGGATACCGACAGCCCCTTTCTTTTCAGCTTCTTTCATGGACTTATACTCTTCGGCTGCCTGCTTGCCTAAATACTCGAACCCTTTTTGAATCATAGGCTGCATCCGGCTGTCAGCATCCTGATGAGTCAATGCATTCAGCCGGACAAGCATTTCCATTACCTGAGTGGTTACATAGCGGCTGCCTTGCATACCTTTATACCAACTCCATGCGCCATCGGCATTTTGCAATTCTCCCAGTTTCTCTACAGAAACAGCCAGTTGGCTATTCATTGTATTCAGGTCAAACAAAGTGGCGATACGCTGTTTTTGTTCGGCTTCATTGGTAGCTTCTGCCAGCCAGGGAGTTTCAGCCAGCAGGATATTTTTCAGTTCCTGATTCTTTTGCAGATTGCTCATAAAAGTCTCCTTCGTGCCACCTTGAGCCTTCCAGCTATCAAAGACTTGCTTGATACGGGGATTTTCTTTAACTATATATGCAGCCAATGAATGGGCATAATAAGCGGTAGCCCAGGAAAGCGCATCTTCATTCTGAGGATTAGCCACTACAGGCAAAGCCTGCACGGCATACCAAGCCGGATGGGCAGTAAATTCTACGGTCAACCGTTGTTCGGAAGCCGTTTTGCTATGCTTGTTAAACAGGTTTTCCAAAGAGAAAGTATGCGCACCTTCCCCATTCACGTTCAGAGGAACGGTTTCCGTCACCCACTGTTTGTCTGTCAGAACGGGGATGTAACGCTGTTCTCCATCACTGAAGGTATCTCCATCCGCTACCATCCGGCATGCCATTACCGCATATTTGTCACTCACTTCAAAAGTAAAGTTCACATGCCCGGTTTCTCCTCCCTTCACATCAAACTTCTGTTTTTGTGAATAGAATACCTTTTCTGTTTCCGGATTAAACAATTCCATGCGGACAGTCCCTTTCACTCCCTTGTCCGACAGGTTCATCAGTGAAGCGGCAATATTCGCTTTATCTCCCACGCGGACAAAGCGGGGCATATTAGGCTGAAGCATAAACTCCTTGCTGGCAGTAGCGGTAGCTTCTATCTTTCCATAATCCACATTCCGGGTATGTGCCAAGCCCATAAACGTCCATCGGGTAAGGCTTTCGGGCAGTACAAAGGAAATACTGACTTCACCTTTTTCATTGGTGCGGAGCTGTGGGTAAAAGAATGCCGTTTCCGCAAAGTTTTCACGTATCTGTATATCACCCGTTTCTGCCAGTTCTTCAGAACTGCCCATTTCTACCTTTTCCTGTGCAGATGTTTCTACCATTTCTTCCTGGAGCACCATATCAGTAACAGCCTCCTGGTTCATCACAGCATTTGCGGCACTCCTGCCTCTAATCTTCAAAGCTCCTGCAAGAGTGGCACGAGGACTGCCTCCGTAACCTACCACCATAGCCTCCATTCTTCCTGTAGATGGAATGATCAATTCACTATATTCCAAAGGAACCGCACGGAGCCTCTTCACCGGGAAATCAACATACAAATAAGCATTCCGCATATAGGATGTATTCCAATAAGTCAAAGGAACCACATAATGAAAGTCCACTCCAAAGTCCAACTTATGTGCACTATAGATTTTATCCAGAGAAGCATCATACATAGTAGCCAGCATTTCAGCCTCAGCCGGGCTTCCATCCGGATAAAGTACCGTCAGTTTCCATTCCTCTTGCTGTCCAGGACGGAGTTTATCACGGAACGTAGTCCATTTCAGCTGCAACTTCTTTTCAGGGGCCGGTTTCATAATCCGTGCATTATGACTGTAAAGTCTGCCATCTTTCACAAATGCCATACTTACCAGAATGCCGTCACCATATTCCTTCTTATAAGGGAAGCGGAAACTGACCACCGAGTCCGAAAGCTCTATACGTTTGCTTTCCAAGCGCTTATTTCCTGCAAATACATCATAAAGCAGATAGACATTCTTTTCGCTGCTACCTATATATATAGTAGCTGGAGATGCTGCATCAAATTCCAGACCATCCTGATAGAACCAATCCGTTATCACGAAAGGCGGACGCTTGTCGTTCAATGAAAACAGAAGGAAATTCTTAGATGCCGTACACTCTCTGCCCTGCGTATCCTTAGCCGAGAGCTTCAAACGATAATTGCCGGAAGGCAGGGCATAAATAGCCTCTGGAACAAAACTCTTGTTGGCTTCCACCGTACCGGTCAATACCTTTCTGCCTTCTTTTTCCTGACCGTCTTTCTGCTCCTCCATTTCGACTACCTGATAAGTAACCGGAGTATCTACCGGCTCACCCGAAAGATTCATGGCTGTCAGTTTTATTTCCAGCTTCTTTTCTTTCACCAAATTATCGGGCAGATTATCCATATTCAGCACCATTGAAGTGCTTCCTAAAGGCAATGACAAATTAGCTTGCTGTGTCTCACCTGCACCATCCGTCACATCCGCCTGTATGTTGTACGTATAATACCACAACGGAGATTCTCTCCTGTCCGAGTCTATTTCAAAATGCACCGGAACGCTGAACTTACCATCCGCATCGGTCATTGCCTCTCCCTCCCAACGGGCTGAACCTCTGCCCATAAACCGCCAGACCCAGGCATAGGAACGAGATATATTATAGTGTACCCTGGCATTCTGCACAGGCGCACCGGCAAAAGTCTTTGCCATACCCACCACTTCTATAGAGTCACCCACTTGATACTCCACTTTCACGGGCTCAAACGTGACATCAAAGGTGGGACGTTTATATTCTTCTACCTTAAAACTGACAGAAGTATCGGCCGCACGCAAGCTAAAATAACCGGTCAGGCAAGGAGAGGGCAAAACAAACTGTCCGCTGAACGAGCCAAAACCATTCGTCCGTACTTCCACTTTTCCTGTTTCATTATTATTCGCATCATATAGGGATACCGTATATTTTTTATCCGCAAGCACACGCGTAGAATCCTTTTCCATTTCATAAGCCAAGCCGGATACATATACGGTTTGACCGGGACGGTAAATGGAGCGGTCGGTAAATAATTGCAAAACTTCTTTCCTCTTGCTCTCTTTATAGTAATAATCGTTTTTCCAAAGATTCAAGATGGGCATCGCATTATCAGCCGCCGTATGTGCATTATACCAGTATTTGTTACTATTCAGGAAATCCAGTTTCAAAGTACCCTGTTTATCCGCCTGGTAGGTCTGTTGGGGAGAATAACCTCCTCCCTTCTCCGTATAAATGGTTACTTCCGCCTCAGAAACAGGCTGTCCGCTCACTGCATCTACCACCACCAGTTCCAACGTACCATCCGGCAGAGGACGATAAATGGTCTTTAAAGCGGTGACATTCATTAATGTTCCGTCCGAAACGCCCTTCTTCCCATCGGGCACTGCCTTTAAGAAATAAATTCCCGCTTGAGGAGCCTGTATGGTCAAGGTGGTATCGACATTCAAATAATCTGTAGTAGGTTTCAAAGAAAAATGCTCCTCGCGTTGCAAACGGGCATATTTACTTTCAAAATGGGTGGTTCTGTTCTGCAATACGGCAGAGGTAACGGGTAAATTCACCTTATATAACTGCAAGGTGATGCCGGTAAGGTTTTTATAATTTACTTTCACCGACTGCTGTTCACCCGGATAGGCCGTAGCTATTTCCAGTGAAAGGCTTGCATTCAGAATTTCCTTTTCTATATTCTTCAGTTGGTTGATACCTTCGTAACGGGGGTATCCGGCTATTCCTTCACGAACTATCCGCAAGCGCTCTACCTGATTATTTTGATACTGTAGGAATTGTGCCAAAGCCAGATAAGCTTCAGGGACTGTTTTCACAGCCGGATAAGTATGAATCCACTTCCGAAGTTCCTGTTGGCATACGTCATTCGAGAAGTTTCCGGAAAAATTGCGGTACAGGTAATTCAATGCATCTATCCCGGTCAGCAACCAGCCCTCACGCTCCGTTTCCGTATCGTATGCTTTCAGCAAGGACTGATAAGTCTGCATGACAGCTGCCGTCAGGTCACAATCAGAGACAGGAACAAACTGATAAGTAACAAACTGATCCATATCCGTCATATCCACAGGCAGACTGTTTGTCTGATTTGCTTTAGCAGCCGCCTGCCACCTGTACTGCTGCATGATTTGTATGGCACGACGTGCCAGCAGGTTGTACAGATTATCACGAAAATACCGTTTACTAGCCTCTCCCACTCTCACCATAGGTCTCAATTTCTCGACCGGGATAAGTAATAACCGGTCCTTATCCTTGAGAGAGGCCTGCAAATAACCCAATCCTTTTTTTACGTCGGCAGGCATGGTCATTTCACCCAGAATGGAATACAATATAGCTTTGTCTTCCATACTGCCGGTTTGGGAAGCCCATTGTTCCAAACCATTCATATCTACCTTCAAGCTATCGGGAGTTAAAAGGGAACGGTACTGCATGGCAGTGAGATAGGCTTTCATCATTTGCGGTACATTCTGTTCCGCTTTTGCTTTATCGTAGATTTTCATTGCTTCGGAAATAACCGACTTGGGCAGATCCTTTCGTTCCAATACTTCCAGTTCTTTCCACAAATTGTCATAGGTTTGTGCCTGCATAGGAGCAAATACGCTCATTACCAGTAACACTATCAAAGATAAATAACGAATTTTCATATCTACAATCTTTTAGTTCGTACTAAGTCTTCTTTAACAAAGAAACGAAATAGATGTTTAAAGACTGCATACGTTTTAATTAAAATAACTAAAACAGAAAAGGAAAGATCTTTCAGCGCAGCCAAAGCAAACGTTGCAGCACCAGTCTTTTATAGGGTTTCTTCATGTCTTCGGGCAGGAAGGAAACATCTATCAGTTCCATCCATTTAATGATGGAACGTCGGAATTTCCAAGCGATGTTCTCTATTACCTTGCCACTGCCCCCCGGCGAGCTCCTCCGTATCCTCGGGCATGACAATAACCGTGGACAGCAAATGGTATGCAGGCGTCAGACTATAGCCCATCCCCGTATCATACAATGAAAAGTTCTTCAGGTGCCAGCCGGATAACGCAAGAATCCGGCATCATAGACAAAGGTAAAACCATTTTCGTCTTCCGTCAGCGTCCCCGCGTAGATATATATCATTCAGGTATATTTTTCCCCTTCTCATACGCTATGCTCCTTTCCTGCAGGCACTGCTCCCACTTCATACCCGAAGAGGGCAAGCACCTGGTTTACCTTGTCTATTCGCAAAGTTTGCTTTCCTTGTTCCAACTCGCGCACAAAGCGAAGCCCCACTCCCGCCTTAGCTGCCAAATCTACTTGCGTAAGTCCGAACCGCTTGCGCATTTCCTTAACAAACAATGACAATGAATTATTCATAATTACACCCTTTAGGGTACCAATATAGCAAAACCAGCGATAATTACACCCTAATGGGTATAATTTATTAGCTTCTTTTGCATAATATACCCGAAAGGGTGCAAAGTATTAGCCCGGGCCATCGCATTACGGAAAACCAGGAGTATTCAGCAAATTCGTGATACAAAGAAAAAGGACAGGAAAATTCCTTCAAAAGCTTCAGCCTCTCCGCAAACCCTTTGCCGGTGGGCATTCCGGCTGAAGGATTACACCGGAAAATGCTTCAGCCCGAAGAAAAATCCTTCAGCCGCGCCTCTGGGAGTATGCGTACTCCGCACAGACTGGTTCCCCAATGCTTCAAAAGTCCTATATCCAGGCACTTGTCACCGTATTGCACCCCTAAATGAGCAAACTGACACAACCGGAAACATATTCTTTTTCATCAGGATAAGTTTGTATTTTCTGTCCATCACTTAGGTGAACACGCCATTCCACTTTGGTGAAGATCCATTGTCACCTGTATAAAACGGCTGCTTCACTAAGGTGAAGCAATAAAGCTGTTACGGCAGTCAAAGCAAACTCTTCCTAATAGTAACATCATTTCCAACAGGCATAAAAGCACTAGAGAAAATAAACTTCCACAAACACATCCCGAACAGCCAAAAACTGAAGCTTCCATAATCGGGCTGAAGGAATTTCCAAAGGCAATCCTTCAGCCGCTTCGCCCTATTGACGGGCTTTTGCGGAGAGGCTGAAGCTTCTGAAACAAAAAACAGGGCAATGTCCCCGGAGGCACTGATAATCACCTCAATGGTAGCAGAAACCGACAAGTGTACACATGAAGCGGCAGTTTCCGAATAAAATAAGCCCACTCCCGCAGTATATAGCCGGAAATATTGTATATTTGCTCTGTACAAAAAGAAATAGAACCACTATGGAAAAAGAAGAATTAATGCGGAAAGCCATTGAGCTTTCTATAGAGAACGTGGCAAACGGCGGCGGCCCTTTCGGAGCAGTTATCGCCAAGGACGGAGAAATTATCGCTACCGGAGTCAATCGTGTCACTTCACAATGCGACCCTACCGCCCATGCGGAAGTCAGCGCCATCCGTGCAGCGGCAACCAAACTGGGAACATTCAACTTGAGCGGATGTGAAATTTATACTTCGTGTGAACCGTGTCCCATGTGTCTGGGAGCCATTTACTGGGCACGGCTGGATAAAATGTATTATGCAAACAACAAGACGGATGCCAAGAATATAGGGTTTGACGACTCTTTTATCTATGATGAGTTAAGCCTGAAGCCTTCGGCACGCAAGCTGCCTTCCGAAGTTCTTTTGGCGGAAGAGGCGATAAAGGCATTCCAACAATGGACAGAGAAAAGTGACAAAGTGGAGTATTAATAGAAAGGCGCGGACGAAATCCCTATCATCCGCGCCCGAAATCTTTATAAGATCTTAAAGACTATTCTTTTACCGGCGTATTTTCCAACGTAGCTACCACGAAATCATAGAACTTGCCTACAGAAGGAATAAAGCAGCGTTCATCCGGTGAGTGAGGAGAACGCAAGGTAGGACCGAAAGAAATCATATCCAATCCCGGAACCACCGCACCGATGATACCGCATTCCAAACCGGCATGAATCACTTTCACAGCAGGTTCCGTACCGAATTGTGCCTTATAAGACTCCTTCATGGCTTTCAGAATAGGAGAATCCACATTGGGTTCCCAGCCTGAATAACCACCTGAACGGGTTACTTCCATACCTGCCATAGAGAAACAGCTTTCCAATGCAGTATTCAGATAATCCTTCATTGAATCGCGTGAACTGCGGGCCAGGATTTTTATCTCCGCCTTGCCACCACCTATAGAAACAATAGCCAGATTGGAAGAGGTTTCCACGGTATCGGGGATAGTAGGAATCATACGCATCACTCCATTCTGACAAGCATAAATGGCATCCACCAGATTATCTTTAATTTCATCGGGAACCATCATCGCAGGCAATTCCACCCGTTCTGCCTTGAAGCTGATCGGTGTTTCGTGTACATGATATTCTTCATTCCACAATGCTTCGCACTCCTGCACAAATTCCAGTACGTCCGCTTCTTCTTCAGCCGGAACCGTAATGACCACTTCACATTCACGAGGAATGGCATTACGCATATTGCCACCTTGCCAGGACACCAGGCAAGCCTCATCGTAAGTTATCACCTGGTTCATGAAACGAGCCATCAGCTTGTTGGCATTGGCACGTCCTTCATTTATTTCCAATCCTGAATGACCACCGCGCAGCCCTTTCAAGGTAACTTTCAAAGCAATGTCAGCCGGATCTGTTTCCACTTCTTTATATTCCAACACTGCTGTCAGGTCTTCACCGCCTGCACAACCGATATACAATTCTCCTTCTTCTTCCGAATCCAGATTCAACAGAATATCACCGTCTACCGTTCCCGGCTTCAAACCGAACGCACCGAACATACCGGTTTCTTCGTCGGCAGTAATCAGTGCTTCCAACGGACCATGTTTCAGCGTCTTGTCTTCCATGATAGCCATGATAGCGGCAACACCCATGCCATCATCGGCTCCCAAAGTCGTGCCTTTAGCTTTCCCCCAATCTCCGTCAATGTAAGTCTCGATAGGATCATTTTCAAAATCATGCACTGTATCGTTATTCTTCTGAGGAACCATGTCCATGTGAGCCCGAAGAATCACCCTCTTACGGTTTTCCATCCCCGGAGTGGCAGGCTTGCGGTAAATGATATTACCGGCTTCGTCCTGGAATGACTCTACGCCTACACTTTTTCCAAAGTTCAGCAAGAACTCTTGCACTTTCTTCAAGTAACCCGAAGGGCGGGGAACCTGAGTCAATGAATAGAAATGCTTCCACACATTCTGCGGAGCGAGAGAGATAATTGTACTCATAACTTCTTAGTTTTATTTGTGAACGGCAAAGCCGCTAATCCATATATACCCAACAAAATTAATAAAAAAGTTTGTATTCCATGCACTAATAAGGCAAAAATTCCCGCATCTTCTTTTCCCACTCCATAGAGCATCATCATCGTTATGACAGCAAAATGCCACGGACCCGCCCCATTAGGAGTCGGAACTACTACCGCAATGCTACCTACAGCAAACATGACCAGTCCCGCCATCACTCCCAAATTATCGGAAAAATCGAAACAAAAGAAAGAAACATAGAATTGCAGGAAATAGCAAGTCCAGATACCGACGGTATAAAGAATGAACAGAGGCATCCGCTTTACATGACGCAAAGACAGTACACCGACCCATACATTATGGAGAATGCCTTTCACCTTAGCAAAGACCGTCACATTCCTGATCAGAAAAAAAGCCAGCACCAATACGGCCAGCACACAGACGATAGTGATATAGAAATGCCCCGAAGTAAATACCTGTGCCAAAACCGTGGTATCCGTGCCGGTTTCTTTAAAAAAAGTATCGAATACCCTTGCCTGCATTATAAGAGTTACCCCTGTAATCAACGACACACACAGCGTATCAATCAGCCGTTCCGTAACCACCGTACCCAGCGATTTGGAAAAAGATGTACCATCATATTTAGCCAACACCCCGCAACGGGAAATCTCACCTACACGGGGAACAACCAAGTTGGCGGCATAAGACACAAAGATGGCATATACACAATCGGATGTTTTGGGATGCTCGCCCAACGGAGCCAGCGTAAGCTTCCACCGCCAGCCACGAAAAATATGACTAAACACACCAAACACTAATGACACTAACATCCACCCATAGTTCATTCCTCCATCCAAGACCTCCCACACCCGGGAAAAATTGAATCCGTGATACATCCATATCAGTATCGCAGCCCCCAAAAATAACGGAAATGCAATCTGCAAACCTTTATTTATAATCTTTTTTAATCGAGTTCGTTCCAAAATCTGTGTATATTAATTTAGAATGTTTACCTTTGCACGATGCAAAGATACTATCTTAGCGAAATAAACCTATTTATTAACGATAGAAAAATAACGGAATGGGATTAGTAAAGCCAAAAAAATTTCTAGGACAACACTTCTTGAAAGATCTCAGTATTGCAAAAGATATAGCCGATACGGTAGACGTGTGCCCTGACTTGCCAATTCTGGAAGTAGGACCGGGGATGGGGGTACTAACCCAGTTTATTATGCAGAAAAACCGTCCGGTAAAAGTGGTGGAACTGGACTATGAATCTGTAGCCTATCTCCGTGAGAACTTCCCTGCCCTGGAAGATAATATCATTGAAGACGACTTCTTGAAACTGAACCTCGAAAAATTATTTGACGGAAAACCTTTTGTCCTGACCGGCAACTATCCTTATAATATATCCAGCCAGATATTCTTTAAAATGCTGGATTACAAAGACCTGATACCCTGTTGTACCGGAATGATCCAAAAAGAAGTGGCCGAACGCATTGCCGCCGGTCCCGGAAGCAAGACATACGGCATTCTCAGTATCCTGATACAAGCCTGGTACAAAGTAGAATACCTGTTCACCGTACACGAACATGTATTCAATCCGCCTCCCAAGGTGAAAAGTGCGGTCATCCGTATGACACGCAATGAAACGACGGAACTGGGATGCAATGAAAAATTGTTCAAGCTCATTGTAAAAACAACATTCAACCAACGGCGTAAAACTTTGAGAAACTCTATTTCTTCCATTTTAGACAAAGAGAACCCATTGAGCACAGCCCCCATTTTCAACAAACGCCCGGAACAGTTGTCTGTACAAGAGTTTATCGAACTGACCAACCAGGTGGAAGCGGCGCTGAAAAACAAGACGGATATTGTCTATAGCAATGATATCGCCCGGAAAGGAACAAACAAGAAAGAATAACACCTATTTATTATATTAACGGAAGAATAGGATGAATAAAGAGGAATTAGAAAAAGTAGAGCAGCTGATCGAGCAAAAAGACTCAGAGCAACTGAAGGACTTGCTTGCCGGACTGCATCCTGCCGACATAGCAGAGCTGTGCAATGAACTGGATGCGGAAGAAGCACGGTTCATATACCTGTTACTGGACAATGAGACTGCCGCCGATGTCCTTATCGAAATGGACGAAGACGCCCGTAAAGAATTCCTGGAAATCCTTCCCTCTGAAACAATCGCCAAACGGTTCGTTGACTACATGGATTCGGATGATGCCGTGGACATTATCCGTGAAATGGACGAGGACAAACAAGAAGAAGTCCTCTCACACATTGAAGACATAGAACAAGCCGGAGACATTGTCGATTTGTTGAAATATGACGAAGACACTGCCGGTGGATTGATGGGTACCGAAATGGTAATCGTAAACGAAAACTGGAGTATGCCCGAATGTCTGAAGGAAATGCGCATCCAGGCGGAAGATATGGACGAAATCTATTATGTATATGTAGTAGACGATGACCAGCGGCTGCGCGGTGTGTTCCCGTTGAAGAAAATGATCACCAGCCCTTCCGTATCCAAAGTGAAGCACGTGATGAGGAAAGAACCGATATCCGTCCATGTAGATACCCCTATAGACGAAGTGGTACAAACCATTGAAAAATATGACCTGGTCGCCGTTCCGGTAGTGGACAGTATCGGACGCCTGGTAGGACGGATTACGGTAGACGATGTGATGGACGAAGTACGTGAACAGGCTGAGCGCGACTACCAGCTGGCATCAGGTTTGTCACAAGACGTGGAAACAGACGATAATGTATTCCGCCAGACTACAGCCCGTCTGCCCTGGCTGCTCATCGGCATGATAGGCGGAATAGGAAACTCCATGATTCTGGGCAACTTTGACAGCACTTTTGCCGCACATCCCGAAATGGCCCTCTACATCCCCCTTATCGGCGGAACAGGGGGGAATGTGGGAACACAGTCCTCGGCACTTATCGTACAAGGACTGGCAAACAGCTCGCTGGATGCCCAAAACACCTGGAAACAAATAGTAAAGGAATCTGTAGTGGCCGTAATCAATGCTACTATTATTTCTATGCTGGTATATATCTATAATTTCATCCGTTTCGGGGCAAGTGCCACCGTGACTTATTCGGTTTCATTCAGCCTGTTTGCAGTAGTCATGTTCGCTTCCATCTTTGGGACCCTGGTTCCTATGACACTGGAAAAACTAAAAATAGATCCGGCCATCGCTACAGGTCCGTTCATATCCATCACCAATGACATTATAGGTATGATGCTTTATATGGGCATCACCGTATTACTATCCTGACACATTTCACTACAGATTACATAGATTGAAATTCAGAGAAAAACAGATTCACACAGAAACCGGCAAAGAATCACAATAAAAGAGAATCTGTATGAATCTATGTAATCTGCAGTGCATTTATCCCCCTTGATTCTCCTATTTTCTCCACTTTTAAGGATTTTCCTAAAAAAATCGGGAAAAACAGTATGAAGTTCTAATTTATTTCTTTTAATTTGTAAATTGTTGTTATAACAAAAACGCTTACTTTAAAAATCTATACGATGGACTCGAATGAAACTATCCGCCCTTTAACCGAAGTTCCAGTGGAACAGACATCTGAAACTTTGGTATCATCTTCCGCTACTGCAGAAGAAAATAACGCTACGTATGTACCTAAACAAACGAAAGAAGAGGTCATCGAACGTTTAAAAGAAATCAACGAAGACGCCTGCAATGCAGACAAACAAGAGTTGGATTTATTGAAACAGAACTTCTACAAGCTGCACAAGGCTGAGCAAGAAGCCGCCCGTAAGGCATTTATTGATGGCGGAGGTGCTCCTGAGGCATTTATTCCCCAACCGGACGATGCTGAAAGCCGTTTCAAAGATATCATGAGCTCTATCAAAGAGAAAAGAAGCGCCATACAAGCAGAACAAGATAAAGAAAAAGAAGATAACCTGGTGAAAAAGCTCGCCATTATCGACCGCTTGAAAGAACTTGCCGAATCTCCCGAAGATGCCAACAAAGCATACAATGAATTCAAGAAACTGCAACAGGAATGGAACGATATAAAACAGGTGCCGGCTGCCAAGGTAAATGAACTATGGAAAAATTATCAGCACTATGCAGAAAAGTTCTATGACTTGATAAAGCTGAACAATGAATTCCGTGAGTATGATTTTAAAAAGAATCTTGAAATAAAAACTCATCTCTGTGAAGCCGCAGAGAAATTGGCTGATGAAGAAGATGTGATTTCCGCTTTCCACCAATTACAAAAGTTACATCAGGAATTCCGGAATACGGGTCCTGTTGCAAAAGAATTGCGCGAAGATATATGGACCCGGTTCAAAACTGCCTCTACAGCCGTAAACCGTCGTCACCAGCAACATTTCGAAGCCTTAAAAGAAAAAGAGCAACGTAATTTGGATGAAAAGACCGTAATCTGTGAAATTGTGGAAGCGATGGAATACGATACGTTCACTACTTTCCAAGACTGGGAAAACAAAACTCAGGAAATCATTGCTTTGCAAGCTAAATGGAAAACAATTGGTTACGCACCTCAAAAAATGAACGTGAAGATATTCGAACGTTTCCGTGCCGCTTGTGATGAGTTTTTCAAACGCAAAGCCGAGTTCTTCAAATCCATCAAGGAAAGTATGGCAGGCAATCTGGAAAAGAAGAAAGCATTATGTGAAAAAGCAGAAGCACTAAAAGAAAGCACAGACTGGAAAGCAACTGCTGATATTCTAAGCAAATTACAAAAGGAATGGAAAACAATCGGTCCTGTACCTAAAAAGTATTCGGATGCCGTATGGAAACGATTCATTGCCGCATGTGATTATTTCTTCGAGCAAAAGAACAAGGCGACTTCTTCACAACGCTCGGTTGAACAGGAAAACATGGTTCAGAAAAAGGCGATCATTGAAAAATTAAATGCAATTGACGCACAGGAAACACCGGAAGAGGATGCGGGAAACACCATTCGAGAATTAATGAAAGAATGGAACGGCATCGGTCATGTACCGTTTAAAGAAAAAGATAAACTGTACAAGCAATATCATGGTGTCATCGACAAGTTGTTTGACAAGCTGAATCTTTCCGCATCACAGAAAAAATTAAGCAATTTTAAATCAACCATCAGCAAGGAAGGCAACCTTTATCGTGAACGCGAAAAACTGGTTCGTGCTTACGAAAACATGAAGAATGAAATTCAAACATACGAGAACAACTTGGGCTTCTTGACCAGTTCTTCCAAAAAAGGTAGCAGTTTGGTTACGGAAATGAATCGTAAAGTGGAAAAACTCAAAGCAGACCTAGAATTGATCTTGAAAAAAATTGAGGTGATCGACCAATCAATGAAAAACGAATAAAAAACAGTTATATGAAAAAAGAGTCTAACGCAAATGCGTTAGACTCTTTTTGGGTCAGCGGATTTTCCTGGTTGGTAAGCTTTCTTTTAAGCGTATAGCC
>OGLL01000149.1_pt1 | contig 14076 bp, 7 predicted proteins | sample 1572901 | NCBI WGS metagenome assembly OGLL01 (sample SAMEA2581980, study PRJEB24529) | metagenome | biome: Human gut stool | place: China | collected 2011
TTACCGTTTCACCTTAGTGATGAAGTTTTATCACTAAGGTGAAACGATAAATTGAAAAGGAAGAATACGTCATTCCGACTGCCGGTTATTCCAACCCTTCCAGCATTCTCTTTAAAACAACTGTAGCAGAAATTTCCCGGTTAGCCGCTTCAGGAATAACCAACGAAGTAGGCGCTTCAATCACCTCATCGGTCACAATCATGTTTCTTCTCACCGGCAGACAATGCATAAAGAAAGCATCGTTTGTCACTGCCATGTGCGCTGCATCTACCGTCCAGTTCATATCCTTGCTCAGGATCTTTCCATAGTCGGCAGGACGGGTGACACCGGGACATGCCCAGTTCTTGGCATAGATAAAGTCAGCCCCTTCAAAGGCTTTCATCTGGTTGTATTCCACCTTCGCGCCACGGACAAACTTCGGGTCCAGCTCATAGCCTTCGGGATGAGTGATGACAAAATCCACATCGGCCTCGTTCATCCAGTCGGCAAACGAGTTGGGAACGGCCTGAGGCAATGCACGCGGATGCGGCGCCCAAGTCAAGACCACCTTGGGACGGTCTTTCTTCTTATACTCCTCGATGGTAATCAGGTCGGCGAAAGCCTGCAACGGATGACCGGTAGCGGCTTCCATGGAGAATACAGGCTTGCCGGAATACTTGATGAACTGATTCAGAATCTTTTCGGTATAATCATCCTCGCGGTTCTCAAAATGAGCGAACGAACGCACACCGATGATATCACAATAAGAAGCCATCACCGGAATAGCCTCCAGTAAATGTTCACTCTTGTCGCCATCCATAATGACACCGCGCTCGGTCTCCAGCTTCCATGCACCTTGCTTCACATCGAGCACAATCACATCCATGCCCAAGTTACGGGCTGCCTTCTGGGTACTCAAACGGGTACGCAGACTGTTGTTGAAGAAAATCAGCAGGCAAGTCTTATGCTTTCCCAGGGTTTCATATTTGTAGCGGTCTTTCTTGATTTCGAAAGCTTCGGCAAGGGCACTCTTCAAGTCGCCCAAATCGTGTACGTTTGTAAAGTATCTCATAATTTTTTCATTTATAGTATTATTGTCTTATTTGTCCATCCCCCTGAATAATCCACTTGTATGTGTTCAGTTCCTCCAGTCCCATCGGACCACGGGCGTGAAGCTTCTGCGTGCTGATACCTATTTCCGCTCCCAGTCCGAACTCACCTCCATCGGTGAACGAAGTAGGCACATTCACATAGACACAAGCCGCATCCACCATCTTCATAAAATAATCGGCCGCCCGGTCATTCTCCGTCACAATACATTCACTATGTCCCGAACCATAGATAGAAATGTGGGCCACAGCCGCCTGTATGGTCATAGTCGCCGTCACTGCCATTTTGTAGTCCAGAAACTCTGTTCCGAAAGTATCCGTAGAAGCATGTTTCAGCAAGTGGGAAGGGTAAGAAGTCTTCAGATAATTGTAACACAAGTCATCGGCATAGATTTCCACGTTGTCCTGCTGCAAGCCGCTACAAAGAGTGGAAAGGTCGGTCAGCCGGTTCACATCTATAATCAGACAGTCCAAGGCATTGCACACGCTGACACGGCGTGTCTTGGCGTTGCGGATAATGGCGGCTCCTTTCGCCACATCACCCTCCTTGTCAAAATAAACGTGACACACACCGGCTCCTGTCTCGATAACGGGAATCGTGGCGTTCTGCCGCACATAGTCTATCAGCCCCTTACCGCCCCGGGGGATAATCAGATCCACATAGCCGCGGGCATGGAGCAGCGCGTCGGCCGAATCATGTCCTGCCGGCAACCATGCCACCAGATACGGGGACACGTGGGCTACATCCAGCAAGGGATTCCGGATAATCTCCACCAGGATACGGTTGGAGAAATCGGCATCGCTTCCCCCTTTTAATATACAGGCGTTGCCGGATTTGAAACAAAGTGCAAACACATCCAAAGTCACATTAGGACGAGCTTCATAAATAATGCCTATCACCCCGAAAGGCACACTTACCTTGGTCAGCTTCATGCCATTGGGACGCACGGCCTCACTCAGTATTCTCCCCGACGGAGAAGGCAGCGTGGCTACCTGCCGTATGCCTTGGGCTATGGCGTGAATACGTTCCGCCGTCAGTTTGAGACGGTCATATTTGGGATTCGACGGATCCATCGCTGCCAGATCCTTGGCGTTCTCTTCCAGAATCCGGTCCGTAGCAGCCTCCACCCTGTCGGCCAATGCATACAAGGTGTCATTGATGATCTCCTCCTTGCAGAAAGCAAGAGATCCTTTTGCCTGCCGCACCTGTTTAAAAATATCTTTTATCTGTTCCATAGTCACTTCATTTTATCTAAATCATTACCACACCGCATCAGTCCAAATACAAATAATCATAGTGTACCATAGGTTTCTGTCCATGTTTCCCCTGCAATGCACGCGCTTCTGCCGAATCAAATCCGATGCGTCCCACTCCTATCTGCCTGCCCCGGTGGTCTATGATTTTCACTATATCATCTTTTTCAAATTCCCCTTCTATGCGGACCACTCCCACAGGAAGCAGGCTTACCGCCTTCTGTCCTTTCAACACTTTCACGGCCTGTTCGTTCAAATGCAACTCGCCTTTGGCAAAGCCTTCGCTATGGGCAATCCACTTTTTCACGCTGGATACTCCGCCTTCTGCCGGAATAAAGCGTGTACAAACCGTCTCTGCCGGATGTTGCAGCAAATCGACCAGAATATGGTCTTTCTTGCCGTTGGCTATAATGACGGTAATGCCCTCATCGGCCACTTTACGGGCAATGGTAGTCTTTGTCAGCATACCGCCCCGGCCGAATCCCGATTTCTCCGTCTGTATATAGTCCGAAAGATCCTTTCCCTGCTCCACCTCCCGTATCACCTGCGTACCGGGGGTAGAAGGAGAACCATTGTATATGCCGTCAATATTGCTCAGTATGATTAACGCCTGCATATCCATCATGGAAGCGATCATTCCCGAAAGCTCGTCATTGTCTGTAAACATCAGTTCAGTGACCGAAATGGTATCATTCTCATTTACGATAGGTATGACACCGTTCTCCAGCATCACCATCATGCAGTTGCGCTGGTTCAGGTAATGACGGCGCGTGCCGAAACTTTCTTTCGTAGTCAGCACCTGCCCGACGGGAATACCGTGTTCGCGAAACAGCTCATAGTACCGGTTGATCAGTTTTGCCTGGCCCACCGCCGAGAAAAGCTGCCTTTGCTCCACGCTATCCAATTTCTTGGAAGGCTTGATCTCGCTGCGTCCCGAAGCTACCGCCCCGGATGAAATCAGAATGACTTCCACCCCGGCTTTGCGCAATTCCGCCACCTGGTCTACCAATGCCGACATACGCGTCACATCCAGCGTACCGTCTTTACGCGCCAACACATTACTACCGATCTTTACTGCTATTCTTGTAAACTGAACTGCCATTTCTCTTGTTATTTTAGAAACACAAATATAGATATTAAAATCAATCTGTAAAGTCAAATAAGCCAAAAATTAACCTTTATCGTATTTGTGTGCATGTATTTTAATTCTCATCTTTGCAAAATGAAAATATATAACGATAATATTCAATAGGTAAACGTATGGTTAAAGCTATTTTTTTCGATATTGACGGTACACTGGTTTCTTTTGAAACACATAAGATTCCTGCTTCGACCCAAGAAGCATTAAAGGCACTCCGTGATAAAGGCATTAAAATATTTATTGCTACCGGACGCCCACAATGTTTAATAAACAACCTGGGTGACTTAGAGTTTGACGGGTATATCACCGTAAACGGAAGCTATTGTTTTACCGCCGGCCACCAGCCCATTTATAAAGGTTGCATCCCGCAAGAAGACATTGAACGGCTAATAACTTTTCAACAGAAATATCCGGTACCTTTCGTTTTTGCATACGGCAATGAAATGTTCGTCACAGAAGTGAATGACAGAGTACAGGCTGTTTCCGATCTGATTGAAATTCCTGTTCCCCCTGTCGCCTCCATAGAAGAAGCCCGTGGAAAAGACATCCTGCAAATAATGGGGTACTTTACGGCCGAAGAGGAAAAAGAAACAGATATATTCGGCAAAGTGCTGACCCATTGCGAGCCAATGCGCTGGTATCCATTGTTTGCCGACATCATTGCACGGGGCAACAGTAAAAGTACGGGAATAGACAAAGTGCTGGCATATTTTGACATTGACCTGAAAGACACCATGGCTTTCGGTGACGGCGGCAATGATATTCCCATGCTGAAACACGTAGCCACAGGGATAGCTATGGGAAACGCCGAACCTCATGTCAAAGCTGTGGCCGACTATGTGACCACCTCCGTAGATGAAGACGGAATAGCCAATGCGTTGAAACATTTCGGATTAATCTAAAGAAGGTTCGATAAAAGGAAAATGAATGCAGAGAGTATCCTCATGAGAGATCCCAAACTAAGGTTTTTCATGTCGTTTATTAATTTAAGAGATGCAAAGATATTCATTTACTTCTTATTAATTCGTTTCTTGTTTTGATTTCTTGACCCATTTTTCCAGAAAACTCTTTATCTTTACGCAAAATATTTATTAATTGCGAATCTATGAAGAAAACCAATTCTATCCTTTGCGCATTTGTATTGGCAGGCTCGCTCTTCGGCTGTTCCACAACACAGCAGAAGACAGGCGAAACTGACTACACGCAGTATGTTAACACGTTCATCGGAGCAGCAGACAACGGACATACCTTTCCCGGTGCCTGCCGTCCTTTCGGCATGATCCAGACAAGCCCCGTAACCGGAGCTGTCGGCTGGAGATATTGCTCGGAATATGTGTACACCGACTCCCTGATATGGGGATTTACCCAGACACACCTTAATGGAACAGGGTGTATGGACCTGGGAGACATCCTGGTGATGCCGGTTACCGGAACACGCGCCCGTGCCTGGGACGCTTATCGCAGCCACTTCCCCAAAGACAAGGAAGCAGCGACTCCCGGATACTACACCGTAGAGCTGGCCGACCCCGGCGTGAAGGCCGAACTGACCGCCTCTCCCCATGCCGCCCTGCACCGTTATACCTATCATAACGCCGACTCGGCATCTGTATTGATTGACCTTCAGCACGGACCTGCGTGGAACGAAAACCAATACCATTCGCAAGTACAAAGTTGCGAAACCAATTGGGAAGATGCACAAACCTTGACCGGACATGTACGCAACAGCGTATGGGTGAACCAGGATTACTTTTTTGTTATGAAGTTCAATCGTCCCGTCATAGATACCCTGTATCTGCCCATGGCCGAAACTGAAAAAGGGAAACGCATCATCGCTACTTTTGACATGAAGCCGGGAGAGGAACTGCTGATGAAAGTAGCCATGTCCACCCCCGGCGTGGATGGAGCCAAGAAGAATATGGAAGCGGAAATAGCCGACTGGAATTTTGAAGGAGTGAAGCAAGCAGCCCACAACGAATGGAACAATTATCTGAGCCGCATTGAAGTAACGGGTACGGATGACGAGAAGACCAACTTCTATACCAGCTTCTACCATGCCCTGATACAGCCCAACCAAATCTCGGACGTAGACGGATGGTACCGTAATGCAGCCGATTCCATCGTTAAAGCCGGTAACGGAGCTTTTTATTCCACTTTCTCCTTATGGGACACTTATCGTGCCGCCCATCCGTTTTACACCTTAATGGTTCCTGAAAAAGTAGACGGATTCGTCAATTCATTGGTAGAACAGGCTGAAGTACAGGGCTTCCTGCCTATCTGGGGACTTTGGGGAAAAGAGACATATACCATGATTGGCAACCACGGTGTTTCAGTTATCGCCGAAGCGTACCGCAAAGGGTTCCGGGGTTTTGACGCCGAACGTGCCTTCAATGCTATCAAAAATACCCAGACCGTATCTCATAAACTGAAATCCGATTGGGAAACTTATATGAAATACGGTTATTTCCCTACAGACTTGATTAAGACAGAATCAGTATCCTCCACACTGGAATCGGTATATGACGATTATGCCGCAGCCGATATGGCCCAACGTATGGGTAAAGAGGAAGATGCCGCTTATTTTGCCAAACGTGCCGATTTTTATAAGAACCTGTTTGATAAAGAAACGCAGTTCATGCGTCCCCGTAATGCTGACGGAAGTTGGAAATCTCCCTTCAACCCTAGTCAGGTTGCCCACATGGAAAGTACCGGTGGAGACTATACCGAAGGTAATGCATGGCAGTACACCTGGCATGTGCAACATGATGTGCCGGGGCTTATTGAGTTATTCGGCGGAGAACAGGCATTCTTAAACAAATTGGATTCTTTGTTCACCTTGAAACTGGAAACCACCCAGGCAGATGTTACCGGCTTGATCGGTCAATATGCACACGGCAACGAACCCAGCCATCACATTACTTATTTATATACGTTGGCAGGCCGCCCCGAACGTACCCAGGAACTGATCCGTGAAATCTTTGATACGCAATATCGTCCCGAACCCGACGGACTCTGTGGCAATGACGACTGCGGACAGATGTCAGCATGGTATATGTTCTCGGCTATGGGGTTCTATCCGGTAGATCCGGTAAGTGGCAATTATGTCTTCGGCGCTCCGCAGCTGCCTGAAATCGTTTTGAATCTGGCCGACGGAAAGACTTTCACGATCATTGCCGAAGGATTGTCAAAGGAACACAAGTACATTGACAGCATCACACTGAACGGTGAACCCTATACAAAGAATTATATCTCGCATGAAGATATTTTGAAGGGTGGGACTTTGGTGTATAAGATGAAATAAGGAATCTACCTCATTACAGGAAGAGGGTATAACAGCCGGCTCCGGCTATATACCCTCTTCCTGTTTTCTGCTCCTGATGCTTTCCAAAGGATCATAATGCTCTAGGTATCATGTCCTTATCCATGAAACATGATCATTATCTGCATAACTTCTGCTTTAGATATCTTGTAACTGCCACATTAAATTATTGCCATGGACCATGTCAAGTCAGAGCATGGTACAATGGGCAACACAAAAATACAACTCTCATATTTGCTCAATCCAAACTTTATTGCGTTACATGTTTTATGTAACATAAAAACTGCAATGAAGAATATTCCTACTAATCCATTTTTAATAACCGGTTACCAAGGCCCCGACTATTTCTGTGACCGCGAAAAAGAAACAGCTTCTTTAATGTCAGCATTAAAGAATGGCAGAAATATTACATTAATCAGTCCACGCCGTATGGGAAAGACAGGACTAATAAAGAATGTATTTTACTATATTCAAAAAGAAAATAAATCTGCCGCCTGTTTTTATCTGGATATATTTTCAACCCAGAATCTTCAGGAGTTTGTATCTCTACTGGGACGAAGTGTGTTGGGAAAATCAGATACCTTATCACAGAGTACCTTAAAATCGCTATTCTCATTCTTTAAGAGTTGCCGTCCGGTCATCAGTACCGATGAAATTACAGGGATGCCATCTGTAACACTCGATTTTATTCCGGAACGTTCAGAAGAAACCTTGAAAGAGATTTTCACCTGCCTAAACCAATCGGGAGTAGAATGTTACATAGCCATTGATGAATTCCAGCAAATAATGGAATATCCGGAGAAAGGAGTGGAAGGCCTGTTGAGATCGTATATCCAGTTCACCCCGAATGTGCATTTCATCTTTTCGGGCAGCAAAAAGCATTTGATGGAGTCTATCTTCTTTTCCATCAAAAGGCCTTTTTACCAATCTACGCAGAAACTTTTCCTGGCCCCTATTCCCTATACCCCTTACCGGGAGTTTGCCAAGAAACTGTTTGATGGAAGAAAGAAAACTTTGCAGGAAGATATCTTCCATGAAATTTATCAATCGGTAAAAGGGCATACGTGGTATATGCAATATCTTTTAAACAGATTGTATTCATTGCCACAGCAGACTCCGACGATAGAACTGTTGCATACACTCATGCAGGAAATCATACAGGAGGAAGAATATACTTATCAAACCTATTTCCAGTTTTTAACTTCCAATCAGATTCAGTTGCTGAAAGCTATAGCCAAAGAGGAAATTGTAAGTGAGATTAACAGTGCCACATTCATAAAGAAATATGATTTAAAAGGAGCCAGCAGCATAAATGTAGCATTAAAGTCTTCAATTAATAAGGAGTCTGTCTTAAAAGAGCAGCAAGGATATATAGTATACGATCGTTTTTTTGCAATTTGGCTCAAAGGACTAGTATGAATAATTGAAATCTCCATCACTATGAACTATGAATACAAAAGGAATTCTTATTGCAATTCTGGCATTGGGAAGCATAACGTTTACCAATGCCCAACAGCCTGCCGGCTATTTCTTCAAGGAATTTACTTCAGGAAAAGTTTCATTGAAATTCACTTCTGAAATTATATTCAAAAGATAAGCAACAACCTGTCAAAGAGTTCATTGAAACAGAAAAGGTCAAGATACCCCCAAAAAGATATACTAAAAGTCTTGAAACGGTTTCAATAAAAAGAGGCGTCCGAAAAGTTGAATCTAGTTTCTTCAGGTTCTTATAAAAAGCAGAGCAAGCCCCCACTATTCAGTGAAAGACTTGCTCACAGCTTAAAGTTTACTCCTTATTATTTTCTATCAAAGCATCTTATTACTCTTTATTATCCGTCGTATAGCCTGGAGTTTGTTTCAATTCTTTGTTATTGGTCAAAGTATTAGCATCAATCGGCCATAACAATCGGCTGGAATTTGCAGTAGAATACTTCTCTGTATACCCTAAAGTACGGATATCATACCACCGTTTTCCTTCATACATTAATTCACGGAGCCGTTCTTTCAAAACAGCTTCCACCGGATTTTCATCACCGGCTACAAAAGGATTATTGGTGTAAAAATCACCTTTGTCATTAGGATAAGCTACAGTAGCCTTATTAGCCTCAAAATACTCTTTACCATAAGCACGTTCACGCACCGCATTGATTTCCGCTGCAATATCTTCCCCCAACAATGCCTTGGCCTCCGCCAATAACAACAAACCATCTGCATAGCGGTAGATGGGATAGTCATCCAACCAGCTACGTGTAGAGCTACCAGCTATCATCGTTCCTTGGAATTTATAAGGAATAGGAGCTACATATACCAAATTACCATCAGCATCCTTCTGATAAACAGCCTTTATAGAGCCTGCCTTGCGTGTATCCCCCTTCAAGAATACTTTATTATAGAAATCTTTCTTAATCTGAAGTCTAATCAAACCATTCATTTCAGCATCTTTAGTATCAGCATACGAAACCCCATCTTCATTAAAATAAATGCCTGAGGTCATGTAAGCCTGTTGAGGAACCAAAGTCATTCTATAAGAATCCTTCCACATATCATATTCATCTTGTCCGTTATGGATGGTGAAAATGATTTCTTCGTTCTTCTTATTATTATAAGCAAAAACATCGGTAAAATTGCTTTCCAAACCTATTCCCGGACAGTTTTTAACTTCCTGCAAAGCCGATTTTGCCATGTTATAATCAGTTGCTCCACCGTCCATCTGCTTACCGCTCCACAAATAAACTTCACCTTTCAACATTTTAGTTGCCCCCAATGACCAATAATGCTTCCCATATTTATAAGAATAATCATTGCCAAATGCTGCTTCTGAAGCAGATATATCATTCTTGATTTGTTCCATTACAGCACTTGCAGGAGAAGCCGGTTTCAGGATGTTAGCCAAATCAATGGTAGAACCACTGGTATAATCCAAATGTAAAATTACATCTCCCCATGAACGGAGCAGATGAAAATACAAGAAAGCACGCATACCATAAGCCTCACCCAAATAATAGTTCTTCGACACCTCTGGCAACAGTTGGGTTTCTGTTGTTTTGGCAATCATCAAGTTTATCTGATTAATAACCCCATACAAGTCAGCAAAGTTACTTAGTCCCACATTTTCCGCATTCAGCGAATTATAAGGAAATCTTTCCATTCCTTGAGTCGCTTCACCACCAAATGGATCATCACCATAAATATCCGCACGAGGTTCACCTAAAATAAAGAGATTATATGTCCGTTCCCTAAGTTGAGCATGCAAACCTACATTAAATGCACTGAAATGAGTGTCACTTTTCCAGTAATTGGGATCAGTAATAGTACTTTCTGATTCCAAATCCAAAGAATTGCATCCTGTTGCCATCGGCAACAGGGTCATACCAGCTAATACATATATAAATATCTTTTTCATAATTATCTTCCTATTTTAATCTTAATTTATTTAGAATGTTACAGATAATCCGAACAATACAGTTCTAGGAGTAGGATAACGTCCGTTATCAATACCGCGACCATAGGTAGTACTTACCACCGGTTCGGGAGAAACGCCTTCATAACCGGTAATATAGAATAAGTTCTGTCCGGTTACATAGACAGAGGCATCGGTCATGTGTACTTTGCTAATCAGTGATTTGGGCAATTGATAACTCAACGTAATTTCACGTAAAGCCAAATAATCTCCTTTCTCATAAAAACGTGAGCTATTACTATCAGCCGCAGTATTACTATCGTTGGAACGGGTTATGTTCTTTTTGCTTAACTGATCTGCATAATAGAACTTGGGCAAATCCGAATTAGGGTTTGCTTCGCTCCAAGTATCTTTCACCTTATCGATAACATTGAAACTACCCTGATATTGTCCCAATGAACGAGCAGCCAAATCATTGTATAATGTATGACCTAAAGCATAGTCAAAACGAGCATACAATGAAATACCTTTATAACCAAACGTTGTAGAGAAACCACCTGTAATATTCGGGAAAATATTACCAACCACGTAGCGATCATACCCATTGATGACATCATCACCATTCATATCTTCCCAACATACATCACCCGGTTCAATGGGTTGCCATCCTGTTGATTCTTTGTAAGGTTTATTAGTTAACGGATTAATTTGATCGGCCAAGCCCGGACCATACAGATTCGCAACTTCATCAATACGCATATTAGCATGCTGTTTCACATCATCCCAATCTTTGAAAATATGTTGCTGTTTATAGGCTACCAATTCACCCAACTTACCTCCTTCTTGACGACCTGCAATCCATTTTGTCGGGAATTTACCATCTGCACCTACTTTTCCAGCAGCGACTTCGTATCCACCAACCCGATTTTTGTCTACACCATTATAAGGCAGGCTAATTATCTTATTAGCTACAGAAGAAATATTGGCATTCATATCCCAAGTAAAGCCACCTTTATTAATGATGTTAGCCCTGACTTCCGCCTCAAAACCATAGTTACGCAACGTTCCTTGATTAGTTACAATATCAGAAAATCCGGTATATCCCGGCAATGCTTGTTTCGTCAGCAAATCTTTTGTATCACGGCTGTAATAATCCAAAATAAAAGATAACCTATTCTGCAAGAAGCCAATATCCAAACCCACCTCAAATGTCTGACTCTGTTCCCAACGGAGATTAGTATTTAACAGTTTGGAATTGTAAAGTCCAGTTGCGCCACCATAGTTTTTAGATTCCACTTGTGCATACTCCCCATACACTTCATAGTTACCAATACCGTTTACATTACCATTCACACCATAACTTACACGAGGCTTTAGGTTAGAAATAACTCCTGATACTTTTGAGTCTTTCCAAAAGTCCTCTTCCATAACATTCCAACCGACAGACACGCCTGGGAAAAATCCCCAACGATTATCTTTCAAACGAGAAATACCATCATAACGCGCTGTAAAAGACAACAGATATTTCATGTTATAGTTATAATTAATACGACCAAATCCAGACAATATGCGATAAGCTGTTTTCTCAGTTCTAGTAAAAGTACGATTAGAACCAACATTCAATGTCGGCACATCATCTGTAGGAGAGCCCTGTGTCTTAGCTTCAAAGTCAAACTGATTGTAGGTATAGTATTCACCACCAATCATCGCTTCCAAGTTATGTTTTTCTGCAAAAGTACCAGTATAAGTCAAAGAAGCATTCAATTGAACCTGCTGATATTTTTGCACCCACGCTTCTGCCTGACGGGTTGTTTCCGGTGTAGTAGTGGTCTGGGTCTGATAAGCTTTATTGAATTTTTCACGCTGGTAATCATAATTCAATAAAGAAGCATTTCCATTCAATACCAATTGTTTGGGAAGAATATCCAAAGTAAAACCGATATTATAAGTAGCGCGTGTAGTACTGTTCTTCTGGGTAAGTTTATCTCTGTAATAAGCAGGGTTACCATCACCTGTTCCAAATCCGGCTGCCGGAGTACCATCTTCATTCCAAGGATTCCAAGTAGGGCGCTGAGAACGAGTACGGTAGAAGAATTCGTAAGAACCAATCCACAGTTCCGGACGAGTAGACCAAACATAAGAAACACCAGCTTTCACATTCAAAATAGGCAATATTTTATATGAGGCGTTGAATGAGCCACTGAATCGTTGAAAACCTGTTCCCTTAATCATACCATCTTCATTATAGTATCCCAAACTACTGGCAAAAGTACTTTTATCATTACCGCCTGTAATATTAAGATAATGATCTTGTGTAATGGCACTACTACTGAACACCTCATCATCCAGTTGGCCTGAATAATCTTTGAATAAAATTTGCTTTCCTTCATAAAATGGATCGTCCATCACAGACCATCCCTCATTTTTCAAATGAGCATTATCATCTGTCAAATACTGGATATCAAACAAGCTGTTTCCAATGCCATATCCTTGCTGAGTATCCACATTAGTACGTCCGGTTCTCAAATATCCCAAACGGTTATAATAGATATAATCCTCTGCATTACAGAATTCATACCCTTTGCGAGTAAAGTTCTTACCTATTTTAAATTTATAGTTAATCGAAGTTTTACCTTCCTTTCCACTCTTGGTTTCTATCAAAATAACACCACCATTTGCACGAGCTCCGTAAATAGCTGTAGAAGCAGCATCTTTTAATATCTGAATAGATTCGATATCAGATGGATTAACATCCGACATACTATTACGCACAATACCATCAACAACCACTAAAGCATTACTATTTTCGCCAGTAATTGTCGCCCCACCACGAAGAGTTATATCAGGATTAGTACCTGGTTGACCAGTCGTATTTACAACACGCAACCCTGTTACTGAACCTTGTAAAGACTGACCTGCATTACTGTAAGCCGCATTCTTCAATACACTATTGTCCAATTTCGAAATTGCTGTAGTCAAAGCAGCGCGTTTCTGCGAACCGCCGTAACCGGTAATCACCACTTCATCCAATACTTCCGTATCATCTTTCAAAATGATATTCAACGACTGTCCTACATACTTAATCTCCTGAGTTTTGTAACCGACGAATGAAATCTGAATTACATCTCCATTCTTTACATTGGTTAAAGTGAAATTGCCATCAAAATCAGTAATAGTACCATTGGTCGTTCCCTTTACTATTACAGATGCACCAATAACAGTTTCACCTGTACCATCTTTCACCACACCGGTACAAGTTTCACTCTGCTGTGTGATTTCTACATCGGTTATGCCTGAGACAGGCACTGCATAAGCTGCTCCAGTTGTTGTTCCCATCAGGAATAGCAGCATACTGACTGACTTTAGCCGTTTTAACATAGCTGTGATTTTTTTTAATTATTTATTGAAAATCATATAATCCTTTTTGGCAAAGTTCTTTTGGAACTATGATAATATATAAATATCTGGAAATCACTATATTAAAATAATAGGCATACAGAATGAATATGTAAATAAGGGAAATAGAAGCAGTTAGCAGAGGATTTTTTCTATTTATTTTCTACTGTCCCTATAATCTATAAGAAGGAATATACGCATTGATAGAAATAATAAAGTTATATAAATAATTGATTAACTGCATAGTCCGTTCAAAATTGAAATGTAAAAAAGAAGCCGTTTGAGCCTTTTACGTTTTAAACAGCCTGAAATGTAATGTACCAAGTTTCTACCTTATGATGTAGATGCATCAATATTATATTCTAAAAATTAAAGAAATAAATGAAGATAAAATAGAAATTGAAGAACTTATTCAGTGGAAATAGCTCATTCTTTCATTCTAAGCAGTATATAGCGCATATTACCCGGAAACTGGTCGGAT
>OGLL01000160.1_pt1 | contig 12610 bp, 9 predicted proteins | sample 1572901 | NCBI WGS metagenome assembly OGLL01 (sample SAMEA2581980, study PRJEB24529) | metagenome | biome: Human gut stool | place: China | collected 2011
TATAACCTGTTGAAAGCCAAAGTTTCCAATGTAAAACAGCGTCCCAGTGTATTCAGTGGAGAAATGAGAAGAGATACCTGGTATGTACCCGGAGGACAAAGTTTCTATGCCCGCTTGTTCGCCGACGCAGGGGCCGATTACTTTATGAAGGATAATAGTGAAACAGGAGGTGTACTCATGGATTTTGAAACCGTATACGCCAAAGGATATAATGCCGGCTACTGGAGAGTGATGAATGGTTATAAAGGAGAATTCTCTGAAGCATTAAAGGCTTCCAATCCACAATATGCTGATTTCCGGGCTTTTAAAGAAAAGAAGGTTATTTATTGCAATCTGGAATGGATACCTTTGTATGAGAATCTTCCCCTCTCACCCGATGTTCTTCTGAGTGACATGATAAAAGCTTTTCACCCGGAACTACTTCCCGATTATCATCCTGTGTTTTATTCGCTTCTGGAAAAAGAATAAGTATTCCAGTTCTCATGCTTATGGTAACAAACAGTTTTAATCCGGCTTATCTATTTCACTATTACAAAAATGGCTGAAGTCTCGGACTTCAGCCATTCCGTAAAAGGTTATTCCAATATACCGGCAATATCCTCCGCCATCTGCTTGTCAGTCAACCGGTTGGTTTTCATCAGCTCATCCAGATTATAGCGGTCTGCAAATTCTTTACGAAGTCCGTAATTCAGCACCCGCATTTCAGAATTACCATAATAACGCGCTATCTTCTCGCCGAATCCTCCATCCAGCACCCCGTCTTCCAACGTTACGACAATACGATGCCCCACTTTCAACTCTTCCAGCATCAGTTCGTCAAGCCCTGTTATGTAACGGGGATTAATCAAAGTAGCCTCAACACCCGACTCTTCCCGAAGCTTATTCTTCAAAGCCTGTCCTAAATCATAGAAAGAACCCAATGCAAGAATAGCAACAGTTTCTCCCCTGGCTGTCATTTTGTAGCGGTTTAACTCGCTATAATCCGTGTCAAACTCTTCCTTACGATGCACCACTGCCACTCCCGGCACACGGATGGCAACGGGATATTCCGTCTGGCGGACAGCCCATTCCAACATAGCAAAATACTCTTCGGAACACGTAGGAGCCAGATAAACCATATTCGGGATATTGCTGATAAGCGGAATATCGAAGAAACCCAGATGAGTCACATCGTTCATTCCGGCTACTGTCCCCATAAACACAGTGATCACCGCCGGATTTCCATTGATACACAAATCCTGAGACAACTGGTCATAGCAACGCTGGATAAAAGTACTGTAAACCCCGTACACCGGACGTCCGCCACCGGCAGCGATACCCGATGCCAATGCCACGGCATGTTCCTCGGCAATACCTACATCCACAAACTGACGCCCTGCCTGTTTCCGGCGTTCAGGAGTAAAACCTATCACAGTAGGAGTACCCGAACTGATGGCAACAACCGTGTGGTCCTCCTTCATCTTCTCCAACAAAAACTTCCCGGTCAGGCTATGGTAATCCTCCATACCGCTGCAATCCACCTTCGGCTTACCCGTTTCCAGATCGAAAGGCATCTCCCAATGAAATTCCTCCCGGTCGGCTTCTGCCGGAGCGTATCCCTTTCCTTTCTGTGTGTGAATATGAACCACTGTGGGACATGATGTATCTTTCACCTTGGCAAAAGCCGCAACCAAAGACGGAATATCATTCCCCTCTCCCACATAAAGATAATCCAACCCCAGAGAACGGAAGAAATTACAGGACGACCGTCCCTCCGTGTCGCGCAGTTCTTTCAGGTTCTGATAGAGCCCGCCGTGGTTTTCGGCAATGGACATTTCATTATCATTAACCACTATAATAAGGTTGGTTCCCATTTCTCCCGCATTGCTCAGACCTTCATAAGCTTCTCCGCCGCTGAGCGAGCCATCTCCTATCACGGCTATGATATTCTCGTGTCCGCCTTTCAGATCTCTGGCTTTGGCAAGACCGCAAGCCAGACTGACAGAGGTGGAAGTATGGCCGATAGTGAAAAAATCGTGCCCGCTTTCCCAGGGATTGGTGTATCCGGACACCACATCATAATCCTCCGGATTCAGGAAAGCATCCTTACGCCCGGTCAGCATCTTATGTGTATAACTTTGATGGGATACATCATATACCATCTTATCCGTCGGTGAATTGAATACATAGTGCAATGCTATTGTAGCCTCCACCATTCCCAGATTAGGTCCCACATGTCCTCCGTGGGCACTTAACTTGGTCAATAATGCATTGCGGATTTCACCTGCCAACTGTCTTAACTGTTCCGCAGAAAACTGTTTTATGTCTTGCGGAGAATTTACTTGTTCAATATACATCGTTCTACCTGTTTAAATGATTTCATCTGTTGTCTTGCTTCATTCCGATGCGGACAAAGCCGCTTTCATTTCACAATGCAAAGATAAGCCAGGCCCCATTCATTCTTTGTAGATAAATTACAGATAGAATTACCATTTTTACAGAAGGGAACTGTATCACAAAAACATGGTACTGCAACCCGGTTATCAATTCTGCGAGAGCCGGTAATCACTGGGGGCGACACCTGTTATTTTCTTGAAAAGCACACTGAAGCACTGCACATTAGGATAGCCTAACTTCCGTGCCACAGCAGCAGGCGTATGACCGTCCTGCAACAACATGTGCCTGGCTATATCCAGCCGCTTCAGTTGCAAATATTCCTCCAAAGTCTTGCCGGTTTCAAATTTCAGCAGATCATTGAAGTAAGCGACAGACAAATCAAGCTCTCCCGCCATATAGCCGGATGTGGGCAACTTGCCGCCTTGCAACCTTCCGGATGCGATATATTCCACAAACAAACGTTCCATGTTTTCCAAAAGAGCCTTGTTCTTATTCTCACGGGTAATAAACTGGCGTTCGTAATACCGGGTGCAATAATCCAACAGAAGTTCTATATGCCGGGAAAGAATAATACTGCTATGAGTATCAATGGGATGATGCAACTCATCCTCTATATTCGAGAGGCAACACGTCACTTTCTCTGTCTCACGCCGCGAAAGATGCAGCGCTTCTTCCTTGCGATAATGGAAAAAGGTATAATTTTTAATATGATTCTTCAGTGAGGTGCGGAACAACAGGTCAGGATGAAATGCCAAAAGATATCCTTTATCCGGCAACGTATTCTCCTTACTCATACGAAAGATCTCGCCGGGAGTGAGAAACACCATGGTAGCATTGGAGTAATCATAGTATTTCCGTCCGCAGCAGCAACAACCGCCCGGACAATCCTCAATCAGCAAGACAGCATAGAATTCAAACTTCACCGCATCCTCTTCCAATGAAGGATTCTCCAGATTGATGATGCCCACCTGCGGATGCAATGTCTTGCAACCCAGACAGCGGTTACATTCATATACAGTCCTCAAGTCCAACATAGTCTCTTGCATTGCTTGTTACGACAGAATACTATAAAAGAAGGTTTTGTGCCCGATATTCATTCGGTGTACAGCCCACACGCTTCTTGAACAACCGGCAGAAATGCTGCGGATATTGAAATCCCAGTGAATAGGCTACCCTGCTGACGGTTTCTCTCCTGTCGGACATCCGTTCCTTTGCCAGTTCTATCACTTTTTCCTGAATATATTCCTGTGGAGTCTTGCCGGTTTCCTTCTTGAACATATCCCCGAAGTAGTTGGATGAAAGGCACAGTTTGTCAGCAAAGTATTTCACGGGAGGCAATCCGTCACGCTCGGCAAGTTCGCCCTCAAAATAATCGTCAAGCAACCCTTCAAAGCGTGTCAACACATCACGGTTCGAATGACTGCGGGTGGCGAACTGACGTTCATAAAAACGCATACAGTAATTAAGAAGCAGTTCTATATAGTTTACCAGCAAGGTCTTACTATGCTTGTCCACTCCCCGTTCCAGTTCCATACGGATAATCTTCAGGCAATCTGTCATAATATTGCGCTCATCTTCCGAAAGGTGCAGCGCCTCGCTCACTTCATACGAAAAGAAGGTATATTTCTTTATTGTTTTTCCAAGCGTGGTCCCCCGTAACAAATCCGGATGAAAAAGAATGCCAAGCACATTCAACTGCACACGGTCGGTGGTCAATGTGGTTTCCGTTGTTTGTCCCGGAGCAAAACATACCACGGTTCCCTCCTGATAGTCATAACTCCGACGCCCGTATTTGATATCACAAGCTTTCTCCAATTTCAGATAAAGTGCATAAACGCCATAGTTCCAGTGCACATAGTCCATCTGCCGGGTAGCCTTGTTCAAATCAATGACACTGACCAACGGATTCAGCGTTTCAAGTCCGTATAGACTGTTATATTGGTCCACACTGTCTAAATTTAATATCTTATCCATCATTCTAACTTGTTTAATGTCTGCTAAAATACAGCTTTTTCAGTTATTTGAAATATTCCGGTCACAAAAATAAGAAGTTATCCGGACAAGGTTATAACCCCAATTACGGATTATCTTACCTTAGTTACCGAATCTTATCCCATCCGGGAATAAAAAGAAGAGCCGGAATGTTCCTGCCGGGCTACCCACTCCATATATATGGCAGCACATTCATACACTTGTTGAGCTAAAAGGACATTGCTTTTTCGATGACGATGTGGCAGGAACAAATTGATGCTAATCATCAATCAAAAAAATGTATCCGATTGGTTCAGGGAGCTGTTTAGCAAACTCTATCAAAGGATACAACTGAAAGAGGTGCAGAAAAGGAGCAAAGGTTTTAGCCTGTAAAGAAAGGTATTTTGCTGAAATACAGTAAAAAGTGCAATTCACAATGAATGATATACTGTACCTTTTGCTATATTTGCATATAATCCATTTAATATTAAAAGAATGAATGCGGATTTTGATTATTTAGAAATAAACCGGGGAACAACAGGGTAGATATCCATCTGAAATCTGACTTTTAAATATAGGATAAAACATTAAAGTAATCATATTCCGATGGTCTATTCCATAATAGCTACAAAATAAGAAAGACTGAAAAGAATTTACCATAAATATAATAGATATGAAAACAGACTTTACAATCAGGGAAGCTCAACAGACGGATACTATTGCGCTAAAAGAATTATTTCAAAACACTGTTCTTGCGGTAAATAGCAAGGATTATTCGCAGGCAGAAGTTGAGGATTGGGCATCCTGCGGAGATGACCTTTCTAACATTGAAGAGATGATAAAGACCCACTATTTTATTGTAGCTGTTAATCAACAGTCACAAATCGTTGGTTTTTCATCTATTACGTCTCAAGGCTATTTACATTCTATGTTTGTTCACAAGGACTTTCAAGGTAAAGGTATTGCTACGATGCTTTTGGAAGAAATAGAACGATATGCAATTACAGCCGGAATTATGCGGATTACATCCGAAGTGAGCTTGACTGCTCGCCCTTTCTTTGAAAAAAAAGGTTATATAGTAAAGGAAGAACAAAAGCGCAAAGCGAATCAGCTTTCTCTCACTAACTTTTGGATGGCAAGGGAAATGGCTAAAATCAAGCCTTATAATGGTCGTATTCCTGCTTGTGGTGTCTTTTGTGGGGGATGCCCCATATATACGAGAGAAAAAAGAGCTTGCAGAGGAGCCGAGTTAAATCATTCTCGTTGTGAAAAATGCAAAACATTTCATTTATGTTGTTTTGGGAAAAAGATAACACATTGTTTCCAATGCAGCAACTTCCCATGTACCAGATTTAAAGGATTTGCCAAACGTTGGCAAAAGCATGGACAGGATTTTATTGAAAATCAAAAACTGTTAAGTGAGATAGGTGAAGTGGCGTTTTTGGAGTATTATAATAAAAAGGTTACAGATTAAGTCAAGTTCGTTTTGGATATATAGACAAAGGAACAAACTAAACTTATTTATACTGACAGCAAAATATGTGCTGGCGAAAAGAAAACAAAGTTTTGTCGTTTCGCCAGCATTATTTTTGTACTTTTGTCACATATAACAAAATACAAATGGATATAAATCAGAATTATAGAGAAGCTGTAAAGAGCATAAAAGAAGCTATCCTACGCAGCCAGTACCGTGCAGCCGCATCGGTGAACAAGGAACAGCTATCTCTTTATTACGGCATCGGACGTTATGTGTCGGAAAATTCCCGTACTGGCTTTTGGGGAAAAGGTGCAATTGAACAGATATCTTCCCTATTGCAAAAAGAATTGCCGGGGCTAAGGGGATTTTCAGCTTCGAATATAAAGAACATGCGAATATTTTATGAAGCATGGGAATCTGTTTTAAATCGCCAGCCACTGGCTGACGATTTAGTATTGGATGAAAAATTACTTCTTGTAGAAATTCGCCAGCCACTGGCTGATGAATTTAACTGGTCAGACTTCCTTTCAATCGGCTTTAGTCATCATACTGAAATAATATCCAAAGCTAAGACTTTGGAAGCAAGGCTGTTCTATATACATGAGTGCGCCACTCGCTATTGGAGTAAATACACTTTAAGGGATTACTTAAAAACAGACCTGTACAGCCATCGGGGCACTTTTCCTAACAATTTCGCACAAGCATTGCCTGATACCAAGCAAGCTCTAAAAGCTGTTTGCTCATTCAAAGATGAATACTTGCTTGATTTCATTAATGTGGAGGAACTGAATGAACAGGAGGAGGATTTAGACGAAAAGATAGTAGAAAAGGCGATTGTTGCCAATGTGAAGAAGTTTATCATGACCTTCGGACAAGATTTCAGTTTTATAGGCAATCAGTATCGTATGGAGGTTGCAGGAGAAGAAATGTTTATTGATTTGCTCTTTTTCAATCGGGAGCTTAATTCCTTAGTTGCAGTCGAACTGAAATCCGGGAAATTCCGTACATCTTATTTGGGGCAGTTGAATACTTATCTATCTGCCTTAGATACATATATCAGAAAGCCGCACGAGAATCCCTCTATCGGAATAATCCTTTGCAGGGAAATGAATCAAACCTTTGTAGAGTTTGCCGTTCGTGATTATAACAAGCCGATGGGGGTTGCTACTTACCATGCATCTAAAGACATGCCGGAACGGCTTCGTAACGCTTTGCCGGATATTGAGGATTTGAGAAAGCTATTGTAAAGCAAAAGACTTATTTATTTTTCGGACAGGTAATCGCCTTTTATTACCTTTACATAAGAAACCCGCCACCAAGCTAATTTCTTCGTTTTTTGTAGACTGATTTTTTCTTTGATAATCAGCTTGATATCCTGATCCATATATTATATGGCAGAATCTGTAATTAAGGTCAGGATACCCGTAATTTATCTACAAAGAACCCAAGCAAATATACCTAAATTTGCAACATCATAAAATATTAAAACGTATATTTGAACCAAATAACATAAATCGTATGAAAAGACTCGGATTATTTATGACGGTAATCATGATACTGTGTATTACCGTAAACGCACAGAAACAGAGCAACAGAACATTAGTAGCTTACTTCTCGGCAACAGGTACAACAGAGAAAGCCGCCAAACAGATAGCGGAGGTGACAGGCGGAGCCCTCTACGAAATACAACCTGCAAAGAAATATACCTCCGCCGACCTGGACTGGCACGACAAATCCTCGCGCAACAGTGTGGAAATGGCAGATGCCTCGTCACGTCCCGCATTGCGTTCCCAGCCCCAAAACTTGGCAGCCTATGATACCATCTATATCGGTTTCCCCATTTGGTGGAACCTGGCTCCAAGAATCATCAACAGTTTTATAGAAAAAGGTGATTTCACAGGCAATATCCTCATTCCATTCGCTACCTCGGGTGGAAGCCGCATTTCTAACGCCGAACAAGAATTAAAGAAAGCCTACCCCAGCCTGAACTGGCAGAAAGGCAGGCTGATGAACGGTGCTACCAAAGAAGAGATTAAACAATGGACTAAAAAATAAATAGTATGAGAAAGAATTTAGGAGCAAAACCTTTTACCTATCCGCAACCGGTATTTATCATCGCCGCATACGATGAAAACGGTCTTCCCAATGCCATGAATGCGGCTTGGGGCGGTATCAGTGAAATGAATGAAATCAGTATTTGTATCAGCGAAGGTCACAAGACAACGGCCAACATCCTGAAACGCAAAGCATTCACAGTGAGCATGGCAGAAGCCGGGCAAATCATCGCTTGCGATTATGTAGGCATTGTTTCGGGCAACAAGGTTCCGGACAAATTCGCCCGTGCGGGATTCCATGCCACCCGGTCGGAATTTGTGGATGCCCCGCTGATTGATGAATTATCCGTAGCTGTGGAATGCAAGCTGAAGGATTACAATCCCGAAACCTGTATCCTGCGCGGCGAAATAGTCAATGTAAGTGTAGATGAACGTGTACTGGATCAGAATGGAAAAGTGGATGCCTCCAAAGTTATTCCCGTCATCTTCGACCCGTTCAATAATGATTATCTGAAAGTAGGAGAAAAAGTGGGTAATGCTTTCTCGGATGGCAAGGCCTTAAAATAACGGAATCCGATATGATACAAACAGCGGAGGCAGCTTCTTCCATACAGAACAAACTCCGGCAAGCCGATTCCTAAGCTCTCACATCCTTGTGACTAAGCCTTTTTGAACGAATGATTTCTATCTCCCAAGCTTGCGGAGTTAAATCCATAGCCTTTGGAGTTATCTCCATAAGCTTTGGAGTTAACTCCAAAGGCTATGGAGATAGAAATCATAGGTTTAAAAAGGGTTAACCATCCCCATAGTGCCCCCCAATGATTCCGCCAACATTTTTTCTTCAAACTTATCTATCAGCAAATCGCTATAATTCTTAGTTCCTTTTTTAATTCTCACCGGCAATATCCTCTGCTTTGCCGACTTCCCGACTACGGCACATTCTGAATGATGCCTTATTCATTGTTAAGCCTGATAAAAAAAAGATTTCCATAATTTATAGAAAAAAAAGACTTGTTTCTCCCGCTCAAATAAGTAACTTTGTACGGTTAAGTTTGGCTCCTCATGCCAGCCACCACTTTCAGTCCGTCTATGTAAAAGCCTGAAAGCAAGATGAAGGAACTACTGTCAGGACAGCGCATTGTCATTCAGAGGATTATATTGGCTGAAAGCACTGAAGGAAACTTTTAAATCAGATTCCGGAAAGGAATAATTATATAATAAAAAATGAAAAAGGCCCAATTAATCGTAGCCGGCATTGGTCCCGGCTCACCCGAAGATATAACCCCCGCTGTAATACAAGCAGTCAAGAACAGCGATGTAGTAATCGGCTATAAATACTATTTCCAGTTTATCGAACCCTATCTGGAACCGGGCACCGAATGTATAGACACCGGAATGAAACGTGAAAAAGCACGTGCCGAACAGGCTTTCGAGCTGGCGGAACAAGGAAAGACTGTATGCGTTATCAGCTCGGGAGATGCCGGAATTTATGGCATGGCTCCGCTGGTTTACGAAATGAAACGCGAGCGTGGCAGCCGGGTGGAAATAGAAGTATTGCCGGGTATCAGTGCTTTTCAGAAAGCGGCTTCCCTGTTGGGAGCACCCATCGGTCACGATTTCTGTGTGATCTCCCTCTCCGACCTCATGACACCATGGGACCGGATTGAAAAACGCATCCATGCAGCCGCAACGGCAGATTTTGTAACGGCGGTCTATAATCCCAAAAGCGAAGGGCGGTATTGGCAACTCTACAGATTAAAAGAAATTTTTCTGAAAGAGCGTGCCCCCGAAACCCCGGTAGGCTTTGTGCGTCAGGCCGGACGTAAGGAAGAAACCGTGACAATCACCACTTTGCAAGAATTCGATCCCGAACAGGTGGATATGTTTACAGTGGTATTGATTGGCAACTCCCAATCTTATTATCAGGAAGGGAAATTAATCACTCCGCGTGGTTATTACCGGGAAAAGACCACCGATGCGACAGGAATCGGTCAGGAGATTATGATAAACAGTTTCCGTACTATTGAGAAAGAATTGAAAAATAAAAATATTCCTTCGGATCACAAATGGGCATTACTGCATGCCATCCATACCACAGCCGATTTCGAGATGGAAAACATATTGCATATAGATCCTCTTGCCGTAGAATGTCTGTATAAAATATTGAATGAAGGAAAAGTACGTACAATTATTACGGATGTGACGATGGCTGCCGCGGGCATCCGTAAAGGTGCTTTGGAACGGATGGGCATCGGGGTGAAATGCTATCTGGGTGACGAACGCGCGGCAGCATTGGCAAAAGAAAAAGGAATCACCCGTACACAGGCCGGTATACGTATGGCAGCAGAGGAACATCCGGAAGCTTTATATGTATTCGGTAATGCCCCTACAGCATTGATGGAACTGTGTGACCTGATACGGAAAGAAAAAGCGCATCCATGCGGCATCATCGCTGCTCCGGTGGGCTTTGTGCACGTTTGCGAAAGCAAACACATGGTGAAACCTTTCAGCCACATCCCCAAACTGATAGTAGAAGGACGCAAAGGGGGAAGCAATCTGGCAGCGACTCTGGTAAATGCCATCCTTACTTTTGATGATGCGGAACAACTGAAACCGGGAAGAGATGTATAAGTCCATGCAAACATTCTATATAATAGGTATAAGCGATGACCGGAATCAATTTCTTTCTCCTGAAATCCGGAACTTGGTTTCTCAAGGGAAAGTCTTCTCGGGAGGAAAACGTCATCATGAATTGGTACACGCTTATTTGCCGGAAGATGCCGTATGGATAGACATCACCGTCCCGCTGGATGCGGTATTCTCCCGTTACGAGGAACATCCCGAAATAATCGTTTTCGCTTCGGGCGACCCGTTGTTTTTCGGCTTCGCCAATACCGTCATGAGAAAACTCCCGTCGGCAAAGATTATCTTATTCCCCACCTTCAACTCGCTGCAAATGCTGGCACACCGTATATTGCTCCCCTATCAGGAGATGCAGACCTTGTCGCTGACCGGACGTCCTTGGGATGCATTCGACTCTGCTTTAATCAGAGGAGATAAACTGATAGGCGTGTTGACCGACCGGGAAAAGACACCTGCCACCATTGCCGCCCGGATGCTGGAGTATGGATATGACAACTACCGCATGACCGTGGGGGAAGCATTAGGCAATGGCGAGGAAGAATCTGTACGTACATTCTCTTTAGAGGAAGCCTCCCAATCTGCTTTCCGCTTTCCCAATTGCCTGATACTGCAAAGAAACAAAGTGCATCCCCGTCCGTTCGGAATTCCCGAAAGTGAGTTTCATCTGTTGAACGGACGCAACAGAATGATTACCAAAATGCCTGTCCGCTTGCTTACTCTCAGTATGCTGACATTAAGGGAAAAGAAATCATTCTGGGACATCGGTTTCTGCACCGGCTCTGTTTCCATAGAAGCCAAGCTCCAATTTCCGGAACTGAAAGTGACAGCATTCGAACAGCGTCCGGAAGGTAAAGAGTTAATGGAACGCAACAGTCGTAAATTCGGCACGCCCGGCATTACAACCGTCATGGGTGATTTTCTGGAAACGGAACTCGGCGGGCTTCCCGCCCCCGATGCCGTATTTATAGGTGGTCATGGAGGAAAAATGATAGAGATTCTACAAAAAATCAAAGAAGTGCTGTTGCCTGACGGAGTCATTGTATTCAATTCGGTTTCGGAAGAGAGCAAGGCCCTGTTCACAAAAGGTATAACGCAAATCAACAAGAAGGTAACACAGTGTACCCGTATTGCTGTGGATGCCTTTAATCCGATAGAGATAATGAGAGCGGAATAAATGATTTAAAACAGATAACAAATGAAAGCAATCATACTGATATCAGAAGCCAGCCTGCCGTTGGCAAAAACACTACAAAGAGAGTTGCCGGATACCCTTATTTATACCAAAAACGAATGCGAAGGCTGTATTTCCATCACATCCTGCCATCGGTTCATAGAGGAGCATTTCAATGACTTCGACAGCATCATCTTTATCGGTGCCATGGGAATCTGTGTACGCAGCATTGCAGGATGCATAAAAAACAAATATAAAGATCCGGCAGTGGTCTGTGTGGACAGTACGGGGCGCTTTGTCATTTCAGTACTTTCCGGGCATGTGGGGGGAGCCAATGAACTGACCCGCCATATTGCCGCCATTACAGGAGGAGAAGCTGTGATTACCACCCAAAGTGACAATGCCGGGTTATGGGCGCTGGACACGCTGGCTGGAAAATATGGCTGGAAAATAACTGTTCCTCATACAGAAATGAACAGACTGGTCACACTTTTTGTCAACCGGGAACCAACGGCGCTGCTGCTCGATATAAAGGATAAAGGTACGGAGTATCTGGAACGCACGCTTCCCGCACACGTAAAAGTGTTCTATCATTTCGAAGACATGCCCCAATCGGAATTCAAGTTGATTATTGCTGTTACACCTTATATATATAGTGCGGAGATTCCCATGCTCTGTTTCCATCCCGCCGTCCTCCACTTGGGAATAGGTTGCCGGAAACAATGCGATCCTTCGGGCATTGCGGAATACATAGAAGCCGTGATGCACAGACATGGTTTGTGTCCGTTCTCTCTCGCCTCCCTCAATACCATCGAACTGAAAAAAGACGAGCCTCTGCTGGAAATCCTCCACCGGCGATGGGCCGATACGGAAACCCATATTTATCCTGCGGAAGAACTGAAAGATTTCACAGTTCCC
>OGLL01000174.1_pt1 | contig 11440 bp, 10 predicted proteins | sample 1572901 | NCBI WGS metagenome assembly OGLL01 (sample SAMEA2581980, study PRJEB24529) | metagenome | biome: Human gut stool | place: China | collected 2011
GGCAGCTGGTGGCACATCTTAACGGCAACATACTCTATCAGGTCTTCTGTGGAGTCATGGTAAATCCGTCCAGTTCTATAACCAATTACAAGATAGTCAGTGCTATTCGTAATGAAATGATAGAAGCTTATGGGCATTAGGGCGTGACAAATAATCCTTTATAACAAATGTTTCACGAGGATCAATTGACAGTTTATGATAAGACATTTCAAACAATAGGTGTTTTAGATAAAGAAGAACAAAAAAAGATACTGGAATTCTTCTATACATTAGGTGTTATTACGTTTAATCTTTAATTTGATGATTTATGAGTAAGAAAAAAAAGTAAAGAGAAAGTAGTAGAGTATTCCAAATTGGAGCATAAAGTTGCTGCTGTCTGGACACGAGTCTCAACGGGGAAACAAGCGGACAACAACGGTAGTTTAGAGTCGCAAAAAAGAATTTGTGATGAATATGCTGCTAGTAAAGGTATCCGCATAAAAGAATATTTTGGGGATACTAATGAGAGCGCACAGACTGAGGGGAAACTATATCATAATATGATTGAAAAAGTGGCTAAAGATAAGGAAATTAATGTAATATTAGTTGCTTCTTATGACCGTTTTATTCGTACAGGTCCAGAGGGCATAATGACAAAAGCGTATTTAAAAGCAAAAGGTATTTATGTTGTTTCAGCAACGCAAGCAATTGACCCAGATAGTGCAGCTGGCACATTCATGGAAAACATGATTTTTCTTTTTAACCAATTTGGAAATAGTTTGAGAAGAGATAAAGCTGTTGTTAGTATGACTGATTGTCAAAGAAAAGGTAACTGGTATTCCAAACCACCATTAGGGTATGATAAGGTAAAGATTGACAAAGACCATATTCTTACAGTAAATGAAACGGGCAAAATATTGCGTGATGCTTTTATTTGGAAAGCAACAGAGGGGATTGGAGATATAGAAAAAGTTCAGCGGTTAAAGGGGTTGGGGTTATCCAAAATTCTTCATAATCCGTTTTATTGTGGGTATATACAACATAGTTTGTTGGGGGATGAAGTTATAAAAGGTAATCAAGAGATATTAATTGATGAGGCTATGTTTAATAAAGTGAATGGTATATCGAATGCAGGATATGAACACAAAGAAATTACTGAACCATTTCCATTGAAAAGGCATATCATCTGTTCAGACTGTGGCGGCTATTTAACTGGATACACAGTGAAAGCACGTGGACGGGATTATTATAAATGTAATAAGAAAGGGTGTAAAGGTAATCATAGCATAGTACAGAGAAACTGCATCAGAAGTATATCAATCGTTTTAAGAAAGGTTTTTGAAAAATACAAAGTAAAGGTGAAATAAAGAAAGTCCTTTTAAAACGGAAAACAGAGTGTGAAAATCGAATTAATACAGTCAAAGTTCGGTTTGGGAGAAATTAATAGTGAAATATATATGGCTATTATGAGCGAATTAAATTCGAGATTAGCAGAAATCAGACGAGAGCTTGAAGATGCAGGGAAAAATTTATCGAACATGATGAAATATATCAATCAAACGATTGAAATGTTTTGTAAATTAGGTTTGTGGAGTGATACTAATTTTTCTGGTTCAGTTGTAATTCTTGGGGGGATTAACTTTTGCTAATCTATACAAAAAGAACCTCTTATCTACTACTCCACGAAATGAAGCCCTAAATGCTTTAATTTTTGCATTAAAAGCTTCCGCAGCAGCATTTGTTCTTCTGTTTACAAAGTAGTTTAATATCCGTTCGTAATGATTCTCAATGGAATTTGCAACCGTGGTAAATGTATCATAGCCAAACTCCTCAATTTCATTATACCAAAGTGCCAGTTTAACACGAACCACATCTTTATCTGTATAGTCTGAAAATATCTTCCCTAATCGCAGTGCTCAGTTTGAAAAGCCTATAGGTATATTAAATCTACACCGTTAGTTTGCATAATCTAAAAATAAAGAAAGGTATATCTCCGGCTCCCCTAAATAGCCTGTACTCCCAAGTAAGATTTCAATCCTGTGCTATCATTTTTCAAATAATAAATACCGGCAATATTAGAAAGCAAAATGGAATAGAGTCTGTCATAATGACAACGTCTTGCAGCTTCAACTCCTTTGAAGAAATAAGTAAGTGAACGATAATAGTCTTTTTGGACATTCGATGCATAAAGTCCCAGCCCCTTATATACGGAACATAAGGCGGAATCATTTTTATTACTTTCACCTATCAGCCTGGCCTGCCCTAAATGACTATAAGCCTCCTTTACATTTCCCTTCATCATATGGGCCTGCCCCAGACAAATATGAGAATAAATTACAGCGCCATTGTAATCCCGTTCATTATAACCCAACTCAAACAATTGTCGACCATAAAAGATAGCCTGATCATAATCTGCTTTATTCAGATAGAGAAAACTAACTTTCCGAAGCGCTTCTTTGTCTTTAGGATACTTTTTCAGATACTCCAACTGTACATTAATGGCATTATTTATTTCTTCTTGCGCCTCTGAAACAACGGGCAAGAGTCCCAATAACATTACAACCATCCACAGTTTGAACATCTTCATTCCCGTCATCCTCCCTTTTCTTCTTTCCGCATACTGAACTCACAGCCACAATATTGCTGATTATAAAAATTATATTCCTTAATGATAGCAATGCGACGCTCGCTCAATCCACCTTTACGCCAGTTCTGTTCCCAATAAGTGACATCCGGATAAGGAGCCGTAGCATATCGGCCCGCTTCCTCTATCTGTTCCAAACTTTTCCAACGGCTGGAAGCAAGCGTAGTAGTGATAACCGGGAATCCATGTTCGTGGGCATAACGTGCGGTTTCCTGCAGTCGCATCTTGAAACAACGCAAGCAACGGCCTCCTCTTTCAGGCTCTTGCTCCATTCCTGCCATTCGACAACGCCAGGCATCATGATCATAATCGGCATCTATAATTTCCAATCCCAAGGACTGGGCATACCGCGTACATTCGTCCTTGCGGATAATGTATTCCTCCAACGGATAAATATTGGGATTACAATAATAGATAACCGGAGTGACACCATGCTGCATCAAGCACTCTATGATGGCTGATGAACAAGGAGCACAACAAGTATGAAGCAACACTTTGTCGGCTCCTCCCGGAACTTCAAGCTGGAATTTCTTTTTCATACGGCAAATTTAATAGATATTTGCCATACTGACCAACGGTTCGTATAATTTTTCTATATCCTGCGCATCCATTTCTATCTCCACTTGATCACCGGGAACCAGGGTTTGCCCCTGAGGAAGTAAGTTTTTACGATTCCGATGTATACTACGAATGATACAATGATTAGGTAAAGCCAATGTATCCACTTCCTTTCCGTCAAAATAAGACCCATCCATTATCTCGACAAAAAGATGATAGCGGGCACCAGCCTCTTCGGAAGACTCCGGATTATGGCTACGGAACATCCTGTCATACAGCAATACATTGTAAGGTTTTATCTGTAACAATTCGGTGAAATAATAAGTCAACCCACCTACCACGATGGAAGGATAGAACACCTCGAAATGACCGGTAATCTCCGTTATCAGGACAATGGCAGTCAAAGGGGTACGCACCACAGCCACCAAAAAAGCCACCATCCCGATCAGCATCATATAACTCACATTCTCATACCCTATCCATCCGCGCTGTACCAATACCAACCCGAAGATTTGTCCCAATAATCCTCCCGTAACCAAGGTAGGAATGAAACTTCCTCCCGGCAAACCCGAAGAAAGAGAAAACAGCGTAAAAACAAAATGAATAAGCATCATGATAGTAAGCCAACGGATATCATGAGTTCCATTCATTCCCTGCATCATCAAAAACTGCTCTCCGCCACCTGTCAGATTCGTCTCTGTTAACGATATGGCATAAGCTATGATCAATAAATACAACATCTTGACAGGAATGGAGAGTTTCATGGCAGGTATCCTTTCTTGAAAGAAAGGAACGATGAGCGAATAAAACTTTGCAATGACAGCCATAAGGGCGGCAAAGATAATATAAAGCTCTGCCTGACGGATAAAAGATAAACCGGGAACGACCGCACTAATCAGATGATAAGGAGTCGTGGGGAACATCCAACTAGCCACTCCTCCGGCTACCACGCCGGCCAACAAGGTAGTAATGGCGGTTTTAGGCGCATCAAAACGCTCGATGGATTCTATTACCAGCAAAGAAGAAGACAACGGAGCGGCAAAAGCGGCAGACAAGCCCGCACCGGCTCCGGCAGCCAGCAATTGTTTCCGTTCCCCTTTCAGGATATGTCCCCAACGGGAGATAAGTGTTCCTATATAAGACCCTATCTGAACAGACGGCCCCTCGCGTCCCAAGGACAGCCCCGCACTGAGAGCCAACACACCTCCGCAGAATTTGGCCACCAGTTCCTTAAAAGGATGCTCATAACGGATACGACCGTTATTGGCCGCACGTGTCTGAGGAATACCGCCTCCGGCTATCAATGGCATACGTTTTACCAAAGAAGCGACAAAGATCAGAATCCCCCATAAGATAAAAAACAACAATACATGCCAATACCACGGATAATGCGCCGTGAAAAAAGTTTTCCGCACATCAAAGAAATACCAGAGAAGATAGTGATAAGGCACAGCAACCAGTCCCGTAAGCAGCCCCACGAATATGCTCACGAAATACAGACGGGCATCAATCAGCTTCAGTTTCCATATTTGCCATTTGCGCAGATTGCTCCACTCCTTCCACTTGTTTTTCCATTTCTCCAGTTTCATATCCGGAATAAACAAATGGAAAAGAGAAGGGTTTATTTAAACAATGGCTTTAATAGTTCCGGTATTTCTATTTCATTTGCTTTCAGCGCTTCCAAACATTCACGCCCTTTATCGGATAAAGTAAAATGCATCTGCCGTTTATCCTTATCCCCCAAATTACGGACGATTAATTCTTTCTCTTCAATGGAACGGATGACTTTAGAGGTATGCGAAGCAGACAGACCTGTGTTTTCCGATATCACACTGGCTGTCAGCGTATCTCCGCCAATGCAACAAAGTGCCATTGCCTCATTCAATGACACTCCATATTGTTCCATCAAGCGGGTTTCAAGTTCAGAGAGAGCCTTGAACAGCTCTCTCATGACACATATTGATTTTATTTTCTCCATGCAAATTTAAATAAACAAGTTTACATTCGCCTGTTCGGCACGGTTCATATAGGTTGCCACTCCGCCAATAGTCACATGATCCAGCAATTCCTCACGTTTCACACCCATTACATCCATTGACATCTGGCAAGCAATAAATTCCACTCCGTTCAGAATGGCTTGAGTACGCAGAGATTCCAGTGAGTCGATATTTTTCTTATTCATGATATATCGCATCATCCTGGCTCCCATTCCACCCATATTCATTTTAGACAATCTCAACTTTAAAGAACTGGAAGGCAGCATCATGCCGAACATCTTCCCCCAGATATCTTTCTTCACCGCAGGCTTGTCCAATCTTTTGATAGCATTCAGCCCCCAGAAAGTAAAGAAGATGGTCACCTTCTTTCCCGTAGCCGCCGCACCGTTTGCGAGTACAAAAGTAGCTAAAACTTTGTCCAGGTCGTCACTGAACAGAATAAAAGTTTTCCCTTTATCCTCCCGGCAAACCTCCGAGGAAGAAGATTGCGGAGTACTTTTCTCAACAATTACCTCATACTTTCCTGCTCCTGACTTTACTGAGACAAAACGGTTCCCGGTAGTCTGGCACCATGCTTCGGCATCGCGGGGGAAACCGGCATCCGTAGCGACAATCTCCAGACGTTCGCCGTCCGCCAGTTCTTCCATACTCTTCTTCAGCTTCATGATAGGACCGGGACAAGATATGCCACAAGCATCCACTTTTATTGCTTTCATAGAAGGAATGACGGAAGAGGCAATAGTATAAGCTTCAGCAGAATCTTTACTGTGTTCAGAATGATCAACTTTTGAAGAATCAGAACTTGAAGATCCGGAATTTGAGAACTCCTTCGGCTTGGGCAGAGGAGCCGTTGCCGCTTTATACAGTTTCAAACCTCCTATTAAATTCCTTACTTCCCCAAAGCCATTCTGTAACAATATATTAGAAGCCAGATACCCTCTCAACCCCACTCCACAATACAAATAGACCGGCTTATCCTGAGGAATCTCTTTCATCCTTTCGCGCATATCATCCAAAGGAATATTGACAGCCCCCTTCAAAGCACCGAGTGCAAATTCATCGGGAGTACGGACATCAACCAACGTAACTTTACTCAAATCGGCAGCCTGCAACTCGCGCCAATAAAGAGGCTTCATCTTTCCGCTCAGTATATTTCCGGCTACATATCCGGCTACTGCTACAGGATCTTTTGCCGAAGAGAAAGGAGGAGCGTATGCCTGCTCCAAAGCCATCAAGTCATATACAGTTCCGTTATGCTTAATCACTTGCGAGAATTCGTCAATACGTTTGTCCACTCCGTTATACCCCACAATCTGCGCTCCAAGTAATTTCCCGTTCACAGGAGAGAAGGTTATTTTAATGGACATCTGTAAAGCATCGGGATAATATCCCGCATGGGAACCGGAATGGATGGTTGCCGACAAATAATCAATGCCTGCCTGTTTCAACCGCTTTGCCGGAAGGCCTGAAGCAGCGACAGTCATATCAAAAATTTTGGCAATGGAAGTACCGACAGCCCCTTCGTATGTAACCTTATTTCCAAAAACCATGTTATCTGCCACAATACGCGCCTGACGGTTGGCCGGACCAGCCAGATAATTCAACCACGGTCTATCAGTCAGCGGATGACGGAACTCGATAGCGTCGCCCACCGCATAAATATGCTCGTCGGAAGTCTGCAAGTAATCGTTCACCTTAATGCCGCGCATCTCCCCTATCTCCAGTCCGGCCTCTGTCGCCAATGAAGTATTGGGACGTACCCCGATGGATAACAACACCATATCGGCAGGCAGCCTTTCGCCCGATTTAAAAATAACCTCCAGTCCGTTGACCGTGCGCTCGAAAGAAGCCACCGCCTTTTCCAGGTAGAGATGCACTCCTTTCTGCAACAAATGCTCGTGCACCAAAGAAGCCATAGAGAAATCAATAGGAGCCATGACTTGATTTGCCATCTCTACAACCGCCACTTCCGCACCGGCTTCCTGCAGATTCTCCGCCATCTCCAACCCGATGAATCCGGCCCCGATGATTACCGCCCGTTTCACCTTATGCTGCTGCAAGTAACTCTTGATAGCATCGGTATCATTCACATTACGTAGGGTAAAAATTCCTTCATTGTCAATGCCCGGCAAGGGAGGACGAACAGGCGACGCACCCGGAGAAAGCAATAATTTGTCATAACTCTCCGTATAAGTTTTCCCGTCGGAAGTACGAATATCCACTGTCTTATCGGCAGAGTGGATGGCTATTACCTCGGACCGGGTACGCACATCTATGTTAAAACGTTTCCCGAAAGCCTCCGGAGTCTGTACAAACAATTTTTCCCGCTCCGCAATCACACCTCCTATATAATAAGGCAGACCACAATTGGCATACGAAATGTATTCTCCCTTCTCGAACAAAATGATTTCCGCCTGTTCCGTGTTTCTTCTGATACGTGCGGCAGCAGTTGCACCTCCTGCTACGCCTCCTATTACTATATACTTCATAATCGAACTATTTTATTTGATTTAATATTTTCCAATGGAAACTTTATGCAAACATACATGATATTTCTTATAATAAAAAGTTTCCTATGGAAAATATTATCAAGTTAACTCTTTTTAAGGAGAAAGAACATTCCGAGTATTAAATAGACAATCTCTATTGTTGTTTGATATTTTATTCCCTACCTTCGCAATAAATTTCAAAATAAATAAGAAATTGAATCGAACAGACGCACATCATGTTATCTAAAATAGACTTGACGCAGGGAGGCATCACCGGCACTCTGCTACGTTTTACCTTACCTATGATTATAGGCTCACTGCTACAACAGTGTTACAACATAGCCGACACGCTGATTGTAGGACAATGTATAGGTTCCGGCGCATTGGCCGCCGTCGGTTCCGCCTACACGCTGATGGTTTTCCTTATTTCCATCCTGCTGGGATTGTCCATGGGAAGCGGAACCGTTTTTTCCTTGCAATATGGAGCCGGACGGACGGATTCCCTACGCCGTAGCATCTATGTATCCGTCCTGCTGATCGGCACAGTAACATTGATTCTAAATATAGCGGTTTTCGTCTGGATTCATCCCATCCTCAGGATATTGCAGATTCCCAAAGATATTTATGGCATGATGTATGATTACTTGTGGATTATCTTTTGGGGAATCGGCTTTACCTTTATCTATAATTTCTATGCGGCATTGCTGCGTGCCATAGGAGATGCCGTCACTCCTCTTTGGTTTCTGGCGGTTTCCGTTGTACTGAACATCGGGCTGGATTTGTTCTTTATCTTGCAGTTGGATTGGGGAATCAAGGGAGCAGCCATCGCCACGGTAGCCGCACAGGGAGTATCCGCTTTGGGAATTATGGGATATGCCTACGTGAAATACCCCGAACTGAGATTACACCGCAACGACCTGCATTTCGACCGTCACTGCCTGAAAGAGATCACTTCGTTCTCCGCACTGACCTGTGTACAACAATCGGTAATGAATCTGGGCATTCTCATGGTACAAGGATTGGTCAACAGTTTTGGCACTGTAGTCATGGCCGCCTTTGCGGCAGCAATAAAAATAGACTCGTTCGCCTATATGCCGGTACAGGAATTCGGAAATGCCTTTTCCACCTTTATTGCCCAGAACTTCGGAGCGAGAAAAGAGGAACGGATCCGCAAAGGAGTGAAAAGTGCCTTGATTACCACCGTTCTCTTCTCTCTGGTCATTTCCATTCTGGTCTTTTTATTCGCCAAACCATTGATGCTGATTTTTGTCCGTCCCCACGAAACGGAAATTCTGAACATCGGTATCAGTTATTTACGCATCGAGGGAGCGTTTTATTGCGGAATCGGGATTTTGTTCCTGTTATACGGATATTATCGTGCCATCCGTATGCCGGGAATGTCCGTAGTGCTCACAGTGGTATCGTTGGGAACCCGTGTAGCCCTTTCCTATTGGCTTGCCGGCATTCCTGCCATCGGGGTCATCGGAATCTGGTGGTCTATTCCTATCGGATGGTTTATAGCGGACGTCATCGGCATCATATATTATAAGTATCGAAAAAGCTCCCAAACAATTGAATTTAAATAAATGTTTTTGTTAGTAAAAGACATACATACAACACCTTTTCATCTAAAATTTATGTATTTTTGTAGCCTTATAGAAAAGAACAGACATACAAATGATGGAAGAAACAACCTGCAAACCTGATTATTCGAATTCGATGGCGGAACATCTGGGTATCCGGTTTCTACCCTCCACCGAGGATGCGGTACATGCCGAAATGCCTGTAGACCATCGTACTTCACAACCCTTTGGTATGTTGAACGGCGGCGCGTCACTGGCTCTGGCCGAGATTGTGGCAGGGCATGGCTCCATGTCGCTATGCCGGGAAGGCGAATATGCCTGCGGAGTACAAGTAAGTGGAAATCATCTGTCGGCCGTGCCCGTCGGAGGCAAAGTATTCGCCACCGGCAAACTGATTCACCGCGGCAGATCCTCGCATATATGGAATATAGATATCACCACTCCACAAGGACAACTGGTTTCTACTGTTCGTGTCGTTAATTTCATACTGAAAAAGAAATGAATCTACCAGATATACATACGCAAAAATTATTGGATTGCCTGACACACAGCCGCCTCGGTTTCGCCCTCTACCGGTTACCTTGGACAGACGAATGCTACCTGGTATTGCAAACCTCGGGCGATGTGGAACAATTAGCGGACATTCAGGAACTGAATGGAAAGAAAGGATTTGTCATGGCTCCTTTCCGGATATCGGAGGAACATCCCTTGGTACTTATCCGTCCGGATGTCACCGCATACGACTGGAGCGAAATCAGCGAAGCACTGTCTTCACTGGAATGTGCGGATGCCCTGCTCACCTGCAAAAGCCGGCAGAGTGAACTCTCCCCTTTTGTTTCCGAAGAAACGGATAAAGAACAATATACCCGCGCATTCGGGCGTTTCATCACTCCCTTACAAGAGAAGCGGTTCCAGAAACTGGTTCTGTCACGTTCTTCCGCCAGACATATCGGAGATGATTTTTCACCACTCGGCGCTTTTGTCCGGGCCTGCAACAACTATCCGCGCATGATGATTTACCTATGCCACACCCCTGCTTCCGGAACCTGGCTGGGCAGCACACCGGAAATCTTATTAAGCGGACACGGCAAAGAATGGCACACCGTGGCCCTGGCCGGTACCATGCCGATGCAGAACGAAGTGATGCCGACAGACTGGGACAAGAAGAACCGGGAAGAGCAGGGCTATGTGGCTGATTACATCCGCCGGATCGCCAAAAGATTCGGCAACAAGATGACGGAAAAAGGTCCTTATACCGCCCGTGCCGGACAATTGGTACACCTCAAGACCGATTTTTATTTCTTGTTGAAAAATACAGACCATATAGGCGATTTATTGCAAGAACTCCATCCCACTCCCGCCGTCTGCGGCCTGCCCAAAGAGGAGGCTTTCCGGTTTATTCCGGACAATGAAGGGTACGACCGCAGTTATTATTCCGGATTCACCGGCTGGCTGGACACAGAGGGGCATACCGATATCTACGTCAATCTGCGCTGCATGGAAATAAAGCCGGGTGAAGCCATCCTGTATGCAGGAGGAGGAATACTGGCTTCCTCGGAAGTAGAATCGGAATGGATGGAAACGGGAGACAAGATGAATACGATGCGGAGCATCCTTCATCCTGACTTTATAAATAAATAAATGGAAACAATTAAAGTAGAAGAATAATGTATTCAGACAAAAAGAACATACTTCAGTTGGTGGCACTTCTCAAAGCGCACGGTGTGCGGAAAATAGTGCTTTGTCCCGGCAGCCGTAATGCTGCCATCGTACATACTCTGGCCAATATAGAGGACTTCACTTGTTATTCTGTAACCGATGAACGCAGTGCCGGTTTTTTTGCCATCGGCCTATCTTTACAAGGGGGAGGCCCTGCCGCAGTATGCTGCACTTCCGGTTCGGCCCTGCTGAACCTGCACCCTGCCGTAGCCGAAGCCTTTTACCAACAAGTACCTCTGATTGTCATTTCCGCCGACCGCCCCGCTGCCTGGATAGGACAAATGGACGGACAAACCCTGCCCCAGCCCCATGTGTTCGGAACGTTAGTCAAGATGTCTGTCAACCTGCCCGAAGTACATACTGAAGAAGACGAATGGTTTTGCAACCGCCTTATCAACGAAGCCATACTGGAAACCACCCACCACGGCAAAGGGCCTGTACATATCAATGTACCCATTTCCGAACCCATTT
>OGLL01000190.1_pt1 | contig 10612 bp, 10 predicted proteins | sample 1572901 | NCBI WGS metagenome assembly OGLL01 (sample SAMEA2581980, study PRJEB24529) | metagenome | biome: Human gut stool | place: China | collected 2011
CTGAAAAGGTCCTAAAATAAGTTGGTTGTCTTTAACCAGATAGAAACCTACCCAAAAAAAGCCGAAGGCTTCCCGAAGAGCAGCAGCAGTATTGGCCAAAACACTTATTTCTTCTTTTTCATCTGATATTAAAAGTTCAAACTGAGGGAGGAAAAGACGGTAACGTTCTACTTTATTACTAGTTGTTTGTTTGAAACTGGTTTCCATATTTTTATTTGTTTTATGAGGGGACATCTTGTTGTTTTTTACAAAAAATGGTCTTCTATGAAGCGATGTCCCCTGTTAGGTAAAAAGAGTTGGCTTATTCTGTAAAAAATCTGTTTATGCCAATCTTCTTCTGGATGATAATAAGAATAAGTCTTGATAGATGATCCGGTGAATCTTATCCATATTATATAGACAACTAAATTGGGAATTATATTCTTTCCAAGACTTTTTCTATCAAACCATCAATAGAGTTTTTATAGCCGGTATTGGCTTCCTTTATTAGTCGGTTGGCAATCACCATACATACAGTCATGGCTTTGTGTCCCATCAGGCGTGCTAATCCGGCAAGGGCGGAACTTTCCATTTCAAAGTTAGTGATGCGATAGTCATTGTATTCAAATTTCTCAATCTTTTCATTCTGTTTAGGATCGGCCAATGGGATACGGAGTTCTCGTCCTTGCGGACCAAAAAAACCTCCTGCGGCGATAGTTACGCCACGGACCATATCATTTTGCGCAATGCGGTCTATTAATTCCCGGTCGGCATCAATAACGTATGGGTGGGCGATGCATACATTACCTTCCCACCCCATGTAATCTATAAAAGCTTGTTCTAATTTCAGATCGCAAACCTCATTGCGTCCGGCGTAGAAATTAAGCAGTCCGTCAAAACCGATAGACTTTTCAGAACAAACATAGGTACCAACAGGAGTATAAGGCTGTAATCCGCCACATGTACCGATACGTACTAATTCCAATTGGCGCAAGTGGTCTTTTTCATAACGGGTATTGAAATCAATATTGGCCAAAGCATCTAATTCATTCATCACAATGTCTATATTGTCACAACCTATACCGGTGGAAACTACGGTGAGACGTTTTCCTTTATAAGTACCGGTAATGGTCTTGAACTCACGGCTTTCTATTTCACATTCTTTAGTATCGAAATGAGAAGCTACTAATGCTACACGCCCGGGGTCACCTACTAGAATTATTTTATTTGCCAACTGTTCAGGTTTGATATGAAGGTGGAAGATAGAGCCGTCGGGATTGATAATCAACTCAGATTCTGCATAATATTTTTTCATAATCTTTATTTTTGTGGTTAATGGCCAGTATAATTAATGTTATATTTCTTGTCTTTTTAATGAGTATGCAAACAGATTATTTCCTAGATGTAGATGTTACGGATTTATAAACTTTCATTGATATTAGCATTATCAAGAGAAAAACAGTTCCATTCGCATCCAAGAAAAATATATTAATCGTTGAATACTAGTTTTATTTACTTAATGGCTCATTACCGAAAGTTGTTTCGGGTTTTGCAATATTTTCACGCATGGAGGTATCTGCTTGTATATTCTTCATGCGGTAATAGTCCATAATACCTAGGTTGCCACTACGGAATGCTTCCGCCATGGCCTTGGGCACTTCGGCCTCTGCCTGAATTACATTCGCGCGTGCCTCTTCTGCTTTGGCTTTCATTTCCTGTTCCAAGGCGACGGCCATTGCACGGCGTTCTTCTGCTTTGGCTTGTGCAATATTCTTGTCGGCATTGGCCTGGTCTATTTGTAAAGCAGCTCCAATATTTCTGCCTATATCAATATCAGCTATATCAATAGACAGGATTTCGAAAGCCGTACCGGCATCTAAGCCCTTGCGGAGTACTAATTTAGAGATAGAATCAGGATTTTCCAATACGGATTTGTGATTTTCGGACGATCCGATAGAGGACACGATACCTTCACCAACACGTGCTAGAATCGTGTCTTCTCCGGCACCTCCTACTAATTGGCGGATATTGGCGCGTACGGTGACACGAGCTTTAGCTATAAGCTGTATGCCGTCTTTGGCTACAGCGGTAACGGGAGGGGTGTCAATAACCTTAGGGTTCACTGACATTTGCACGGCTTCGAATACGTCACGACCGGCTAGGTCAATACCAGTTGCCATTTGGAAAGACAGTTCGATATTGGCTTTGGACGCGGATACTAGTGCGTGCACTACTTTTTCCACATGCCCGCCTGCCATATAATGAGCTTCCAATTCATCTCGGGTTATGTTGCTTAAGCCGGCTTTGTGTGCTTCAATCATTGCCGGGACAATGACATAAGGAGGGACATTACGGATGCGCATTAAGAATAATTGCACCAATGAGATGCGTACCCCCGAAACTTTGGCAGACAGCCAGAGGAAAAATGGCACATAATGAAAGAATAGTACCACGAAAATAATTCCACCTCCTATAAGGATGAAAGGAAGATAGTTGGGTTCGATCATAATAATCAGTTGTTTAAAAGTAAATATTTATATTTGAACAGCTCAATATCAAGTTTTTGCTGTTTTCACTATTGTCTAAAATATGCTTGAATGAGAATGTCAATCAAGAAACCTGATAAATTCGTATTTGTAAGTCATTTCTCTATCATTGGTTGAATTTGCGTACAATCACCGTTCCTTCAACCATTCTTTCTACATAAATGGGAGTATTCTCATCAATCAAACCATCGGCAGAGCGCACTTCGATGATGTGTCCGTTAAAGTTTGCATTGCCTATCAGTGCAAGGCGGGTTATTGCTATACCTTTGTCTCCGATGCGGATATGGGTTCCTTTTAGGGGATCGATTTTATAATCCAGTGTTTTCTTCAAAGAAAGCTTGTCCATGGTTTTTGAGTGCATAAACCAAACGATAATGGCTATGCAACTTAGGACGGATGCTATTAAAGTAATGAATCCTGCTATCGGTCCTAATGTGTCGAAAGCGTAATAGTTGGCATATAGCAGGCAGATGGCTGATGCTATTCCGGCTATACTGATGCCGGGAATAAGGAAAACCTCTACAATAAAGAGAAGTAGTCCTGCCAAGATGAGCGATACGATAATAAATACTTCCATAAATATCTTTGTATTAGTGTTTCAACTTCTTTATTTCTTCGTTGCGGACACTGATATCCAGTTGGGCCATTTCTTTCAGAAGTTGTTCAGTACGTTTTTCCAATTCCAAAATGGCGGGTGTCAGATTCTTCTTTCGTGCACTGTTCCCTTGGGCATATTGTTCGCGCTTGTCATCCAAATTTTTCTTCAGGTTGTCATAATCCTTCTGCTTTTGTATTCTTTGCTGGTAAAGTTTGCGTGCTTCGGCAGAGCGGAAGTCGTTCAATGTGTGGTAAACGGCAGAATCATCTATTATCAAGGTGAAGTCTTTTTGTTGTTCTCCGGATTCTTTGGCATACATTATGGCTGCCAGGCGTTGCTTGCCGGTTCGTACTTTCTCTTCATCTTTCCAAGTGGTATGGATAGAGCGCAGGCTGGCTGCATTTATGATGATCTGTTCGTCTGTACTTTCATAATTGTATACTTCTTTTGAAGAGTTCGGTACAAACACATAGATACAGACTTTGTTATCAGGCTGATAGCGGTCTGAAGCAAACCAGCCGATATTGTTGAATTCATCAATGGCATACATATAGTCATTGGCGGGAGAGTTAAATGGCATTCCTATATTATCGGGACGAAGATAATTGCTATTTTCCGAATCATAGCGAGTTACAAAAATATCGTATCCTCCCAAAGAGCCTTCTCCATCCGATGCATAATACAAGGTAATGCCATCTGACATTAAGAAGGGATAGTTTACATTTCCCTGTTCATTAAGGGACGTGAGGGGTTCGGGCTCGCTCCAGCCGTCCAACAGACGGATACGGGAGTACAGTTGCATCTTGCCGTCTGTGCTTTGGTTTCCGTAGAGTACTTTATTGCCCATTTCGGTCTGATAGACAGTCCCGGATATCGCAGGATCGTGATAGAGTGCCCCCGACTCTCTACTGATTTTATATGCTTTTAGAAAATCATTTTTATCGACTACAAAGCTGTCTATTACAGTAATGTTTTCCACTCCTTTTATCATACGGGCTGCTTGCTTTATTTGTTCCAGCTCTGCTTCAGCCATTTCGGTAGGGCGTTTTTTCTTTTCCAACCATTCTATGTGTTGTTCGTAGTTATCTACGGCATCGTCAAACCGATAGATGTCATAATATAGTTTTCCTAAGTAGCGGTATGCGTCAATGACTTTGCGGGCGGCGCTTTTTTCAAGGTAGGGCTGTGCTTCTTTTTTTTCTCCTGTTTCATAACAACATGCGCCATACCAATAATTATAATTGGCGTTAGAAGGGGCTTGTTTTACCAGCTTTTGGAAAGCAGGTTTGGCTTGTTCAAATTCTCCGTTCAGGAAAAGTTGTTTGGCTTGCGCCAAGCTTTGTGCCGCAGCATTGCCTGCGCAGCATAAAGTAAATAAACCAATGATATATTTTTTGTACATAGTTAGTTTATAATCCGTATTATTTAGATTCAAAAATACAAATATTAATTGGAATTCTCATGCTTCACATAATTCTATTTTGTTAAATCTTCCATAAATCATTCTTTTCATGTACTTTTGTGCCCTATTTTTAAAGAAGATGTATGGCACAATTTACGGAAGACGAGAAAATAATGCGAAGGTTGGAGCAACGCTTTAACAAGGGGGTGGTAAAGTATCGCTTGATTGAGGATGGTGATAAAATTTTGATAGGTCTTTCTGGTGGGAAGGATTCTTTGGCTCTGTTGGAGCTATTGGCAAGGCGTTCACGTATTTTGAAACCGAAATTTACAGTGATAGCTGTGCATGTAGGCATGACAAATATTCCTTATCAATCTGATTTGGAATATCTGAAAGGCTACTCAGAGGATTTAGGGGTGCCGTTTGTGCATTATGAAACTTTTTTTGATCCGAGTACCGACACTCGGAAGTCTCCTTGTTTCCTTTGTTCTTGGAATCGGAGAAAAGCTTTGTTCACGGTGGCAAAGGAGCAGGGGTGCAATAAGATTGCTTTAGGACATCATATGGATGATATCTTGGAAACTTTGTTGATGAATATTACTTTTCAGGGAGCCTTCAGTACAATGCCTCCTAAATTAGTGATGCGTAAATTTGAGATGACAATTATTCGTCCGATGTGCTTGGTACATGAAGCGGATTTAATTGAAATGGCACGTATCCGCGGTTTTCGTAAACAGATCAAAGATTGTCCTTATGAAAGTTTGTCGAATCGTTCAAATATGAAAGAGGTTTTATATTCTCTAGAAAAAATGAATCCTGAAGCACGGTATAGTTTGTGGAAATGCATGACAAATATTCAGGAAGAATTGTTGCCTGGGATGAATGAACACGATTTATAGTGGATATGGTTGTTTTGTTATTAGGGGATATAACGAAACTGCTTATAGTTAGTTGTTTGTACTTGTGTGCAGCTTAACCAACTATCAATATTATTAATGTATTTAGATGAGGAAGAATGTTATAAAGTTATCCTTCCTGTTGTTTGTTGTGCCGGATACAAGGTGATGTACATGTCTGGTTTGTTGGGGAAAGTGTAGAAATATTCTACAATGAAAATGTGGATCTTTTTCTTTGAAAATAGCTTATTCTTAATGTATTTAATTGATAATCAAAGCCTGTCTTGTTTTGGCATAGGCTTTGTTTTCTCTTTGTCATAAGAATAACCATTTAAATATATTAGGATATGAGAAAGTTTTTTGTTGTGTTAGTATGGGTAATGGGATTAGGACTTGCAGCGTTGTTTGCAAAAGATATAGTACGTGGAGTGAAGAATGTGATTGCGATAAATCATTTTACCCCTGTTGAGGTGAATAATGCTCCAACAGGATGGCATCAAGACTTGTGTTGTTATCTTAATTAATTTGCCGTCATAGAGATTTTGTTCATAATTGAAATTGGAAACAACTGTTTTTTATGGCAGCTGTTTCCAATTTATTTGTATTCAGTTGTCCTTATACTCTTTTCGCCAAGTGATTTTTGTACACTAGCCTAGGACAAATGTAAAATAGTAAAGGGGATTGGATGAATAGTTATTAATGAATGTTTTTAATGTCATCCTGTACTATCTGATCCATTTCTTTCATTAGTTTTTTGGGATTCTTTTTAGGGGAGAATCCTTTATCTTTTTCTTCATGCAAAAGATCTGTTTCAGTTATGTTCTCACTCCAGTCTTCGAACATATTTGTTGCCGGTTGTCCTGATAATGTTACATTCTCTTCTGCAATAGGGACATTTCTCTCAATAATTTTTTCCATAATCTAATCTATTTATTGTTTCCTAGATGACAAATACGGGTAGAAATGGTTTAATGATTTAATAAAGTTTGAAGTTTGTGATAAATAGAAAGTTCTTGAACAAGCTAGCAAGACTTTATTTGCGGGCAATGTTTTATTTCTTTTTTTAAATGACTTTGCCTTGTAAAGAGTGCTTCTCTGTCCTTTCAATTGAAAAACAAGTTTTTAAAAAGCGGTTTTTTCGGTCTGTTTGAGGTTTATCTGCAAAATCGTGGGGAAGGACTTTGGTTCTTGAAGGATTGTTTTGTTCTCTGATAGCTTTCAGAAATGTTCTTGACGTATCAGTTTTTCTCTTGAGGAAGTTCGGATGTTTATGCCCTCATGCCCTCACTGTCTGTATAACAGACTAATTATAAACAACTTATATGCATATAGTAAAAATATTTGTTCTCACTTATGCTCTCATGCTCTCATAGCGTTCTAAAATATGTTTTCGTGTAACATGCTTGTCCTCAGTTATATACATATATTGTGGGCTATTTCAGGCTTGATAGGGAGTAGGGTGTTTTCAGGCTTTTTTCTCGCAAGAAGTGTGCATAAGGGGGGGGATTTCCATAGAATGACGGTTTACAAAGTTCCGGTAACGGTAAAAAAGATCAAGACGTTTTTAAAAAAGATAACCGCCTTTTAAAAAAACGCCCTTGTCTTTGATATGGAATTTTATTTTGGACATATAATTATACATACGTCCGCACAAGTCTGTACGTATGTATAACTATATGGGAATATACGTGTACAAACATGTTTTCTGATGCGGGAAAAACATACTTTGGCATTCCCTATATTTTTGCAAGCAATCTTACTTTGGTTTTTGCCTTTTTCATTTTTAGCAGTGACACTTTTTTGGGGGGGGGCTAACAAGGATAAAATAAAAAAGGCTATCTTCCCAGACAGCCAATCTTTTGTTAACCTTAAATCTAATACTATGAAAAACACAGTGCAAATATACGAATTTCTGAGATGGGTCCAAATTCTTAGAAAGAAAAAAAGCTTGTTATAACATGGTTTAGCAAATGAACTTTTTTCTTAACAAATAGCAGATTGAAAGAGTGGAATTGGTTGCTTTTTTGTTCAACGGAAATAAAACATGCTTGTTGCGGCAATAACTCATTGTATTATTCTTAATTCGATTATTTCCATTATCTTTGCACTCCCAAAATGCTTGTTGATATGCAGTTGTTAAAAGCATAATGGATATTATAGGCAGATTGTTTCCAGATAAAAAATAGATTAGAATATATGTTGTCTCATGGTATTTATTCAGTAATTTTGCTGATTTTTTCAAATGTCTTTATGACGTTTGCTTGGTATGGTCATTTAAAAATGCGACAAGAGTTCAGTTGGTTTGCAGCCCTTCCGTTGATTGGTGTGATTGCATTTAGTTGGGCAATTGCTTTTTTTGAATATTGTCTTCAGGTTCCTGCCAATCGTCTTGGGTTCAAAGATAGTGGAGGACCGTTTGATATTATGCAACTCAAGGTGATTCAAGAAGTTATCACATTGGCTGTATTTACATTATTTTCTGTTTGGGCATTTAAAACAGAACTGAAGTGGAACCATTTAGCGGCTTTTCTCTGTTTGGTCCTTGCCGTTTATTTTGTCTTTAAGAAGTAATGAGTTTTGGTTAATAATTGCTGAATCCTTTTTGATAAGCAAAGTGTCTTGTTTGGGCAATGAATCTTGTTCAGATACTTTGCTGATTCTAGGAAACAAGATGGAATCCTGTCGGGTTGGTACGTACGTCCTCGTTTGGTTAAAGATTCATACAGGAATTTGTCGGTATCCAGTCCTCCTATTAATGGGTTATTACTGGGAGTTACCGTTTGATCCATGCCGGCAGGTAATATTACATAGCCGTTTCGCAAACCGGGAATCAGTTTGATATTTAGTTTCCATGATATTGTCAGAGAGTCTTTTCTTTTCAAGAAAATGGGATCATTAACCGGATCTTCATGCCATGTGGTGTAAGGAGTGTAGGGAGTAAGACGCACAAAGTTAGGGCGTACCCATTTGGTTGTGTCGCCGAAGTTTTTAGGCAAGTCTTTCAGAAACTTCATCCACGGTTTGTCTTCGGACATGATTGGAGTACCTTTTATATTGTCTTTGTCCGATTGAAAGTCGAAATGGATAGACTTTACGGCTTCTGTGTTGATTTTTAGTTCTCCATCTCCATTCAATAGCTCCTGTAAACGAATCGAGTCCTGTTTGTTCCATTGTGCTTGTGCTGTCAGTATACTGATAGTGCAGAATAATATGCTAAAATTTACCCTTTGGGTCATTCGTTTTTTCTTTATGGTTATAATTGGTAACAAAAGTAATCTGGAGTGAGTTTAATGCTGGTTAAATTTGAGTTATTAATTGTTTATAATGTGAATACTTTAAATTTTATTTGGTTAATAAAAGGATTCGTTTACACCTCTTTTGTTGTCATGGAGCACATTTCATATAGACATTTAGATAGTTACTTCAATATTTGGTAATCAAGTTTTGTATTTTATTTTCAGATATAGTGACAGAGTTCATATTCATGGTATGTATTTCAATTGATGTCAGTACATTGGTCAGATAGGCGATATAGGTCTATATGGATTTATGGGGTCCATTCTGTCTGTGTGATTTATTTTCGGTATAGAATAAAAATAGCCCGTTAATTTTTAATAACGGGCTAAATTAGTGAAAATGATAATATTTATTTGGAGGAGAGTTGTGCATGCATGGAAGCAGCTGCTTTACGTCCGTCACCCATTGCAAGGATAACTGTAGCTCCACCACGCACAATATCGCCACCGGCATAAATAGTCGGGATTGACGATTGCATATTTTCATTTACGGCAATTGTTCCTTTGCGTCCCAATTCCAATCCCGGGATGGAACTGGGAACAATCGGGTTAGGGGAGACGCCTACGCTGACTATCGCCATATCAATGTCAATGGTTTCTGTTGCTCCTGGAATAGCTATCGGACTGCGACGGCCGGAAGCATCTGGTTCGCCTAATTCCATTTTCTGTAAAACGACTTGTTTCACACGCCCCTTTTCATCGGCAATATATTCTATGGGGTTATGCAGAGTCAGGAATTCCACACCTTCTTCTTTAGCATGTTTCACTTCCTCCAGGCGGGCAGGCATTTCTTCTTCCGAACGGCGGTAAATAATCATTGCACGTTCTGCTCCCAAGCGGCGTGCTGTGCGGACAGAGTCCATAGCTGTGTTACCACCGCCGATTACTGCTACACGTTTGCCGAATGTTACAGGAGTATCTGAATCCTCACTGGCTGCATCCATTAGATTTACACGAGTCAGATATTCGTTGGAAGACATGATATTGATAGAATTTTCACCCGGGATATTCATGAAGTTGGGAAGCCCGGCACCTGATGCTACAAATATACCTTTGAAATCTTCTGCTTCCAAGTCTTCCACACTGATTGTCTTTCCTACGATGCAGTCCTTCATGAATTTGACACCCATCTTGGATAAATTGTCAATTTCTACATCTACGATTTTATTGGGTAGGCGGAATTCGGGAATCCCATATTTTAATACACCCCCTATTTCATGTAAAGCTTCGAATACAGTGACATCGTATCCCTGTTTAGCCATATCTCCAGCAAATGAGAGTCCGGCGGGACCTGAACCGATAACTGCCACTTTTATGTTGTTCTTTTGCGCTACTTCCGGTACGGATATTTGACCGCTTTCACGTTCGTAATCAGCAGCAAAACGTTCCAAATAGCCTATGGCAACGGCTTCGTGTCCGGCTTTCAGATGAGTGCATTGTGATTCACACTGTTTTTCTTGAGGACATACACGCCCGCAGACAGCAGGTAATGCACTGGTTGCTTTTAAGGTTTTGGCAGCTTCAAGGAATTCACCGCGTTCTATATTTTTGATGAATTTCGGGATATTGATTCCTACGGGGCATCCGTTCATACAAGTAGGGTTGGGGCAGTCCAAACAACGTTTTGCTTCCGTTACAGCTTGCTCTTCATTCAAACCTAGATTGACTTCTTCCTTACGGCTATGTGAACGGTATTCTGCATCCAGTTCGTTCATTTTTACACGGGGGATAGCCATTCGTTCTTTAGGCTTCATGGCTTTACGTAAGCTTGCACGCCATTCGGCATCCCGGCCGTCCAGTTCTTTAGTCGCTTCACAAGTCGTCGGCTTTTCGGTGTCTAGTTTGTGAATTTCTTCTTTTTCTATAAGGAGTTTCAGACGGTTTTCATCATCTTT
>OGLL01000194.1_pt1 | contig 10476 bp, 7 predicted proteins | sample 1572901 | NCBI WGS metagenome assembly OGLL01 (sample SAMEA2581980, study PRJEB24529) | metagenome | biome: Human gut stool | place: China | collected 2011
AAAAGGTGGGCAAATCTTGCGTGGCCAAAAGGGTCAAAGTTGAGTGGCTTTTCCATTTGGGCAATGGTGTTCCGACGAACAATACCGCTTTTACGGAAAAACTAATGAATGAGGTGATAAAAAATCCGGGAGTTTATATCAAAATCTCGGATAAAATAGCTACTTTTGCATACAAAGAGTTCTTTGAAGGTTACGCGACGCGCAGAAGGATAATGCAGTAGATAACTAACTAAATCGTAACCTATTACTATCAAGAGCAATTAACCTACGCTCATTTCCAATAAATTACACTCTTTTCGTAACTTCTTAAAACAAAAGTATTAAAACATGTTTTAACGCACAAACCCGACACTCCGGTTATGGAACTATAGCGACCGTTTCGGACACTATCCTAGCAAAAATAATAACTAAACCATCTTTTTCAAATTATAATCATAGCCTTGGGGCAGGAAGACAGCAAACTCGCAACCGGTTTCTCCGTCTTCCAGCTGCACATTGGTTATGGATATGTCGATATGCTTTTTATTGTTGGCGTTCAACAACTGTATGGTTTGAAGAATCACTTTTATACCGGTGCCTGTACCATGGTTGGCACTGTTTATCCGGTAACCTCCCCCATTGTCACGCACCTTGACGCAGATTCCCTCCCCGGTCTTCTTGATATCAATCCACAGTCTTTTCATCCCCTCTTTGTCCTTCAGGGCATGCTTGATGGCATTTTCCGTAATCCTGCTCCTAACACCGCCTTCCCGGCGATCTGCGGCAATCCATAGGTTTCGCTCTCCTTCCTTGCCACGCAATGCGTGTTTCACGGAATTTTCCACCGGAATCTGTATCATCATGGAAGGAAGTATTTCTTGGTCAAGATGGATGGCAGCATCTATGGATGTGGACAGTATAAAGCTATCTCCCAATGCTTCACGTTCCAGGTTGATAAACGTATTGACAAAGTCCAGTTCCTCGGCCATGGTAACGCACAGCTGTTCGGTCAGTTCCAGGTTGCGCCGCATCAGCTTTACCAACCCACGCATATTTCCGGCCTGCTCATCGGTGTAGTTTCCCATCTCACGGTTCAGAATGTTAAAAATGAAATGGGGGAAACCCGGTTACGGATATTCTCCATACGCAAAGTGGCAATCATATTCTGACTTTTCATTTGCAGCAGGAAACGCTGTCTCTTGTTGTACATGTAAACAAAAACAACGAGCCCCAAAATACAGATGCAGGCAAACATCCACAGGTAAAGCGTCTGATTCAGCGCCAGTACTTCATTCTCTTTTTGCTGGATAAAAATTTTCTGCTTCATCAGCGTGGTGTCCTGACTGTATTTCAGATCAATTTCAGCTGTACGCATTTTAATACGCTCATTACGTGTAGAATCATCAATACGCTGATTTTCCATTTGATAATAATAGGCTTGTTTGAAATCCCCCACTTCTTCAAAATAATGTTGCAGGTAACGGTTACGGATATGCTGCATATTCGGTTCCACATAATCAGGCTGTATAGCCTCAGACATACGTTTACGTGCTAAAGACAAATTATTCTGCTTCAAGGCAAGTTCAATCAATTGGGTATCCAAATAATAGAGAGCCGTCTGATTTTCGATAGAACGAAAAAAATCACTGCAAAGGTTTAAATAGTATGCGGCAGAATCAACCTGATTCATCAATAGAAAAGTTTCTCCCAAATTCATTTCAGTCAGATGTTCCTCAAAAATCATATCCGGATAAGAACGAGCTAACAATAATGATTTTCTGAAAAATTCCAAAGCATTAGGATAATCAGCACGAAAATAATAAGAATTACCACGATTATTCAAATAAATATGTTTCTCAAATGGAAGCATCTTATCATATTGCCGGGCAGCCAGTTCATAGTAATGATCACAAGACGTAAAATCACGAAGTTCCATATAAACCTGTGCCAATCCGTAATAAACAGGAAAACGTTTTTCTTCAGGAATCTTCAATGAATCACAGTAAGACAAAGCTTTACGATACCACATCGCGCCTTTATCATAATGACCGGTACGGACAAAAGCATCAGCCAAATTAATAGAAATATCATGAAGCATATCTCTGTTACTACCCTTCAAACGATAATCAAATGCTTTTTGAAAACATACCACTGAAGAATCTGTCAACCCTTGACGAACACATACATTACCCCGCATATTGTAAATCTCAGCATACAAATCATTAATTAACGATGACGGTTCAGCTCCATCGCAAAATACTTCCGCTCTATCCATGCTAAGTTTAGCCGAATCCATCTCGGATTTAAACATATATGCTTTTGCCAAAAGAACAAGATAATGGTAATACGCCACACTATCTGTGGCAACCGACATTTGCCTGGCAGTCCGGGTACATACATAACTAGGATTTTTTGACAATGAATCAATTATAAAATCATAATACTGCATATAGATATCCATTTGGGTCTTTTTATAAGTTCCGGAACTTGTACAAGATACTCCCCATATACAAAATAATACACTATACCATAAAAATTTAAATATCAAATGTATGTTCTCCATCTTATCCTCCTTCATAGCTTATTGACAAACATAAGCAAAAATAAACACAACCATATACTTTTATTAAAATTTATTTGACCCAAACAGCCTTTTAGATAAAATTTACACAAAGATGAAGATTCACTTTGTCATGTCATGAAACATCCCTACCTTTGAAAAAAGAATTTATAAACGAAGAAACATGGAAACACTATCTAATTCTATCCTGACTGTACAAATAGCCGAGCATGGCGCCGAGCTTCAAAGTATCAAAAAGGATGGCAAAGAATATCTTTGGCAGGGCGACGCTAAATTTTGGGGACGGCGTTCACCTGTCCTTTTCCCTATAGTAGGACGTGTGTGGAACAATAAATACCGTCATGCCGGAAACACTTATGAAATAGGACAACACGGTTTTGCACGTGATATGGACTTCAAACTAACCTATAAAGAAGACAAAGGAGCTGTATATTGGTTGGAAAGCACTCCTGATACATTGGGCAAGTTTCCTTTTCCCTTCCGCCTGCTGGTGGGATATTTATTGGAAGAAAATAAAATCACCGTAAAATGGCGTGTAGAAAATCTGGGAGCTATGGATATGTATTTCCAGATTGGAGCACACCCAGCTTTCTATTTCCCCGAGTTCGATGCTGCTACAAAGGATCGTGGCTTCTTTGTTTTTGACCGAAAGTCTGACTTAGAATATATCATGCCAACCGAAAAGGGGTGCGTATCACCAGAACGTCATGTACTAAAATTAAACAAAGAAGGGCTGATGCCAATTGATATTCATACTTTTGATTGTGACACTTATATTTTTGACAATAAACAACTGAAAAAAATAACCTTACTGGATAAAAAGAAAAAGCCCCATATCAGTTTGGAATTTAATTCTCCATTGGTAGCTTTGTGGTCTCCTACCAAGACACATCCCGATTGCCCATTTGTTTGCATTGAACCATGGTATGGACGTTGCGATTCTGTAGGGTATTCGGGCGAATTAAAGGACCGTGAATGGATACAGAAATTGGAACCAAAAGAAACGTTTGATGTAGAATATAAAATCATTATAGAGTAATCAAGAATAACGGGGTATGCACGATGAGTCACACCCCGTCTTTTTTGCTTACCGACTTCCCAAATACAAAAATATCATACCAATAAGTACCAGTGCCAAATCCACAGCCTTGCTTTTAAGATTCTTCTCACGGAATACCATTGCACCAAATAGAAAAGAAACAAGCACACTGCCACGCCTTACCATAGATACTATGGAAATCATTGAACCATCCAAGCTTAAGGCATAGAAATAAACAAAATCAGCTGCCGACAGAAAAATAGATATCAGAATAATACACCAATGCCAATGAAACGGAGTGGTAGATTTGCGCTTCGGCCACCATAACAACATCAAAACACCTCCCATCATAAACAATTGATAGATATTATACCATGACTGTACAATCATTCTATCCAGTCCGATACCTCCTTGATCGACAGGCGCCATGAGATACTTGTCATAAAGCCCGCTGACCGCTCCCAACACAGCTGCCATTACCACATAATAAATCCATTTATTATGTTTGAAATCTATTCCCTCTTTCTTTCCGCTGCGGCTCAGCATAAAAAAAGAGAAGACAGCCATCAGCACACCAATCCATTGGTAAAAATTCAATCGCTCACCAAAGACCACTAAAGCTCCCACCAACACCATCACCGGACGAGTAGCGTTTATAGGTCCCACAATTGTGATAGGCAGATTCTTCATCCCAAAATATCCCAATATCCACGACGAAAGGACAATAACAGATTTCAACACCACATAGCGATGCACCTCCCACCCTGCAACAGGCACATAAAAAATAGAATCCTCCAATATTCCCGGCCTCCACACTGACAATACAATAAAAGGAAGAAATATCAAACTAGAGAACAACGTATTCAGAAATAATACCGGAATAACCGCATTGTCCTTCAACGACTGTTTCTTAAATACATCATAGAATCCCAGCAATGCAGCCGAGAGAAATGCCAAAAGTAACCACATCATATCTTTTACCTTATTTAAAACAGAAGGCAAAGTTACAACAAAAAATAAACAAAGAAGTGTAGATTTTGATATAAATGGCACGGAAATAAAAGAAAAGGGGGATAGAGAAATACATCTCCACCACCCCTTCTTTTATTTATGAATATTCTCTCAGACTTTCGCCCGATGCTTATACTCGATTAAATTCCCAGTGATTTTCTTACGGCTTCAACCTTTTCCTCAGCAGCTGCATTAGCAGCATCGAAACATTTGTGGCAACCCATTTCACCTTTTACTTCCACATAGAATTTGATTTTAGGTTCTGTTCCTGACGGGCGAACTGAAATCTTAGTTCCATCTTCCGTAAAATATTGCAATACGTTACTAGCCTCCGGCATATCTATTTCTGTTATATTCCCGTTACCATCAGTCACCTTCAAAGTTTTAAAGTCCTTGACAAGAACAACCTTAGAACCGCCTATTTCTCTCGGAGGATTAGAACGGAAGTTTTCCATCATTGCCTTAATCTCTTCTGCCCCGCTCTTTCCTGGTTTCACAACATTCACAGTAGTTTCTTTTGAGAAACCATACTCCACATAAATATCAAGCAAAACTTCGAACAAGGTCTTGCCCTGGTCTTTTGCCCAAGCACAAATCTCCGCCAACAATGTACAAGCAGAAACAGCATCTTTATCACGGACAAAGTCTTCGGCCAGGAATCCGTAGCTTTCTTCACCACCTCCGATGTATTGCTGTTTGCCTTCACGCAAACGGATTTCACGTGCAATCCACTTGAATCCGGTATAGCAATCCAACATTTCGATGTGATTCTTGTCTGCGACAGATTTAATCAGTTCCGTAGTAACGATAGTCTTCACAATGAAATCATCATCCTTCATCTTACCCATCGCAATACGGTTCTTTATTATATAATACAAGAACAGCAAACAGGTTTGGTTACCATTGATCAGCACCCATTCTCCTTTGTCATTTTTACAAGCCATACCTACGCGGTCAGCATCCGGATCGCTAGCCATTACAATGTCAGCGTCTATTTTCTTAGCCAAATCAATAGCCATAGACAAAGCCTCGGCATTTTCCGGATTCGGAGAGACAACAGTCGGAAAATCGCCACTCTTCACCATTTGTTCAGGCACGGTATGTACATTTTCAAATCCCCATTGCTTCAATGCACGCGGAATCAACATCATACCTGTACCATGAATCGGAGTATACACAATTTTCAAATCCTTCTGACGCTTGATCACTTCAGGATCAATAGAAATTGTTTTCACTTTATTCAAATAGACGCTGTCTACCTCTTCGCCCACAATCTGAATCAGATCCTTGTTACCTTCAAACTTGATGTCGGTAGCCGATGAAATCTTGTTCACCTCATCAATGATACCCTTATCGTGCGGAGCCAATACTTGTGCACCATCATCCCAATAAGCCTTGTAACCATTGTATTCTCTCGGATTATGAGAGGCAGTAATATTGATACCGCTCTGGCAACCGAAATGACGGATAGCAAATGACATTTCAGGAGTAGGACGCATATCTTCAAACAAATATACTTTAATACCGTTCGCAGAAAAGATATTGGCAGAAATTTCCGCAAACAAACGGCTGTTGTTACGGCAGTCATGGCCGATTACAACTTTGATCTGGTCCAGATCTTTAAAATTTTTATTTAGATAATTGGACAAACCCTGAGTAGCAGCACCTACCGTATAAATATTCATACGGTTACTGCCCACGCCCATAATACCACGCAAACCACCTGTCCCAAACTCCAAATCTTTATAAAATGCTTCAATCAAATCAGTCTTATCGGGATTCGCCAACATTTTCTTAATTTCAGCCTGTGTTTCGGCATCATAAGCAGGTGTTAACCATTTCTCTGCTTTCTCTGTCACTTGCTTTATCAATTCTTCATTTTCCATAATTTTTTGTTATTTATAAGGTTTATAATTACATCCGATTTTTACGTCTTGACAAATGTAAAAGAATTAAATTAAAAATCCTAGAAATTTGAAAGAAGAAAATTAGAGATATAAAGGATTATCCCCCTAAAATAATCTGTCATAAAAAAGCAGAAGACCATACAAGGTACACAAACACTACTATATAACAGTCGGGAAAGCTCCCAGGCATCCTGAATACAATCTAAAAAACTATCTTATTATGCACAGGAGCAGGATCATAACCTGCCCCTCCACTAATTAATCAGACTTTCAGAACATACAAAAATATATCCTATTTCATCTTATAGCGTTCACCGGTGGCCTTTACCAGTTCTTCCAAAAATTCTTTGGGATACCCCGGACGTACCAAAGGAGCGCAATGACCGGTTTCAGGACGAAGTATGGTTCCATCTTTTGCCATCTTTTTCACAGCACCGTCATTATACTTCACAATCAAAAATTCGCCCAATTTCTTCCAGCTGTCTATTGCCGATTCGGCTGTCATGCAACTATAGTTAGTCAAGAACTCTTTTGCCTTTACAGGATCTTTCTCATATAAGCTCATGGCAGAAGATTCAATGCCAGCCTGTGCATTCGCATAAGTATCTTCCAAATTATTTTGAACGGCACGCATATCATCAATCATCAGGCTATAACGTGGACGAATCATATCGGCCACCCAATTATAAATCCAAAATGCAGAGTCCCATGAAAAAGTTACACAGTCGGCTTCTTTACCGCTATAACAGTCAGGAATACGATCCGAACAACAATATACAGGAGCAAACACTGTCATATTAGCATCATCTGTCCCAAACCATAATACTCCCCCTATTGCATCGGGCAGGTTAGCACGCATCTGTGCCACAAAAGTGAAAGCCGTTTGCTGAGTCGAAATGGGACGTTCATTGAAATATTCCTGATCTCCTACTTTAAAACTCAAGGGAGACAGACGATAAGGAGTTTTAAACGGACCGGCACCGGGATCATTAGTTATATCCAGTGGAGTACCCTCATAGTGATCGCGCATAGCCGCTTGTACATCACGTACTGAAAGTTTACGGGAAGGCTTGATATAAAGAGGCATCGGTTCTTTGCTGTCCCCCTGAATATAAGGAAGATAGGTATCTCCCACCGACTTGTTGAACATATTATAGAAACTCCATACACGAGCTTCACAGAACCGTATACCACCAAAATCTAAAGGATTATATGCCGCCGAGAAACTGAAATCTTTATTCATACCGTCAAAATAACCTTTTTCACGAGCGAAAGAAATCACATCCGGAGAGTAAAGACAATTATCCTTGTCATTCATATTGAACTGATGAATCCGGCTCTGATTAGCATGTGCGGCAATACAATCATCCGGTATACGGACTGCTACCCATACAGCACCTTTCACACCGGGACCCTTACCGATCATCTCCAAAATCCAGACTTCATTGGGATCAGCGATACTGAATGATTCGCCACTGCTATAATAACCATATTCTTTTACTAAATCCGTCATTACCTGTATGGCTTCTTTAGCTGTACGAGAACGCTGGAGAGCTACATAAATCAAACTTCCATAATCCATAATACCGGTAGAATCAACCAATTCCTCCCGTCCATCAAAAGTAGTTTCACCTATGGTTACCTGAAATTCATTCATATTACCTACCACATTATAGGTTTGACGCGCTTCTTTTATTTGCCCTAAATATTTGCCCGAATCCCAATCATAGATATCACGCATGGCTCCTTTTTCATGCATACCGGCAGGATAGTGATACAACTCGCCAAACATTCCGTATGAATCAGCGGAATAAGAAACGATAACAGAACCATCAACCGAGGCTCCCTTACCTACAATCAAGTTAGTGCATGCCAAACTCTCTGTTATTGCCGCCAATAGAAAGGCAGCACCTAAAATCAGTTTATTCTTCATTAATATATAACTTTTTAATTGTGTATAATACTTATTTTACCATCAAAATTCATATTCCTCTTTTGTTTCGTTTCCACAATAATCTGTCACCACCAATTCCAATTTATGGGCGACTCCTTTTTTTAACCGTTCAGGATGCTTCATCCACAATTTCGCATTTTTGGAACTGAAACCGAATAAGGCAAATTCGCCGTCTATCTTCACCTTATAATCCTTAATACCCGTTTCCGCATCTCCTATTTTGAACTGAACCTTACCTGTCTTCCATTGTGCCTTATTTAATGGGGTCACTCGTGGAGACAAAGTATCTATAGCTACGGTATAGGTTCCCAGTTCACGGATGGAAGTCTTCATCCAACCATTTTCATAAATTCCTCCTGCTGAACCTTTCCTTTTTCCCCACTTACGGGCCACATAATATTTCGACGTATCCTCTACAGGAAGATGGCGTACCCCGATCATCAGCGTGCACCCAGCCTGCAAAGCTACTGGCTCATCGTGCAACTGGTACTCGTAAGATATTGCGGCTGTATCTTTAACCACATGACAGTTCAGTGCCACATCCTCATACAACATTCCTCGGGGGATAACCAGTTCCATACCCGGTTCCTGAACCACATTACCTTTATTCCATGCCAAATAATGTTTTACCTGCGGATGATATTCCTCTATCGGCTGCCTACGGCCACGCACAATGAAACGATAAGTCGAGTTATTCCCGTATAAATCAGCTAATTCATAACGAAAATGATAATCGCGTTCTTCATCAATCGTAACCACCCCTCCTTCATCATTGGCTTGTAACATGCGCAAACTATTTCCGGGAAGAATCTGTGAGCGCATCACCCAATTATGCCTCTTTACATTCTCCTCATAGTCTGTCCAGGCATTAATCATCCGGTTCTCTTCGGGCAAAACGCCATCCACCGTACTGCGAAAAACTTCTGTCGTATCCACATAGAATACCACGGAACGCACACCATAATTATTATGTGTGCCATCCATATAGTCGTATGCCTTAATGCCAGCGGCTATTTTCCCCCAAGCAGAAACCGGTTGTCCCAAAGAAGCAACAGATATGGATTTTTTTCTTTGTGAGCCTTCCACAACTCCAGCGCCCCGCTGCGGATAAAGCATAATCATTGACGCACGTGGCGAAGTAGTGTCTTTAATTTTATCGGTATAGAACTGTAAGGGATCTATCAATTCACCAGTATCCGTACGGCGTATCTCCATATGCAGATGCGGTCCGAAAGAATACCCTTCATTACCGCTTAAAGCAATGATTTCTCCAGCTTTAAAACTGACCTGATGAGGCTCGAATTTCAAATCCACAGCAAAAGTTTCATGCCGATATTGATATTCCTCCACCACTTTTGCCACTGCAGAAGCAAATTTCAACACATGTCCATATACTGAAGTATATCCATTGGGATGCGTAATAAAAATAGCCTGCCCATATCCTCCGGGAGTAACCAGTACACGGCTCACATATCCGTCGGCAATGCAATGAATAGGTTTTCCCACCTCTCCCTGGGTTTTAAAATCCACTCCTCCATGAAAGTGGTTAGAACGCAGTTCACCGAAATTACCGCTCAGAATAAGCGGAAAATCAAAAGGAGGACGGAATACAGGAGCAGCCGGTTCTTCCTGTGCCCGTACAGCAAGAACACTGCCCAAAGCTGCTATGATTATATAATTTCGTAAAGTCATTTTCTTTATTTTATGGAGAACTCATCACAAAAATTTTGAATCTCTCCGCAAACTTACAAATAAAAAACAGAATATCCCTTAAAACAATGTTGCTAAACATAAATTTATTACGAAAAAAACATATCCAGACAAAACCTACTTTTCTGACATTTTGTTATCTTTGAGGCAGTCAAACCCCTTAAATGTGACAATTATGATAGTAGGAATTCCTAAAGAAATCAAAAACAACGAGAATCGTGTATCATTAACCCCTGCAGGAGCACACGAGTTGGTCCAGACCGGTCACACGGTGTATATACAACACACCGCAGGT
>OGLL01000196.1_pt1 | contig 10435 bp, 7 predicted proteins | sample 1572901 | NCBI WGS metagenome assembly OGLL01 (sample SAMEA2581980, study PRJEB24529) | metagenome | biome: Human gut stool | place: China | collected 2011
AGTTATGTATTTCTGACAGAGCTTTGTGTATGCATCCTTTGCAACCATTACCCAATATGGTAACAAGGTGGGTGGCATTGTGGATTTGTGATTTCTCAACTCCGACTTCATCAAACAGTTTTTGAAGGCATTTGTCATTATTGGACATACAGCTTGCCAGGAACAGTCCTCCACATAGAATGATTGAGTAGTTCTTTTTCTTCATTTTTTCCGGCCTTGAAGTGTGAAACACCTGAATACCAGTTTGTTTTCGTCAAACTGAGGATTGTTTTCATTATTCTCTGAAATATACAGGCCTTTTTTACCTACGAAGCACAAGTGATGGGCATAGGTGTTGCCGGGAAATTTTGTTTCACCAATAATTTCATAGTCTTTGTTTAGAATGATGATGGAGAAACTTTGATGCGGATTGTTGGAGAATGGTTTTATATTATCATCCGGCATTAAGGCAAACCGATAGAATACTTTTCGGTATTTATCATACATCAAGTGGTGGTAATGGGGCTGTAATCCTCTGTCATGTATGGTTTTGAATAAATCAATTTGTAAATTTTGGGAGACTGGACGCACGTGGGGCAGATAATGGCTTTTAGCATTATACGCTTTTTTATGTTTGAAATCAGAAGATACAAATATGCTGTCATATTGTCCCAGTGAAACAACAACTTCTTTACCTGTATATGTGTAACTGATTTCAGGGTCATACAGAATGTAGTCTATCTCATCTTTGTTAAAAATAGATGGGTATCGTAGTTCTGTCCACCCTAGTTTTTTTTTATGAAGGTCTGCATAAGCAAATATGGGTATTTTATCCCATTCATCTTTTTTACGGGGATATTTTAATAATGATTGACTGAAATATAAAATAGAATCCTTAATTATGGCAGGTCGATATGTATAACTCATGCAACAAATGTGGTCGAAAGCATGAAAGTTTACGCTGTCTTTCCAAAAGCTATTCTTATTTTCCACTTCTCCTTTTTCATTGATAATTCCAAAAACTCCATTCCAAGTTGTAATTAAAAAATGCTTTGAGCTAAGTGGAAAACAGCCATTAGTTGATGGCATTGCATTTCTCCCCTCTTTTTGTAGATGAATTGTTTTAATAACTTGTTTGGTATCCAAATCATAGATATGAACTTTATAGCTTGCTTTTTCATTCAAAAAGGAAAGATACTCATGTCCGTTTTCTTCAAATTGGAATATAGATTTGCTTTCATAATGTGTATGTTCATCTATAGACAGGCAGATGGAGTCTGTAGCTGTTAATTCTGTACCATAGTCTATTGGACGAGAAGGAGATGAACATGATGCTCCTAGAAGCAGATAAGTGAAGATATACAAAAAATATTTCATACACTATAGATTAAATATAGGGTATTTAATTATCTTCAGTTTGTAGATTGGATCAACTAATTATGAATAGGAAAGATCTTAAATACCCTATGGAATGATTTGCTAGTCGGTTAAATTAATTGGGAGCTCCTTCATCTCTTCCGCACCTTTGGTTTGGGTCTTCATAACAATTATTGAATGAAAAATTTACACAAGAAGACGCTCCATCGAAATACCAGCATTTATCTCCTTCACCGGGAGGTCCGTAATCACTGCGAGCATTTCCGTTTTCTGTGTTGCTCGGAAGAGGTGCATCAAACTTTAATTCTTGTCGGGAAGAATAGATCTCTACGCTAGTCAAACAAAGAATGACTAGGACTAAAAAAAGTGATTTGTTTTTCATAAGATCTGCTTTTAAAGGTTAGTATATAGTTAACTTCACAAATGTACATTAGAATTTTATTATATCAAATATATTTTGGAATATTTTTCAGAATATATTGTTGGGTAACTGGTTTATATGCAGTGATATAATTGAATGTGACTTATATGATGTGCTAAATTTATGCTTTTTATTATGAAGAAAATAAACCTGTTTAGTTCTAAAACTATTAATAAAGTTCTTTATGTACCAACTCTTCAAACAGCAATGCATATTTTGCAACGACTGCTTCGGCGTATTTCTTCCCTTTTCCGGCACTTGCTTTTTTTGGATTGCCTATACCGGTGTCTTGCGAAACTTTTTGCCAGTTCCTCGGAATCCATGCCACTTTTTCATTCAACATTTGTGAGGTGAACTTCTTATAATCTCCGTTTCCGGCTTCGTCTAAATTTACCAATTCCGGATGATAATGCATCATAACAGAAGTTTCCAATTCATCTGCATGGTCACCCGGTTCATCAAAGTACTCTTTAGCAGGAACAAAGGCAAACCATTCGCTGCTGGCTATCAGGAAGTCGGGATAGTCCAGTGACAAGTCACGTATCATACTTTTGAATGTATTGCCGCCATGTCCGTTGATAATGACCATTTTGCGGTATCCCTGGGCGTATAGAGAGGCAACTATGTCGCTTAAAATCGCTTTTTGCGTTTCATAGCGATAATGGATGCAGAAATCCAGCTCGCGTTGTCCCGGATTCTGTGAACCGGCAGTGATGTAAGGCATGACCATGCAACGAATACCGTAATGTGTTTTTGCCAGTTTTGCAGCATCTAGTGCGATGTCGTGGCTCAGAATGCAGTCTGTCAGATAAGGCAGGTGCAGATTATGCGGTTCGGTAGCTCCCCAAGGGAGGAGGACCAAATCATATTTCAATGGTTTTACCTTGCCGTAACAGGTTACGGCAAGGTCTAGTTCTTTATCCATTATTTATAAGAATTTTTAAAGATATGCAGGATTTCTTCGTCTGTAATCGGGCGTGGGTCGAGAGTGAACAGTCCTCCCATCGTATCTCTTGCATTTTGCAGGAATTTGGGGAAATCTTCGGATTGGATACCAAATTCGCTCAGTTTGATAGAATGTACTTTACATTCTTTTTGCAGTGTAATCAATGCATCAATGAAATCGGACGGACGGTTGCTCTTTTTCTGGGTCATCATTTCAGCCATTTTCATGTAACGTTTTGTACAGTCATGCCGGAAAGTTTCGAAGTATGCCTCAGACAAGGCAATGAGTCCTGCTCCATGAGGAAGTTGTGGATAATAAGCACTCATGGCATGTTCTAATGAATGTTCGGAAGTGCAGCTTGAAGTGGCTTCCACCATGCCTGCCAAGGTGCTGGCCCAAGCAATTTTGGCACGCGCTTTCAAATTCTTTCCGTCGGCTACGGCTACTGGCAGATATTTGTAGATCAGACGGATGGCTTCTAAGGCGTAAAGATCACTGATGGGTGTTGCACAATTGGCGATAAAACCCTCTGCGGCATGGAAGAATGCATCGAACCCTTGATAGGCGGTGAGGTGCGGGGGAATGGAAAGCATCAGTTCCGGGTCTACAATAGATAAGGTAGGGAAGGTCAGCTGGCAACCGAAGCCTATCTTTTCTTGAGCCGTTTCGTGGGTAATCACTGTCCATGGATCCATTTCTGTTCCGGTTCCGGCGGTGGTAGGGATGGCGATAATGGGAAGTGCTTTGGTAACAGGGCGTCCTTTACCACTACCCCCTGATACATAATCCCAGTAGTCACCGTCGTTGCAGGCCATAACAGCTATACTTTTGGCGGAGTCGATGGAACTTCCGCCTCCCAGTCCTACTACAAAGTCGCACTTTTCCTCCCGGCAGATGGCGGCTGCTTCCATGACATGTTCTTTGATGGGGTTGGGAAGGATTTTATCGTAAACCAGTGTTTCTACATTATTCAGTCTTAATTGGGCAAGTACTCTCTCCAAATATCCATATTTCCGCATGGAAGTTCCGGATGAGATGACGACCAGTGCCTTTTTTCCCGGTAATTTTTCACTGGATAATTTCTTGATTTCTCCGCAGCCAAATACTAATTTGGTAGGGATGTATAAACTAAATACAGGATTTGCTTTCATGTTCTTTCGTATTTAAAGTTTCACTGGTAACAAATGTAGGAAAATAATAGTTTGCTTGTTTAAGTAATTTGTTAAATTTTACATACTGCCGGATTGTATTCGTTTTCTTTAATTCAGTTTGAGATAGATACGTTTTTTCGATTATACTCGAAAAAAGAAATAAACAGTGCTTTTTTTTCGATTATACTCGAAAAAAACTATCTTTGTGGGAAAAGATTCGAGTATGGACGATAAATGGAAAGCTTTAGAAAAGTATAACCTTTGGGGTGGAAATACGTATCAATTGGGACTGGAACGGAAATCTTATACCGACAAGATTGGCAATTTTGTGGGGAATAACTTGGTGAAGGTACTTATAGGACAACGTCGTTCGGGCAAAAGTTATATTCTCAGGCAAATTGCTTCAAGTCTTGTCTCGGAACGAGGAGTAAATCCGGCTAATATCCTATATATAAATAAGGAGTATCTGGAATTTGATTTTATTGATGATTATAAAGCATTGGAAAGTCTGTATCGTTTTTATCGGGAAAAGCTTAAACCGCAAGGAAAAGTATATTTGTTTTTCGATGAAATTCAAAATGTGGATGGCTGGGAAAGGTTTGTAAACTCCCATTCGCAAGACTTTGTCGAAGAGAGTGAATTGTTTATCAGCGGTTCTAACTCTAAAATGCTTTCCAGTGAACTTGCCACTCTTTTGTCGGGACGTTATGTAGAATTTCATATATTCCCCTATAGTTATGCTGAATATTTACAGTTGATGCAGCAACCTGCCGGTCGGGCTTCTTATTTGGCCTATTTACAGAAAGGCGGTTTGCCCGAATTGTACAACCTGCCCACTGTCGAGTCAGAAAAACAGTATGTCGCTTCTGTGAAAGATACGATTTTGTTGCGTGATATAGTGAAGCGTAAACCCGTTCGTGATGTAAGGTTATTGGATGATATTTTTATTTATTTGGTGAATAATGCGTCCAATCTGTTTTCCGTTCAGCATATTGTTAATTTCTTTAAATCCAAGAACCGGAAGGTGAGTTATGATACCTTATCTAATTATCTAGGTTATATAGAAGAAGCTTTTCTTGCTTATAAAACAGAACGTTACAATATAAAAGGAAAGGATGTGGTGGCAGGTAATTGCAAGTATTATCTGAATGACTTGTCCTTTAAGAATTTTCTTTATCCGGGCTTTGCTTATGGAGTCGGGTATTTGTTGGAGAATGCAGTATATTTGGAACTTCGTCGTTTAGGCTATATTGTATATACAGGTTCTTTTCGGGATAAAGAAGTTGATTTTGTTGCTATGAAGGACGATAGAGTGATTTATCTTCAAGCAACTTACATGTTGGAAACGGCACAAACCATGGAACGGGAATATGCTCCTTTGCTGACGATAGGTGATAATTATGAAAAATATGTCGTTTCCATGGATGAGGTACAATTCCCTTCCAATGAAGGGGTCAGGCATATACAGGCTTGGAATTTAAAGGAAATATTGTAGGAAATCAGTTTCTCTTTTTAATATACAGTTTTTGGTAAGAGTTGTCAAAACTCTGATGATATTGTCTGTAGTCTATTATCCAATGTTGCTCACCGCTCCCCCGGATATGTAGAGCAGGAATAGCACCGAAGAGGAGAGTATAGTGGATATTATTTGCTTATGTGCAGTTGGCGCAAACATACGATTGGCATATCAGTCTGTATATCAGTATTCCGCTTATCTTTGCAGTCACTATCGGGCTGAGTCTGCTTTCTTATTATTATTTTGAGAAACCGGTCAACCGCTGGGTAAAACGAATTTTAAATAAACAATAATAACTAGTTCATGGAAAAACAATTATCAGAAAAACTGCCACGCGTTGAGGTGGTGGATGCTTTACGGGGATTTGCAGTCATGGCAATTCTTTTAGTGCATAGTTTGGAGCATTTCATCTTTCCGGTTTATCCGGTAGACCAGCCTGCATGGTTGAATATACTGAATGACGGGGTATTCAATGTTACATTTACTTTATTGGCTGGAAAATCGTATGCCATTTTTGCTTTGCTGTTTGGATTTACATTTTATATTCAGTCGGCTAACCAACAGCGTAAAGGAAAAGATTTTGGTTATCGTTTTCTGTGGCGTTTGCTGTTATTGGTAGCTTTTGCTACGCTGAATGCAGCTTTTTTTCCGGCAGGAGATGTGTTGTTGCTGTTCTCGGTAGTGGGAATCGTATTGTTCGTGGTGCGCAAGTGGAGTGACTGTGCCATACTAGTTACGGCTATTTTGTTTTTATTGCAGCCCGTTGAGTGGTATCATTATATAGTAGGTCTGTTTGATCCTTCTTATACTTTGCCCGATTGGGGAGTGGGCGCGATGTATAAAGAAGTGGCGGAATATACCAAAGAGGGGAATTTGTGGGAGTTTTTGGGTAAGAATATGACCTTTGGTCAGAAAGCCAGTCTATATTGGGCTCTGGGAGCAGGGCGTTTTTGGCAGACTGCCGGCTTGTTTTTGATGGGATTATATATCGGACGCAAACAATTGTTTGTTACTTCCGAAAAACATACTCGTTTTTGGGTGAAGGCTCTTATCATTTCCGCTATCTCTTTTGCTCCGCTTTTCCAACTGAAAGAGTTGATTATGGCTAGTGACAGTGAACTCATTCGCCAGACTGCCGGAACTGCTTTTGATATGTGGCAAAAGTTCGCTTTTACATTTGTACTGGTTGCTTCTTTTGTATTGCTTTATCAACGGGATAGGTTCAAGAATTTTGTATCAAATCTTCGTTATTATGGTAGGATGAGTCTGACTAATTATATCACCCAATCTATTGCCGGAGCTATTATTTATTTCCCTTTCGGATTTTATCTGGCTCCGTACTGTGGATATACGTTGAGTTTGTTGGTTGGTTTTGTACTCTTTTTGTTGCAAGTACAGTTCTGCAAGTGGTGGTTGAAAGGACATAAGCAGGGACCGTTAGAGAGTCTTTGGCATAAATGGACCTGGATGTATTCCAAAAAATAAGGAACTCTGGGCAGGAGTTGCATATGCTATACGGAAGAGAGGAAAAGGCAAAAAGTAATTTGTCTTTTCCTCTCTTCCGTATAGGGACTGATTCTTGTTTCCCAAGTTTCCCGAATATCATAAAAAGGATATCAGTTCAGGATTATAATCAATTGTTTTTGCCTTCTATCTGAATTTGAATTGCTTGTCCTGTACGTTGCAGACATTCTATAAAAATAGAAAGATGATTGGTCTTTTGCATCAACTCACATATAATTTCCTTTTCTTCTGTGCACCAAGGTTCATAAGCACGTGGGAAAGTTTCACGTTGTTTATGGATATAAGGTGGAAGGACTGTTTTCTGAATGCCTAACTCTTGGACTTTTTGTTTTATACGGCAAATATCTTCTTCTGTACAATCATTAAAAGATTCTTTTGTAAAGAACCCCGGATATTTTTGGTCAATGTCAAGATTGATTGTAGGCTTAGATAGGGATTGAAAGGTTTTTTCTCTGCTTTCTAGTTCCTTTATCAGATTGTTGATGTACTCATCGGCTTGAACAGATGATACAACTATGGAACATTCGTGGCGGGAGTATTCTTTATGGCGGTTGGCGGATAACCAGTTGAAAGAACCCTCTATAAGTGTATGGTTATCAATGGCCAATGATTTATTGTGGATACCTTTTACTTCAATGAGGGTTGCGCCATTTTCTATTAATATGTTCCGTCCCTCTTCGGCACGGCTGAGCAACTGATTGGTTTTCGTATCATAATCTAGAGACGAATCGGTGTAGACTGTGACATTCACTCCTCGTTGTACCGTGTGGCGTATCAGCGGAACCAACTGGTCGTTTTCTATGGCGTGGATAGATATGAATGGAGATACAATCAGCAGACGGTGTCTTGCTTTTTCAAAAGCTTGGTGCAGAACCTGGATATGCTCTTCTGTGGTGGACAGACGAAGGGTGGGGTGGTAGGTGCACAGCGGAACTTCCTGTTGGTAAATAAAGTTGTTGGAAATCTCGTTGGATGGATCATCGAAAAGCCATTTAGCCATATTTCCTACCGGGGTGTTTTCTTCCGGATGGAAAATATTCATGTTGCCAAAAACAATGAAATGATGCTGAGCGCGCGATATCGCTACATTGAGCATATTGTATTTTCCATCACGCTCCATAAAAAGAGAATGGTCTTCGGGAGAGTTGACTGTTGAAAAAAGAACAATCGGACATTGGGCACCTTGCAGGGAATGTACTGTGCCGATGATCATATCTTTATATTTCTCATTTCCTGATATTTTTTGTATTTGATGCCGTATTTCGGCTTCTTGGGCTTTAAAAGGAGTTACTACGGCTACAATTTCATGAATAGGCTTTTTATAGGTCTTTTCCAGATTATCTTTTTCCAGTTCCAGCCAACAGACAATGGCTTCCGCTTCAGCCCGGTTGAGGCGACTTCCTGTTTTTCCAGGGCTGCTGTAACTGTTGATGTGTACATATCCTTTGGAAGGGAGGGACTTGTATTTTACTTCGTTACCTTTTTTAGGAAGTAACCTGCCGTGGTAAACATAATCATTGCAATAGGCAATAATGGAATCTACGCATCGTCTGTGTTCGGTCAGAAAAGCTCCTTTTTCACCTTTTACTGTAAAATTACAGCTTTTACGTGCCAGTTTCATTATACTTCCGGAAGAAGAAAGGAAACCATTGTTTTCTAAAAAACGGTATTTTTCCGAGGACTGGTTGGAAACAATGCCCAGATTCTTTAAATTAATGAATGAATATTCATCAGAAATGGACCATACAGGCTCTATTTGTTGAATATCACCTACTAAAATCGCTTGCTTGGCCAAACTGAAGGAGGGAACGGCAAGTTCGGGTGAAACTTGTCCGGATTCATCTACAATCAACAGATCTATTCCATTGTATAAAGGAATATCCCATTTTCCGTTCTCCGCATAGGTCATATACTTGGGTAGAGAATGGAAAGTAGAGATGAAAACAGGCATTACGCAAGCCAAACGTTTTAATCTTTGGGTATAGGCTTCTTGTGTGCGCTGCTTGCCTTCATCGCACTTGCTTAACCGGTGAATAAACTCGGCTTCCCGATAATGTATGGCATACCAGAACATTTGATACCGATAGCTGATATCCAGCCTTACTGCCATGTCTTCTGTATAAGGCAAGTTGCCATACTCAGGGTTGGAACTTATTTTTTCGTAACGTTCTTTGAATTCTTCTGTCAAAGTCCACTGTTCTATTACTTTGTCGTAGGAGGGTAATGGCTCATGGAATTTGCGGATAAACTTCTGTAATATATTGTTTTCCTTCCGGTTTCCGTATTCTGTTGTTTCGGCAGCTTGGATACAGAGAATAATCTTTTTTTGGAGGGCTTGCATTTCTTTACGGAGAAATTGCCGGCATTTTGTTTCGTCTTGATAGTTTTTCTTGAAAAAGTTATTGAAGCATTGCAGATAGAATTGTTTGTACTCTTCTTGACGTTCAGGTGTATCGTATGCTGCCGGAAATCCATCCCCTTTGGGGTTGAACATCATTTTGTACTGTTGTTGCAGCTCTTTTTTCCCTGACAGATATAAGCCTAATGTATCCAGTTCGGGTAGCCAGCGGTTGGACAACCGGGGATGTGTTGTGTCATTGGTTGTTTCCGCTTTGAAATCCTTCAGGATATTGGTGATTGCCTGATTATTAGCTGAACTTGCAACTATAATTTCCGGCTCTTCCGGATTGTTTAGAATGTTATGAGCAAGTCTGTTTGCGATGACAGTTTGCAGAAAAGTGGTTTTTCCTGTTCCCGGAGGACCGTTGACGACAAAAATATCAGCACATTCCGGTGTTGTGTACATTGCTAGTGTTTCGCGTTGAGATATGGACAAAGGAAAGTCGCTGCTCATTTGTGCCCAGTGTTCTTGGTTGCAATATACTTTCCGGTTAGTTGGAATAGGAAGAGCGTTAGCAGATTTTGTTTGTATTAATAAATTCAACAGGGGATGTGGAGTGGTATTGTCATCTTTTAAGAGTTTGTCATATAGTGTGATTATGGGCTGTGCCATATTGCGCTCGGAGGCTTTTATGATAATGATTTCTGGATTATCATAGTAATTCATTGTGCTGAAAGTTTTGCCGGTTGCTTTCTTGAAAAGCTGCTCGCATGCTTGCCAATAGGCCTCCCATTTTGTTTCTTCAGTGTTAAAATTGGATAGTAGTTGATCTACTTTTGAAAGAGAAGCTATAGTGCGGTCATTGGCTGCATTAGGCTCCAAAAATTTACGAATAAATATTGGGATTCTGTCTGATTCGTTCTCGCATACGGTTAGTTTGCCGTCAGGCAACATGGTGGCAGTAATCAAGAAGGGATATTCCGGTCTTCCTGATTGGGAAGTCCAGCCGTTTTCAAATTCGGGCAAAAGAATACAAGGAGCAATCATCACTTTTTGTTTTTCATTGCTGTCTTCTGCTTTCCAATCAGGGAAAATAACAGGAATACTTTTGAGAGGAATGAATTTAACCTTAATTCCGCAACACTATTATAAAATATTTTTTTTAAGTACCTGAGCAACA
>OGLL01000208.1_pt1 | contig 9828 bp, 7 predicted proteins | sample 1572901 | NCBI WGS metagenome assembly OGLL01 (sample SAMEA2581980, study PRJEB24529) | metagenome | biome: Human gut stool | place: China | collected 2011
AGACTCCATTTTCTTTATTACCGATGATCTTCGTTTACATCTTAGACAACTTAGATTTTGTACTATATATTACGATAGAAGTACAATCCATGATGAATTGTACTTCTCTATATTACATCCTGAATCCTCTGGATTTTTGTTCTTTCTGCACTGAGTTACGCAGATGCTGCTGTAACTTCTCCCATTGTTCTTTGAACCATTCGCTGATTGGCTGTTGGTTTATAGTCAGCATCAATTTATTCTTATCGATCGGGCTTCGTTCAATTTTGAAAATTACATTTTTTGTTTCAAATCTCTGTCTATATTCTTCGGAATAGATTTTTCCACTACATCTGAGAGCTTCCTTTTTGTATAAAAGAGAATCAACCATCCCCTTGGTAAAACCAGTGACATAGCATAATTTTTCCATTCTCAGCATTTCTTTGAGCAATGGGAACCAGCAGAATGCTTTTTCGAGAATGATATTCATTCGTGAAATTTCCTTGTCTTTGGCTTCAAGTTCTTGATTATGTATTCCTTGAAGATTACGAATTTGTCTGCTATGCTGCTCCTGTATTTGTTGCATCTGAACTTTTAAGTCATCAATGCTTTTGTCACGCTTGGAAATTTCATAGCGTAAACTTTCGTTGGCTTGTTCCATGGCGAGTCAACGTAACAACCTGAGGGATTTTGTATTTAAGCATATAATTTAGCAAGTCTATATAAGAAAAAAGCTCTATCTCTTACTCCTCTGAACTGTGCTCTAAATGCTTTGATTTTAGCATTGAATGACTCAGCTTCGGCATTGGTTGCCCTCCTTTCAAAAAAATTGATTATATCCAGATAATGTGTTTGTATAGAACGTGCGACCCTTCCAAAGGTGAGGAACCCTGATTTATCTACTTCATCATACCACCTTGCCAGCCTTGTCAAAGCAATATCCTTAAACTTACACTGATGATAGATTAAGCCTAACCGCATAGACAGATAATATCCTTTCTTTATATCGGGATATTCCTTGAAAAGAATTTCAGCCCGTATTCTTTGAGACTGAGTCCATAAGGATTCCTTCTTGTAAAGCAGATAAATACTTCTCGCTAACAACTGCTTTCTTGTATCTCCATTAGCGAAAACAGGTGCATGATACATCTTTCCACAGGCCTTTGCATAAGCAATCTGAGTGGACTCTTCATCCAAAGCCTCCCAGCGAGCTTTTACACGCATCTCCTGCACAGCTTCATAAGCTAACTTCTGTACGTGAAAGCGATCGGTAACACGTTTGGCCGCAGGAAAGCAGATGCGTGCAATCTGCTCCATGTTAGGAGCCATATCCAAAGTAATCTCGCGCACTTGGTAACGGCGGCGACGGGATAGCTTAAGCAGGACAGAAGTGACCGTATGAACGTCCGTACCTTTAATGATGGCAATCATACTACCTTTACCACCGTGAGCTTCTTTATTGGTCAGTACAGTATAGAGTTCTCCACGCGAGAGGGCTACCTCATCAATACAGATATAAGCACCGATATTCTTTTCGAATAGTAGCCAATCCTCTGCATGAACAAGTTGGTCCCAATGGAGATAACCACTTAGATGGTTACGGTATTGACGCTCCAATAAATCCCCGTCAACTCCAGATAAAACACCTAAGAGCTTGCAACTGATCGGATAGCTATCAATATAGTTCTTTTAAAAAAGACGCAAAATCCTGCGTCATACGAGTACCTTCAGCCACCATACGCCAGTTACGAGAGATATACTCATTATGCTTCTTTAAGAGCCAGCGACGACGACGAATATTAAGGAAGACCTTCTTGCCACGAAGAGGAAAATCCTGAACAATAACAGGATCATAAAAGCCTTTACTCTCAGTATCCTGATCTGTATACTTCTCAGGAACGATATTTTTCTCCTCAAGATAGATCACAACTTCATTTACGCTTTCCTTCACATCAACAAGATCAAAGTAATCTAAAGTGCCTTCAGGAAGAAGAAGGCGATAACCGTTTAACTCCATAAGCTATGAATTTGGAAACAAAGATAACAATTTATAAATTTACCCCTCAGCTTTTTACATTGACCCAAAGCATTCTTTCGGTGTACTATTCGGTGTACCTTATTACCTTCAATGTCAGGTACACCTATTAAGTAAATAATTCATTGTTTATCAGTGTTTTGCATCTTGACTTGTTGCTCTTGGAATTTTAGTTTTGTGATTAAAAAACAAGTAAGATGGAAAGAACAACATTTTGTCTATTGTTCTACATTCGTAGGACGAAATTGAATCGGAACGGTGAGGCTCCGATAATGATGAGAATTACAGTGAATGGAGTCCGGGTTGATGCTTCAGTGAAGAAAACAATTCTTCCGGAGTTCTGGAGTGCGGCAAAAGGAAAGGCTCTGGAAAAGAAGCGTGAGTACAAGGAACTGAATCTGTATCTTGATTCTATCCGTTTGAGGATAATGAAAATTCAGCGTGAACTGGAAATAGAAGGTGTAGCGGTTTCTGCCGGCAGTGTCCTGGACCGTTTTTGGGGAAAGGATGCTCCCGTACAGCGTACCCTGTTTGAGGTTTTCCGTGAACATAATGATAAATGCGCCCGATTGTCCGGTACGGACATGGCGCCTGCAACCGTGCAGCGTTATGAGACATCCTTGAAGCATACTCAGGATTTTGTCTGGGAGACATATCATAAGAAAGATATTCTTTTGGATGAAGTTTCCCGCCAGTTTGTTGAGGATTACGAGTTCTGGCTTAAGACCTCGAAAAAGTGTTGTCATAATACAGCCACCAAGTATCTGAAGAACTTCAAGAAGATTATCCGTATCGCTTTGGCCAAGGGATGGATGAAGAATGATCCGTTTTTGGAAATCAGGTTCTCGTTGGATAAGGTGGAGCCGGACTTCTTGGAAGATTCGGAAATCCGAAAACTGATTTCAAAGGAGATTGATATTCCACGGTTGGGTCAGGTGCGTGATGTTTTTGTGTTCTGTTGCTTCACAGGTTTGGCTTTCTCGGATATTCATGATTTGAAAAAGGAACACATAGTAGAGGATTCGAACGGTGCCAAATGGATACGCAAAGGGAGACAGAAAACCAAAATTATGTGTAATATTCCATTGATGGAAGTGCCTTTGAAGATCCTAGGAAAGTATTCCACTAATGAATATTGTAAAAGTCGCGGTGTGCTTTTTCCTGTTCTTTGTAATCAAAAGATGAATGCGTATCTCAAGGAATTAGCTGATATTTGTGGCATTAAGAAAACATTGACGACTCATGTGGCCCGTCATACTTTCGCAACGTTTGCTTTGGCAAATGGTGTTTCCATTGAGAGTGTTGCTAAAATGTTGGGGCATACCAATGTTCAGATGACCCGTCATTATGCACGTGTGTTAGACCGTACGGTGATACGTGAGATGTCGCAGGTCAGAATGGATTTTCAATTATCTCTGTAATGTGATTATAGAGTAAGTTTGTATTATATTTTTCTGTTTCTTCTTATCAAAAGATTCTTTTTAAGCATATTCTTATAATTGTGAAATAGCCGGAATTACCCTCCGGCTATTTTTGTACCTCTTTGTCGGTTTCTGTCCTTTTTTGTCGGTTGCTCAACGGTTGAGTAACCAATGGCCTCATAATAACTCTGTAATATTGCACCATAAATGATAAAAACAAGGTCAATATGTTAATGCTATCAATTTTACACAGGACAAAAAGACAAGCCCTTTTTTACGAAATGAATGTAAATAGCTGTATTAGTGCTAAATATTGGGTTGTACCGTTTTTTACCGGACAGTAATAAAAAACTTTGCAGAAGTTATCTGTTATATGAAAAATTTTGTAATTTCACGTTCGGTGAACATAGCAGGGACCGTTTGTGGTTCTTTGTAACTGGATATTATAAGGATACAACAGTTTCTGCTTAATTATTGTCTTAACTTCAAAATTTTTTTATGCATGCAATTTTAAATACATTCAAATCTGGAGTTGGTGATTGTGTATTTATGAGGCTGATAAAAGACGATGCCACGTTCAGCATTATGATTGATTGTGGTAAGTATACGCCTGAGATAAATCTATTCATAAAAGAGAAACTGCATAAGCATATTGATCTTCTTATTGTTACACACATAGATGATGATCATATAAATGGAGTATGTGAGATGCTTATTGCAATGCCAGAGATTACAATAGGTAAGATTTTTTATAATTGTTATCAGTTGTTATCTGGCGAGAAGATTGGGAGCATTCTGAGATGCATACGATATTTTTGCGCCCACTCCTTTTGCTTTTAACATTTTATTGGGAACTCCTTTCTTTATAAGTGCATTGACTACAGCGTCTGCACGTTTTTGGGATAGATCCATATTGTATTGTGATGATCCTTTTGCATCAGTACATCCTGTGATGAGATATTTTTTGCTTGTGTCTGTCAGCATAATTTGAGCTATTTCATCAATGATAGTAGCTGCTTTAGGAGTTATTTCTGTTTTATCAAACTCAAAATAGATATTGTTGAATAAATCACATAAAACATTGGGCTGGCTTGGAGTTTCTACAATTTGTTTCATGATTATAGGTTTTTCTATAACTTTTTCTATGATTTTTTCCACATATTGAATTTCCGGTTTGACTTTTAGGGATTTACCACCAATGCGCCACATCAATCGAATGCTTCCTTGCCATGAATTGGCTATATGTTTGTATGGCATGATGAGGTAGTCTCCTTGGAGTCCTATGCCAATGTTGTCATTAAGCCACGTATTCACGCCTATTCCCAATGAAATAGGGATAAGATTTTGTTTATCTTTCCCTTCTTTAGTATAATCATTTGATAGATTCCATCCCATCTCCTCACTGTTGAATTCTTCCATCCCCTTATAGTTGATCTTAAAATTCTTGTACATATAGTTGGCTCCCATCCGTAGGAAAGGATCAATATAATTTGAATGGAGATATTCACCTAGACGCCACTGTAAACCGATTCCTGCCATACCTAGCCATCTTGATTCTTTACCGTTACGGACAGGATCGGAACTGTAGTCTAATGTTCCTTGTAAATCTAGATAAAAATGAGAGTTAAGTTCACGAGCAAAATATAGATTTCCTCCAAAAATAAAATCTTTTTTATTAGTACCTACAGTGTAACCGCCTTTATTATTAGTATGGAAATTAATGACATTAAAACGTGTCATTTGAAGTCCGGTTGCGCCTATACCTATTTCCCATGCTTTTTTATTATTATCGGCTGCTCCATTCTTTGCATTTTGTTGTGCATTTATAGGTAAACCGAAACATAATACTGAGGTAAAGCATAGTATGAGATGGATTTTATGTATATATATTTTCTTCATATTTTTATTCTTCATAGATAACTTGTACTTCGGGCAACTCATAAGAGCTGCTATAGTTTTCAATAATAAATGTTTTTTCATCCTTTCCTTTTCGGAGATAACCTTGATAATATCTATAGAAATATGAACTGTTGCCACTGTCAATGTATATGGATGAATTTAAAAATGGTGCGAATACTTTGAACGTTGGAACTTCTGCAGAAGATCTGTTATTAGAACTTGATGCTTCTTGTGAGCCAGCTGTTGAGGTATATCTGAATGTGATATATGCCATTTTAAGTTTGCTGGCTTCTTCTTCAGTATACGCTATCGGTTCTACATAGTCCATTCCATTTTCTTTAACGACACGTGTGGTCGATGATTTGTAAATTCTTGTAAAGTCTATTTTTGAAAAATCCAATTCACCTTCAGCAGATGAGAAACTGGGTGCTTCTCCATTGGATATTATTTTTAATTTTAATGTTTTTAGCGTAGGTCCCATTTGATAAGGAGCTAATAAACAAACACCATTCCATTGGAAAGTTTCTCCATAATAAGGTTCTCTAGCTTTTACAGTGTAATAAACGTCACTTCCATCCCAATATTCAGATTGATTGTTTTTGAATTTTCCGGGATTTTCTTGAATGAACCGATAGGTATAAATATAGTAATAATATCCTCCATTATTTGAACTAGAGCCTTGGCTTGAATATAGTTTTTTATCTGACAAAATACTGTTGGGATTATTTTTGTCAGAGACTCTATATGCGTCTAAATTCCTTGAACCACTATTAGGTAAATAAGAAGGGATATTTTGCCATTGGTCTTCCGGATTAACTTTTCGTTGTATATAGAAATATAGATACTGATAATCGTATAATGAATTTGAATTATCGCGGAGGATCATTCTCATGCGTACTCTATTAGGAACATATGTGTTTTTAGCGGATTCTTGCGGCAACTTTCCGGCTAGGGTTACTTCTTTTACCGTTCCCCAGCGTAAGTTTATGTCTTGTATTTCGGGTAAATCTTCTTTAGGTACAATAAACTCTCCGTTTTCATTGGTAATGTAAGTTTTTTCCGCATTGATACCCGGCATGCCTTTTACTTGAGCTTTTGGTGCGATTTGTCCAGTTTCATCATATACTTTATAGAGTACACCTCCATCAGTTGTGCGTACATATTCACCATATTCTGATTGAGAATATTGTGCAATAACATTAGGTATACCCTTAATGATGGTAACTTCTGTTCCCGGTTTTCCTGGTTCTCCGGGTTTGCCGTCTTTGCCATCTTCTCCGTCTTTGCCATCTTTCCCGTGTAGATAGTCATAAAAATCCTTTAACGTATTTTTTTCACAGTCCCATACTCCACCATTTTTGTGGTCAATAAGTGCATCTGTTGTACCGCAAAATTTAGCTAAGTCATTTTTCCACAGTTCATGTGCTGACAAACCATTGCTTCCGTTTATTCCGTCTTTACCAGCTAAATAATTGAAAAAATCATATTCTGAAACTTTGTCAGAAGGCCATTTTTGTCCTGGATTTTTAGGATCATTCATATTGCCTGTTCCTACAGTTTCTTTCCATAGTTCATAAGCGGATTTTCCATTGTTACCATTTGTTCCACTGAGGTAAGTGTAAAAATCTGCCATTGTAATTTTATCTTTGGACCATGCTGAATTATTTTTGTCTTTGATTTTATCATTTTTGACGTCATTTACCCATAATTCGTATGCAGATGCTCCGTTAACTCCTTTTTCTCCTTGAGCTTTTATTCTTGTATCAGTAGTACCTATCCACCAATTTCCGTTATTACCTATATGGGGAGATACGCCATCATCTCCTTTCTCTCCTTGAGCTTTTATTCCTGTATCGGTGGTGCCTATCCACCAGTTCCCATTTTTTATCACCGGGGTAAGTCCGTCCGCTCCTTTATCACCTTGTTCTCCTTTGGGACCTTGCACTGCAATCCCAGTATTGGATGTGCCTATCCACCAGTATCCGTCTTTAATGAAAGGGGTTAATCCATCGCTTCCTTTTTCTCCTTGAGCTTTTATTTTTGTATCGGATGTATTGATCCACCAGTTTCCATTAGGACCAATATAAGGGGATGTTCCGTCTTTACCATTTTCTCCTTTTTGACCTTGAGCCGGAAAATTTGTATCACGATTGCCAATATACCAATTACCATTTTCACCAACATGTGGAGTAATACCATTTTCACCATCTTTCCCTTTTAAATATAAAAAGAAATGTTCCATTGTTGTTTGGTCTTTGGGCCAATTTATATAATTCATAGGCGGAAAATCCGTCTTTGCCATTAATTCCATCCTTTCCATCTTTGCCGATAGCTTTGATTTTTGTATCTTTATTGCCGATATACCAATTCCCATTTTCGCCAATATGAGGTGATTCTCCGTCTCTTCCGCTAAGAAAATCCCAAAAATCGGCTTCTGTATTTTTTGAAGAAGGCCAAATGAGCGAAGGGTCATGAGGGTTGGTGACATTACCTTGGGTGATCAGGATTTTCCATTGATCGTATGCAGACATTCCATCTTTTCCTTTGTCTCCTTTTTCTCCTTTAATATAAACTAAAAAGTCTGCTAAATCAACTTGGGTGGAAGGCCAGTTTATATGACCGGTTTCAACTTCTTCTTTCCATATCTCATAAGCGGATTTGCCATTGGTTCCCTGAGGACCTTGGGGTAATTCAAAATCAATACTGCTGCACGAGAAAAAAAATGTGCAAAGTAGCACTGATAATACATAAATTTTGCATTTCTTCTTTGTATACATGACTGTAAATTATTAAAAATGAATTGTTCTTTGTTGTTACATATTGGATAAACTCCGTTCTGCTTTATTGAATATTGTATCGTTGGGGGGCATGCAATTTTATATTTTAGGTTATTCTGCTGTGTGCGATTTACATTATAATAATATTCACATTTTATTTGGGTGCAAAGTTCTATATTTGGTACTAAAAAGAAGTTGCGTATTTAAAAGATTTGTTTGCATATAATCAGTTCTTTCTTTTATATCTGCATAAAAAGGTTTCCTATTTTTCTAAATGTTCGTTTTGGGATAGTTTTAAATGGTAGATGCTTTATATGATTTTACAGAGGGGTATATGTGATAAGTTTTCCATATATTGATGGTGGATTATGATTAGGTTTTGTGATATTTGTTATTATAGATGTATAGAAACTCTTAAAATAGATCCATATACCGAGATCAGGAAACAAACTTATTATTAGCTTTAGTGTGTATGATGGAGATAACTATATTCATAATCTTTAGGATGCGGGATGTTTGTTTAATCGTTTGCAGAAACTGAATATGTTTCAAGAGAAGGTGTATCTCTTGATTCTTCTCCTTTTTTACGTATTTCGTTAGGAGTAGCTCCGATATTTCTTTTACAGTAGGTTGTAAAATGGGAGAAAGTCTTGAAATGATAGTCCAGCATTATTTGTTTGATGGGTAAAGTACTTTTTTTTAATTTGAATTCAATTTCATAAGATGTTTGTTTTTGTAACCATTGATATGGTGTATCTCCATGGAAGTTTTTTTTGAATAACTGTGTGAAAACAGTATCATTATATCCACATAAAACAGCTAGTTCTTTGGCTGTTCTGCAAGCTTTGTAATGTGTCATGACGGATACGAAGAATTGAAGGTCGTTAGATAGCGCATCACGGAAAATGGAGGCAATTTCATTCTTCTTATAGCAAATTTTAAATAATGAGAACAATTCATATTCTTTGGCTCGATGTAAGTCGGGAATTTCTGTTCCATTTTTCATGTAATCGACCAGCAAATCTAAGTAGGAACGCATTAACGGATAAATGGGAAGGACTTCTACCGGTTTTACTTCTTCGATGGATATATCTTGCAGATACTCTATTGTTCTGCTATGTAGATAAGGAGCCACAATATTACATGCATGAATGACAAGTTGTACTTCATCCATTGCCTTGATTTTACATTGATGCAGGCTGCTGATGAAGAAAAATTCATTCTGCATTGCCATCAGAGGCATGGATTCTATATGATCTCTGAATAGGCATAATGACCCTTTTAGAACAAAACAAACTTGAAACTCATGGGTTTCGTTCAAGTTTTGGATAATCTCTCCTTTACTTATATGAAGACACCTGAATTGGCTGAATCTGGATAGCGCAAGAGGATCACGGTATAAATTCTTTAGTAAAAATAGCATTTCCATACATTATAAACATTTTAAGATAAAAAAAGTTTTGATACATCTATCCCGGACAAATATAACTTGATATTTAAAATGTTTTAAAGCTATAGGAGGAATATGCAACTAAATCATTGCTAATATGAAATTGAATCTTCTGTTTAAGAAAGAGTTTATCAACATATGAAATTATAAGGTATTTAAGGCCGGATGCTTTGGATGGTAGCTTATAAAGTGGAAGATGCTTACTGATTTTTTTATGAGTGAATGTAAATAAGTGATTTGGAATAGAGATAAATCTAAGGATCTTTT
>OGLL01000211.1_pt1 | contig 9718 bp, 6 predicted proteins | sample 1572901 | NCBI WGS metagenome assembly OGLL01 (sample SAMEA2581980, study PRJEB24529) | metagenome | biome: Human gut stool | place: China | collected 2011
CACAGGGAGGTACGCACCAAAGTGCTTTCAAAGAGCATATAGCCCGTACCATCAAGGAATATTTCAACAAGAATATGGACTATGCCGATATCCGTAACGGATTGGTAGCTGCCATTGCCGTTAATGTGGAGGAACCGTTGTTCGAAAGTCAGACTAAAATCAAGCTGGGCTCTACCAATATGGCTCCCGGTGGTCCTACCGTTAATAAGTTTGTAGGTGATTTTGTAAAGACTGAGGTCGATAACTATCTGCACAAACATACGGATGTGGCCGATGTGATGTTGCAGAAGATTCAAGAATCGGAGAAAGAGCGTAAGGCTATAGCCGGAGTGACCAAACTGGCACGTGAACGTGCCAAAAAGGCAAATCTTCATAACCGTAAGTTGCGTGACTGCCGTTTTCACCTGAATGATGCCAAAGGAGACAAGAAGGAGGAAAGCTGCATTTTCATTACCGAGGGTGACTCGGCGAGCGGTTCTATCACCAAGAGCCGTGATGTAAATACTCAGGCAGTATTCAGTTTGCGTGGTAAGCCGTTGAATTCTTACGGGCTGACCAAGAAGATTGTATATGAGAATGAAGAGTTTAACTTGCTTCAGGCTGCTCTGAACATAGAGGACGGTATGGAAGGATTACGATATAACAAAGTGATTGTGGCAACAGATGCCGATGTGGACGGTATGCACATCCGTTTGTTGCTGATTACCTTCTTCCTGCAATTCTTCCCCGATTTGATAAAGAAAGGTCATGTATATATCCTTCAGACTCCTTTGTTCCGTGTCCGTAACCGCAAGAAAGGAGTTTATGAAACGGTATATTGTTATTCGGAAGAAGAACGGGTTGCCGCAATCGAACGGTTAAGCCCCAATCCCGAAATCACACGGTTCAAAGGTTTGGGAGAGATTTCACCCGATGAATTCAAGCACTTTATCGGCAAAGATATGCGTTTGGAGCAAGTTTCCCTCCGCAAGACTGATCTGGTAAAGGAATTACTGGAGTTCTACATGGGTAAGAACACGATGGAACGTCAGAATTTTATTATAGATAACCTTGTTGTAGAAGAAGATATTGCGTGAGTGAATCACTAAAAAATATGAGAAGAGCGATATTTCCGGGAACCTTTGATCCTTTTACCATCGGTCATTATTCGGTCGTGAAGAGAGCGTTGACTTTTATGGACGAAGTGGTGATCGGCATCGGTATCAATGAGAATAAGAAAACTTGGTTTCCTACAGAGAAACGAGTGGAGATGATCGAGAAACTTTTTGCGGATGATCCCCGGGTAAAGGTCGATGCTTATGATTGTCTGACCATTGACTTTGCCCGAGCTAAGGAGGCGCAGTTCATTGTTCGTGGTATCCGTACCGTACACGATTTTGAATATGAGGAAACTATAGCCGATATCAACCGGAAACTGGCCGGAATAGAAACGATTCTGTTGTTTACGGAGCCGGAACTAACCTCTATCAGCTCTACGATTGTAAGAGAATTGTTGCAGTTTGGCAAAGATGTGACGCCATTCTTGCCTGAAGGAATGAAAATAGACTGACCATGAAATATACTATGTATTTTGCAGGCTTGATTGCCTGCTTTTTTTCTATCGTAGCCGCACAGGCTCAGGAGAGTAAATTTCTGAATTCTCCGGCACGTAAGTTGCAACTGGCGGAATTTGCCATTGCCAATCTTTATGTAGACGAAGTCAATGAGGGAAAGCTGGTGGAAGAAGCTATCGTAAAAATGCTGGAGCAGCTTGATCCTCATTCTACCTATTCTGATCCGGAGGAAGTGAAGAGAATGAACGAGCCGTTGCAGGGAAACTTCGAAGGTATCGGTATACAGTTTAATATGGCGGAGGACACTTTGCTGGTGATACAGCCTGTATCGGGCGGACCGTCCGAAAAAGTCGGTATTCTGGCCGGTGATCGTATCGTCATGGTGGAAGATACGCTGATAGCCGGTGTAAAGATGAGTACCGAGGATATTATGCATCGTCTCCGTGGTCCTAAAGATTCAAAAGTGAATCTGAAAATACTTCGCCGAGGGGTGAAGGAACTGCTCCCCTTTACGGTGAAAAGGGATAAAATACCTGTTTACAGCCTGGATGCTTCCTATATGATTAAAGATAAGATCGGTTATATTCGTATCAACCGTTTTGCCGCCACTACCCATGAGGAGTTCAAGAAAGCGCTGACCGGGTTGCAGAAGAAAGGAATGAAAGACTTGATTCTTGATTTGCAGGGCAATGGCGGGGGGTATTTGAATGCTGCTATCGATATTGCCAATGAATTTTTGGGTAAAAAGGAACTGATTGTCTATACGGAGGGCCGTCGTAATCCTCGTAGCGAGTTTTTTGCCAAAGGTACGGGCGAGTTTCAGAACGGTCGTCTGATGGTATTGGTTGATGAATTTTCGGCTTCTGCCAGTGAGATTGTGACCGGAGCTGTTCAGGATTGGGACAGAGGAGTTGTTGTGGGCCGGCGCAGTTTTGGTAAAGGCTTGGTGCAGCGTCCCATTGATTTGCCGGACGGTTCGATGATCCGTCTGACGGTGGCCCGCTATTATACGCCTGCCGGACGTTGTATCCAGAAACCTTACGAGAGCATTGAAAAGTATAATGAAGACCTGATAGACCGTTATAATAAAGGAGAAATGATGAGTGAAGACAGCATCCACTTTCCGGATTCACTGAAGTTCAAGACTCATAGGTTGGCCCGTACGGTATATGGTGGCGGAGGGATCATGCCCGATTATTTTGTGCCGATTGATACGACTCTCTATACTAAATACCATCGTCAGTTGCGTGATAAAGGAGCATTGATGAAAGCTCATTTCCATTTTATTGATGCCCATCGTAAAGAGTGGCTGGGCAAATACAAGACTTTCAATGAGTTCTACAAACGTTTTGAAGTGACTCCGGATATGTTGGCACAACTGGTTGCTACCGGCAAGGAGATGGGAGTGGAATATAATGAAGAAGAGTATCAAAAGGCCCTGCCTCTGCTGAGGTTGCAGATGAAAGCATTGATAGCCCGTGATTTATGGGATATGAATGAATATTATCACGTCATTAATGACGCGAATGAAAGTATCAGGAAAGCGCTGGAACTGTTGGAGCAACCGGACTTTGAGGGGCTGCTGTTGAAAAAGCGATAGTCAAGACTTTATATTAACTGCAGGGGCGCATAGTTGCACTCCTGCAGTTGTCTGAAAAACTTCTGCTGTGTCTTCTTTTAGGTGTGGAATAATTTTCCAACCATCACTTTATCTGTCTCCCGAACAGCACCTTATTCAGCCATCGGTTCACATACACGTTCACGAAAGCACATCCTACTCCGATAGCGGCTCCTGCCACTACATCACTGGGATAGTGCACCCCTTGGTTCATCCGGGCAAACCCTACTCCGCAAGCCCATACGGCTGAAGGGGCGATAACATACCACTTAGGATAAGTGATGGAGAGTGAGGTGGCTAAAGAAAAAGCTGCCGCAGTGTGTCCTGAAGGGAATGACGGACTATCGGCATCCGGTGCTCCGTATGCATGAATCTTATCCGGATACTTTACAAAAGGCCGGTCACGACCTATTATATGTTTGGCGGCGTATGTAATCCCCACTGCTTCAATCACACTGGTTCCTATGTAAATGGCATCTTTCAGCATCGGCTGGTCTTTTTTTATCAATGCATAGAGTCCCATGGCTGTAGGTATTCCTACGGGTAGAATCACTCCGCTAGCGGACAATCCGCGGCTCAGTCCGTGTACATCCCATCGGTTGATGGTTTTCAACGTGTTGATGTCTATATTCTGTGCGCTGAGGCTGAATGTAAAACAGGCTGTCAGTATAAGAAAAATAATCCTTTGGCGTTTCATTTAGTTTGGCATTTGTTCAGTGCAAAGATAGGAAAATAATGTAATTCGCATTTACCCTTCTCCGAATTAAAGAATAATTTCCATAATTCCTTGTATTATCGCTAGAATTCCTTTACTTTTGCATCGTGAATACACAGCTTTTAACAGAATTTTTAGTTCTAACAATTAAATAATTTAAATTCAATCATTTATGTGGTTAAGTAATTCATCTATTGGAAGGAAAGTGGTGATGAGTGTCACAGGTATCGCCCTTGTCCTGTTTCTGACGTTTCACATGGCGATGAACCTTGTTGCGCTCTTCTCGGAAGATGCTTACAACATGATTTGTGAATTCTTGGGAGCTAACTGGTACGCGTTGGTTGCAACTGCCGGGCTGGCTGCTCTGTTTGTAATTCACATCATCTACGCTTTCTGGTTGACCATGCAGAACCGTGCAGCTCGCGGTAGCGAACGTTATGCAGTGAACGTTAAACCTAAAACTGTGGAATGGGCATCTCAGAACATGCTTGTCCTGGGTATTGTTGTCATTGCCGGATTGGCTCTTCATTTTGCCAATTTCTGGTACAAAATGCAGTTTGCCGAAATTATCGGTGTTCATGATTTGGGCGCATTCGGTCCTACAGACGGTGCCGCTTACATTCGTGAAACATTCGGATGCCCTGTATTTACAGTGCTTTACCTCATTTGGTTAGCAGCTTTGTGGTTCCACCTGACTCACGGATTCTGGAGTGCTTTGCAGACTTTGGGCTGGAGCAATAAAATCTGGTTCGAGCGTTGGAAGACTATTGGTAACATCTACTCTACTTTGGTAGTTCTTGGTTTTGCAGCAGTAGTCGTTATCTACTTCGTGAAATCACTCGCTTGTGGTGCTTGCTAATCGTAAATTGTAAATGATAAAATTGTAAATGAATATGGCTACTATAGATTCTAAAATTCCTGAAGGCGCTTTAGCCGAGAAATGGACCAATTATAAAGCTCATCAAAAATTGGTAAACCCTGCCAACAAACGTCGTCTTGACATTATTGTGGTAGGTACCGGTTTGGCAGGTGCTTCGGCTGCTGCTTCACTGGGTGCTCTGGGTTTCAAGGTATTAAACTTCTGTATCCAGGACTCTCCCCGTCGTGCACACTCTATTGCTGCACAGGGAGGTATCAATGCTGCTAAGAATTATCAAAATGATGGTGACTCTGTTTACCGTCTTTTCTACGATACAATCAAAGGTGGTGACTACCGTGCACGCGAAGCTAACATTTATCGTCTGGCCGAAGTGTCAAATGCTATCATCGACCAGTGCGTAGCTCAAGGTGTTCCTTTCGCTCGCGAATACGGTGGTTTGCTGGATAACCGTTCATTCGGTGGTGCTCAGGTATCACGTACATTCTATGCCCGCGGTCAAACCGGACAGCAGTTGTTGCTGGGTGCTTATTCTGCATTGAGCCGTGAAGTTCAGCGTGGTAACGTGAAGTTGTACACTCGTTATGAGATGTTGGACGTTGTGCTGATTAAGGATAACGAAGGTGTGGAACGCGCCCGTGGTATCATCGCCCGTAATTTGGTTACAGGTAAGATTGAACGTTTCGCTGCCCATGCGGTAGTTATCGGTACCGGCGGTTATGGTAATACTTACTTCTTGTCTACCAACGCTATGGCGTCAAATGGTTCGGCTGCTATGCAGGTTTACCGCAAAGGTGCTTACTTTGCCAATCCTTGCTTTGCACAGATCCACCCGACCTGTATCCCTGTACACGGTGACAAGCAGTCTAAACTGACTTTGATGTCCGAGTCATTGCGTAATGACGGACGTATCTGGGTTCCGAAAAAGCTGGAAGATGCCAAGGCATTGCAGGCAGGAACTAAGAAACCGACCGATATTCCTGATGCAGACCGTGACTTCTACTTGGAACGCCGTTATCCGGCATTCGGTAACCTGGTTCCCCGTGACGTTGCTTCACGTGCTGCGAAAGAACGTTGCGACGCCGGTTTCGGTGTGAACAACACAGGTCTGGCCGTATTCCTTGACTTTAAATACGCTATCGACCGTCTGGGTGAAGATGTAGTTCGTGCCCGTTACGGTAACTTGTTCGATATGTACGAAGAAATCACTGACGAAAATCCGTACAAGACTCCGATGATGATATTCCCGGCTATCCACTATACGATGGGTGGTATCTGGGTTGACTATGAACTGATGACTTCTATCAAGGGCTTGTATGCTATCGGTGAAGCTAACTTCTCTGACCACGGTGCAAACCGTTTGGGTGCATCTGCATTGATGCAGGGATTGGCTGACGGTTACTTCGTATTGCCTTATACTATCCAGAACTATTTGTCAGACCAGATTCAGGTTCCCCGTTTCTCGACAGACCTTCCTGAATTTGTGGCTGCCGAAAAGGCTGTAAACGATAAGATCCAGAAACTGATGAATATCAAGGGTCATCGTTCGGTAGACTCTATTCACAAGGAACTGGGTCACATCATGTGGGACTTCGTAGGTATGGGACGTACCAAGGAATCTTTGACTACTGCTCTGGCTAAACTGAAAGAAGTAAGAAAGACCTTCTGGAGCGACCTTCGCATTCCGGGTGAAGCTAATGAATTGAATGTGGAACTTGAAAAGGCAATCCGCCTGGCTGATTTCATCGAAATCGGTGAGCTGATGGCTTACGATGCATTGAACCGTGAGGAATCTTGTGGTGGTCACTTCCGTGAAGAACACCAGACTCCGGAGGGTGAAGCGCTTCGTCACGATGACAAGTTCTCGTATGTAGCTTGCTGGAAATACACAGGTGAAGGAAAAGAACCCGAATTGATCAAGGAAGATTTGAACTATCAGTTCGTTAAGGTTCAAACTCGTAACTATAAGTCTTAATTATTAATTGTATAGAAATCATGGATAAAAATATAAGTTTCACACTGAAAGTTTGGCGTCAGAAAGGTCCTAAGGATAAAGGACATTTTGATACCTTCCAAATGAAAGATATTCCGGGTGATACCTCATTCCTGGAAATGATGGATATCTTGAACGAGCAGCTTATCAATGAAGGTAAAGAACCTATCGTATTCGACCACGACTGTCGTGAAGGTATCTGCGGTATGTGCTCTATGTATATCAACGGACATCCTCACGGACCTGCTACAGGTGCTACTACCTGCCAGATTTATATGCGTCGTTTCAAGGACGGTGACACCATTACTGTTGAGCCTTGGCGTTCTGCCGGTTTCCCGGTAATCCGCGACTTGATGGTAGACCGCAGCGCATACGACAAGATTATGCAGGCGGGTGGTTACGTGTCAATCAATACCGGTGGTATTCCTGACGCTAACGCAATTCCTATTGCAAAACCTATTGCCGATGAGGCTATGGATGCTGCTGCATGTATCGGTTGTGGTGCTTGTGTTGCTGCATGTAAGAATGGTTCTGCTATGTTGTTTGTTTCTGCAAAGGTCAGCCAGTTGGCACTGTTACCTCAAGGTAAAGTGGAAGCTGCACGCCGTGCGAAAGCTATGTTGAGCAAAATGGATGAACTGGGCTTTGGTAACTGTACAAACACTCGTGCTTGTGAGGCAGAATGTCCGAAGCTGGTTTCTATCAGCAACATTGCTCGTTTGAACCGTGAATTTATTGCTGCGAAGCTGAAAGACTAATTACGGTTAGTTTTACTTGATATTTGAGAGTGCCCTGCCTTTTGGCGGGGCATTTTTTTTATAATTATGTATTGGGTGAAGTTTCTTCCTTTTCTTTTTTACGGATGTTTCTGGGAGAGTCGCCAAAGGACTTCTTACAGAAGTTGGAAAAATGTGAGAGAGATTCAAATCCATGTCCAAAGCAGATTTCGGAGATGGAAGCATCTGTATAGCGCAATTGGTAAAGGATACTTTCTTTGCGCTGTTTCATCATCCATTCATAGGCCGGTTCGTTGAAGATGGCTTTGAAAATGCGGCGGAAGGTGGTGACGCTGTAGCCGCCCAGTTGTGCGAACTCCTCTACGGACTTTATTTGTTTGTGGTGCTTTAATATGAAATATTCAAAACTGCTGGTGTATTGGGATAGGCTGTGTACAACAGGAGATAGCTCATAGTCTGTGTAATAGTGCGCCAACAGATAATAAAGTTCTTTACGCTTGAATTCGAGCAGCTCTTTACAAATTTTGTCTGCATTCAGATAGGAAGCAACCCCTTCAAGGAAAAGCTTTATTTCGGGCTTTATTTTCAGTGGCTCGGAGATGAGTGGCGGAGGCACGTTTTTCAATATATAGGTATAGCGGTCATAGCAGAAGGCTTTAGGGTCATCAAATGTGTACAGAATACCTTCCGAGTCTGTCATGGCCAGTATTTCCACTTTTGATGCGATAGCTTGCAGCACAAATTCTCCGGAATTAATGATGGTTCCGGCATATTCTTCACTATTGATTAATATTTGACCTTTGAGTAAGAAAAATAAAATATTGGTTTCACACTTATGTGGGGGTAAGTGGAAACCTTTTTTGTTATGTGTGTAATGGATGCTGTTCTCCACTGCTTTAGGGCATTGGGTACAATCCATCCTTTCATTACAGGGCAGACCAGACATATATAGATGTTAGAAACGCTTGTGTTCTTTTGGTTGATTTGACAAATGTAGGTCAAATATGGATAATTTGCAATAAGTTTCAGGAAAAAGACCGAAGAATCCTGTTTCCACTTGTTTGTCTTCTGCCGTTACGGAAAACGATAGCCTGTGGGCGTGAGCATAGAGGGCTAAATTTGTGTGGCCAAACAAAAAGAAGTTGCAATTGTTGGGAAAGTAGCAGAAAGAAAGTATCTTTGTGTGTATCCATGGGGAGGTATACCGGCTAAAACAGCATAGATTATGGAATTTGTAGTATCATCCTCCAATTTCTCCGGTATCATTGGCGAGCTGCATAACTATCGCATATACTTTTTGAGGACGGTTGATTGACAACAGGTAAAAATGCTCCGCAAATGAAATCGCAAATCATGGTGGGGATGATACGGTGTTTCATTGCGGAGCAGGAAATTGCTATGTTCTTATCAGGAGATTATAATTTCATTGATTTATAAGCTTGCTGAGGGATCTTATGATGCAGGGTTTTTAGGAGTTTGCTCGTTATCAGTAGCATCCCAATTTTCATCATATGTTGTATTTACACTCATTTCTTCTGCACCAACCGGTAAAGTTAGTATATAACGGATACTTTGTCCGTTGGTCCATTCTCCGGTTAAGGATACTTCTTTTGAGTCATTAAAGAATGTTGCATTATCCTTCTCTGTTTTATACTTGACTATGATTTTTGCATCAGTAAGAGATTGTGGGTACAGCATTAATGAATTATCATTTTGTGTATAATCATAAATACCATCTTTGGCTGTTACGGTATTATCGAATGTATAGCTATAGCCACTAGCAGGTGCACTTCCTGTTATATTCCAATTTCCACCTTTTCCTTCGGTTCCTCCGAATGTATATGTTGCAGTACCGCCTTTGGCACCGGTGACAGTTATGCTTTCAACTGTGTAAGTATAGCTGCTATCAACTAGTTTCACAGCAAAGTTTATACGGGTGAGGATGTGTTGGAATGTAAGATTTAATGTATTATCACTTGGCTTGGTTACATCTTTGGAATAAGCCACTATAATATCTTTTTGATCGGCTGGGGTGTCAGGAAGAGTATAACTGATAGTAGGATAAGCGTTAGAACTAGCAGGGGCTGTATAGGTTACATCATTGGTATACCCAAAAAATTGCATTTCTGTGATAGGCCAGTAAAAAGTACCACTTGTTGTTGCCCAGCTACCTTGACCTCCTTTATATTCTATACCATCCATATAAGCATTACCCCATCCTGAAG
>OGLL01000214.1_pt1 | contig 9644 bp, 5 predicted proteins | sample 1572901 | NCBI WGS metagenome assembly OGLL01 (sample SAMEA2581980, study PRJEB24529) | metagenome | biome: Human gut stool | place: China | collected 2011
GGTCAGGACTTGTCGGAAGCTGCCATAAAAAAAGCGAAAGGACAGGCTTATTTCTTCCGTGCCATGCAGTTGTTTGATCTGGTACGTGTATACGGAGCTGTTCCTGTGGTAAATAAAGTGCTTATGGCGGCCGACCGTGAGGGAGCTAAAGATTATAATCGTGAAAGTGTGGAAACATGTGTCAACCAGATCTTGAGTGATTTAAAAGAGGCTGCGAATCTGCTTCCCACTCGTAAAGAATGGGGAAGTGACCAGTATGGACGGTTGACCAAGGAAGCTGCATTGGCATACAGAAGCCGCGTGGCGCTGGTATTTGCAAGCCCTATCTTTAATGCAGATTGGAATAATACAGGCAGTAAACGCTGGAAAGATGCGTTGGATATTACTCTAGAAGCACAGGCTTTCTTGAGCAGCGAAGGTTATGGTTTGTATGGCAATTCCGCCAAAGACTGGAATGAAATGTTCTACAAGTTTGATAATCAGGAATGTAAGGAGGTGATTATGGTCAAACTGTTGGCTAGCTCTACCTCTAAAAATGATGAACATAGTGGATGGCAGAAAACAATCCGCTTGAAAACAATGGGTGGCAGTGGTTCCGGTTATCATGTTCCTATGGGTATGTTGGATATTTTCCCGATGGCGGATGGTTCCAAAGCTGTAAATGATGACGGTGAGGCGATAAACGGGTACGACCGTTCTTTATTCTTCAAGAATCGTGATCCGCGTTTCTATTATACGTTTACTTTCTCCGGAGCGAAATGGGGATATGATCAGGATGCAGATGCCGTAGTTTGGAATTATCGTTGGAGTGAAACGAAAGAAGATGGTTCTCAGTTGCATTATTACACGGAAAATGAAGGCAGCAGTCCGGCGATAGTACGTAAAATGTCCGATCCGGCTGAAAATAGTGCAAACACATATCAATGGGATGGCACTGATGTATACGAATATCGTTATGCTGAATTGTTGTTGAACCTTGCAGAATGTTATGCAGCTACGGGGGATATAAGTAATTCAGTGAAAACAATTGGTGAAATTCGTGCCCGTGTAGGTATTCCTGCATCCAATAATTATGGCTTGGGAACGATTACCGATAAGAATGAAGCTATTAAGGCTTGTCTGCGTGAGCGTCAGGTGGAATTAGCTTATGAGGGTAAGCGTTATTGGGATTTATGGCGTTGGATGCTGTATAATGATGATGCAAGTGATAACAATACCACCTGTACTACCTTGGGTATTGAGCCGTTAAATGGTACTGCCCGTGTGGGTAAATATTTACAAGTGAAGGATTATGACGGAAAGGCAGATCCTCTTGTTTCTGTCATTGCTGATTTTGAGCCTGTAGATGTGGATAATGCGGCAGACTTACAAGCCGAAATGAATAGGTTGGGAGAGTTCTGGAGCCAGCACTTTGTTTTACAGGATAGAGAAACTCCGGTAGATAATGTGAATGGTCAGGAAGCAGTAATTTCATGGCAGGAAAACTATTACCTGTCCGGTCTGCCCTCTAATGTATTGAATATGAATCCGTGGTTGGAACAATCAAAAGGATGGTTGGATTATTATGAATCAGAAGGCACATTGGATGCTAGGAAATAATTTAATACGATAGTTTTATATCTGCTAGTTTATTATGACAGATACAAGCATTTTTGAGTACATATCCCCGAAAAGTGCGTCTTGAAAAAGATAATTGTTAAGAAAAAGAGAACGGAATATAAATTCCAACTTACTTATAGCACAGATATAATTTTTTAAGAATAAAGTATGAAAAGAAAAATGTTTTTAGGACTGTGTATGGCTACTTTTATTGCTCCAGTGGCAATGGCCCAGTATCCCCAGTTGACTGAGGAAGCGAAGCAAGCCTACCAGAAAATGATGAGTGAAGAACGTCGCCGCTCTGACGAAGCCTGGGCAAAAGCATTGCCTGTTGTACAGAAAGAAGCGAGAGAAGGTCGTCCGTATATTTCGTGGGCTTCCCGTCCATACGATTTCCTGCTTTCCCCGGTGCTGAAGGAGGAGGTATGTACAGTTTCGGCGGTCGTGGCGGTAAGGTGATTACCGTGACTAATTTGAATGACCGTGGTCCCGGTTCTTTCCGTGAGGCTTGTGAGACAGGTGGAGCACGTATCATTGTCTTCAATGTTTCAGGTATTATTAAATTGGAATCTCCCATTATCGTCCGGGCTCCATATGTCACTATTGCAGGACAGACAGCTCCGGGTGACGGGGTATGTATTGCCGGAGAGTCTTTTTGGGTAAATACGCATGATGTAGTGGTACGCCATATGCGTTTCCGCCGTGGCGAAACAAAAGTATGGCATCGTGACGATTCTTTCGGAGGCAACCCGATTGGAAATATCATGATTGACCATTGCTCTTGTACTTGGGGATTGGATGAGAACATTTCTTTCTATCGCCATATGTACGACCCCAGCGAAGGACAATATGAATCAAAAGATCTGAAACTGCCTACCGTAAATGTTACCATACAGAATACTATCTCGGCAAAAGCGCTGGATACTTACAATCATGCATTCGGCAGCACTTTAGGTGGTGAGAATTGTGCATTTATGCGTAACCTGTGGGCAAGTAATTCGGGACGTAATCCTTCCGTCGGTTGGAATGGTGTTTTCAATTTTGTAAACAATGTGGTGTTCAACTGGGTACATCGCTCTTCGGACGGTGGCGATTATACCGCTATGTTCAATATGATAAACAACTATTATAAACCGGGACCGGCCACTCCGAAAGATACTCCTGTGGGGCATCGCATCCTGAAACCCGAAGCGGGACGAAGCAAATTGGATCATAAAGTGTATGGCCGTGTTTATGCTGATGGTAATATTATGGAAGGCTATCCTGCCATTACAGAGGACAACTGGGCAGGTGGTATCCAGATTGAAACTCAGCCGAATACAGATGGATATACGGAGAATATGCGTAGCAACCGTCCTTTTGAAATGCCGTACATCCGCATTACTTCCGCACATGATGCATACGATTTTGTACTGAAAAATGCAGGTGCCAACATTCCTTGCCGTGATATTGTGGATGAACGTATTGTAGAGGAAGTGAGAACAGGCGTTCCTTATTATGATAAGAAGATGGCCAAGGATGCTAACGGTGATTTGACCGGGCTGGCTCCTAAATCAATGGGAGAAGACGGACAGTTTAAATATCGCCGCTTGCCGAAAGATTCTTATAAACAGGGTATCATCACCGATATCCGCCAGATGGGGGGATATCCGGAATACAAAGGCACTCCGTATGTGGATACGGATGGTGACGGTATGCCCGATGAATGGGAAAAGGCAAATGGCTTGAATCCTAATGATCCTTCGGATGCTAATAAGGACTGTACCGGTGACGGCTATACAAATATTGAGAAATATATTAATGGTATCAGCACTAGAAATTGTATTGACTGGTCTGATTTGAGAAACAATTATGATACATTGGCTTCTAAAGGAAAGTTGATGTAATAAACGGAGGAAAGAAGACAGGATATGATACAAAAGTCAGGTATAATGTTTCTGTTGCTCATGGCGGTAGTCATTACCGCCGGAGCAGTGGATTTGGACCGTGAAGGCCGCGATCCGGCTTACGTGGAATCTATTGTGAAACGTTCGCAGAAGATTGTAGATAAACTGGAGTTGACAGATACCGTTGCCGCCCGTGAAGTGACAACTATCATAGCCAACCGTTATTTTAAACTGAATGACATATACGAAACGCGCGATGCCAAAGTGAAGCTGGCAAAAGAAACCCTGACGGGCGATGCGAAACAAGAAGCCGTTAAAGCTGCCGAAGCTGAAAAGGATGCGGCGCTTTACCGTACTCATTTCGCTTTCCCGGCCGATCTTTCGCTCTATTTGGATGCCAAGCAGATAGATGCAGTGAAAGATGGCATGACTTATGGTGTGGTAATGGTAACTTATAAAGCTACGGTTGACATGATTCCTACCTTGAAAGAAGAAGAGAAAGCGCAGATTATGGCATGGCTTGTTGAAGCCCGTGAATTTGCCATGGATGCTGAAAATTCAAATAAGAAACATGCTGCTTTCGGCAAATACAAAGGCCGGATTAATAATTACCTCTCTAAGCGGGGATATGATTTAGTGAAAGAACGTAAGGCTTGGTATGAACGTATCAAGGCACGTGGAGGAAAGATATAAATTAATGTTTATTGAAAAGCGGAAAAGGAGCTTGCCCGGTGAAACGGTGTCAAGCTCTTTTTTTATGTGCGGATAGAGAGTACAACAGGCTTTCTGTTCCGTCTTTGATATAGAAATACTCGCAATGTGTGTTTGAATCATGTTAAAAGCAGGGTGTTATGTTACGAAGTTATAGAAAAAATAATAATTTAGCGACCAAATGAATCAACTAAAGAAACTATTTGCAGTGGCAGCATTGACTGCATGTGTGTTGCCTGTGGCGGCACAGTATCCTGTAATTCCTGATTCGGTAAAAATCAGAGGAGAAGAACAACAAAAGGAAATAGACCGGAAATCGGATGAGGCATGGGCGAAAGCATTACCTGTAGTAATGTCCGAGGCTGCTCAAGGACGTCCTTATAAACCATGGGCATCCAAACCGGAGGATTTAATAAAGAGCAACATACCTGCCTTTCCCGGGGCAGAAGGGGGAGGGGCCTATACTCCCGGTGGACGGGGAGGAAAAGTAATTGTGGTCAATTCGCTGGCCGACAGTGGGCCCGGAACATTGCGTGAGGCATGTGAGACCGGTGGCGCGCGTATTGTTGTATTCAATGTTTCGGGCGTTATCCGGCTGAAAACCCCTATAAACGTCCGTGCTCCGTATATCACTATTGCAGGTCAGACAGCTCCGGGGGATGGGGTTTGTGTAACAGGAGCCTCTTTCCTGCTTGATACGCATGATATTATTATCCGCCATATGCGTTTCCGTCGGGGGGCGCAGGATGTGTTCTTCCGGGATGATGCTTTGGGAGGTAACTGTGTGGGTAATGTTATTATCGATCACTGCTCTGCCAGTTGGGGACTGGATGAAAACATGTCTGTTTACCGCCATGTATACAATCGCGATTCCACAGGGCATGGTCTGAAGCTTCCTACTGTCAACATAACTATTCAGAACTCTATTTTTTCGGAAGCTTTGGATTGTTACAATCATGCTTTCGGGGCGACTATAGGTGGGCATAACAGTATGTTTTGCCGTAACTTGTCAGCATCCAATATCAGCCGTAACTGTTCCATTGGCATGAATGAGGATTTTAATCTGGTAAACAATGTGACTTTTAATTGGTGGAACCGTTCTGTTGACGGGGGAGATGAAACCAGCCGTTTGAATATTATTAATAATTATTTTAAACCGGGGCCTATCACTCCGAAAGATAAGCCGATTGCCCACCGGATTGTGAAACCCGAATCAAGTCGTGACAAGAAGAAACCGGATACATTTGGTAAAGCGTATGTAGCCGGAAATGTAGTGGAAGGTAATGCGCGTGTGACAAAGAATAATTGGGATGGCGGCGTGCAGGTGTACGATATGCCGGACGCAGGGAAGTTTACAGATCAAATTCGTGTAAACGAGCCTTTCTCAATGCCCCATGTGACTATTATGGATGCCAAAACTGCCTATAATTATGTATTGGAAAATGCCGGGGCTACTTTCCCTAAAAGGGATGCGGTGGATGCCCGTGTGATGAAGACGGTGAAGACAGGGAAAGCTATTTACGTGAAAGACGCTCCTGAATTCGTTAGTACTTATGTAAAAAGACGTCTTCCTGTTGACTCTTATAAACAAGGTATCATTACAGATCCCCGTCAGGTAGGTGGTTTGCCCGAATATAAAGGTACTCCTGTGGTTGATACGGATGGTGATGGTATGCCGGATGTCTGGGAGGTGAGATACGGACTCAATCCTAATGATCCGGGTGATGCGGTAAAAGATTGTAATGGTGACGGGTATACCAATATTGAAAAATACATTAATGGCATAGATCCTGCAAAGAAAGTGGATTGGACGGATATAAAGAACAATCATGATACTTTGGCAAAACGTAAAAGTTTGATGTAAAATGAATTATAAGTTATTATTATTTGGATTTTTAAGTTTGGGGTTTGCGCGGATTTCTGCGCAAACCTTTCCTTTACAGGTGAAGGAAGAAAAACTGACTTATGTGACTGATGAACGCGGAAACCGTATTCTAGATTATTCTTCTTGCGGTTACCGTAACTCGGAATACCCTATACCTGATGTGGCGAATGCCGTTTTTGTTTCATGGAAGCCTGGGGATAATTCCTCTCGTATTCAGCGCGCCATTGACTATGTATCTTCATTGGCTTTGGATAAAAATGGTTTTCGTGGGGCTGTTTTGCTGGATAAAGGAACTTTTGAATTGAATGAGAGCTTGCGTATTTCTGTGTCGGGAGTCGTGCTGCGCGGCAGTGACAGGGAACAGACCGTATTGTTGAAAAAGGGAGTGGACAGAGGAGCTTTGCTTTATATTGAAGGGCGGAATGATTTGGCTGTTACGGATACCTTGGATGTGTTGACATCATACGTTCCTGTAAATACTTGTACTTTTCAGGTAACCAATAATGTACAGCTGGTTTCCGGAGAGCGGGTCCGGATTGTCCGCCCCTCTACGAAAGAATGGATTGCTTCTGTCGGTTGTGATATTTTTGGCGGAGGTATTTCCGCTTTGGGCTGGAAAGAAGGAGAGATGGATTTGGTTTGGGATAGGTCGGTAAGTAAGGCGGATGGAAACCAATTGACTTTGGATGCTCCTTTGACAATGGCTTTGGATAATAAATGGGGAACTGTCAAAGTGTTACGTTATAATTGGCCGGGCAGAATCGCAGAAGCAGGTTTGGAGAATCTGACATTGGCTTCTGACTATGATAAGAAGTATCCTAAAGATGAGGATCATTGCTGGACGGGGGTATCTATAGAAAATGCCGAAAACTGTTGGGTGCGCAGGGTAAATTTTAAGCACTTTGCAGGAAGTGCTGTGATTGTACAGCGTACCGGCTCTAAAACAACTGTAGAAGATTGTGTATCCACAGAACCTGTTTCAGAGATAGGTGGAATGCGTCGCAGTACATTTTATACTATGGGGCAGCAGACACTTTTTCAGCGTTGTTATTCTAAACAGGGTATTCATGATTTCTCAGCCGGATTTTGTGCGGCAGGTCCGAATGCTTTTGTACAGTGTGATTCGGAAGAGTCGTTAGGATTCAGCGGTTCTATTGATTCCTGGGCTTGCGGGGTATTATTTGATGTGGTAAACATTGATGGCCATGATTTGGTGTTTAAGAATTTGGGACAGGATAAAAATGGTGCCGGTTGGAATACAGGCAACAGTCTTTTCTGGCAATGTACAGCTGCCGGGATAGAGTGTTATTCACCGGCAAGAGATGCGGTAAACCGTGCATACGGTTGTTGGGCGCAATTCTCGGGTGACGGCCAATGGGCGGAATCAAATAATCACGTACATCCCCGCAGCTTGTTTTATGCACAGTTGGCGGCACGTTTGAATAAAGATTGTTCTGACCAGGCACGTATTCTTCCCAGGGCTACCAACGCAACCAGCAGTCCTACCGTAGAAGCGGCAATGGAGATGGCAAAGGAAGCTTATACTCCCCGTCTTACTATGCAAAAATGGATTGAGGAAGCACCTTATACAGCCAGTGTGTCTTCCGGAAAACTGAAATCTTTAGAAGATTTGAAGTTCAAGACACCTATATATAAGGAAAAAGAGGATCATCTGTTTGCCATTATTAATGGACGTATGCAGGTGGATGGCCGGTTACTGGTAGGCGGCAGGCAGGAGGTTCCTTGGTGGAATGGGAAACTGAGGACCAGCTTCTTGTCTAAAGCCAAGCCACATGTTACCCGTTTCGTGCCGGGACGCGAAGGACTTGGGCTGACGGATAGAATTGATTCTACGGTGAATTATATGGTGAAGAATCAGATTTTGGTTTTAGATCATAATTACGGTTTGTGGTATGAGCGTCGTCGTGACGATCATGAGCGTGTCCGTCGCCGTGATGGAGATGTGTGGGGGCCATTCTACGAACAACCGTTTGCCCGCAGTGGAGAAGGTACTGCTTGGGAAGGATTGAGCAAGTATGATTTGAACCGTCCCAATGCATGGTATTGGAACCGGTTGAAGCAGTTTGCCGAAAAAGGGGCGGAGAAAGGTCTTTTGCTTTTCCATGAGAATTACTTCCAGCATAATATCTTGGAGGCGGGAGCACATTGGGTAGACTGTCCTTGGCGGTCGGCCAATAATATCAATCAGACCGATATGCCTGAACCTGTTCCTTTTGCCGGTGACAAACGTATCTTTGTAGCGGATATGTTTTATGATATCAGTCATCCGGTACGTCGTGAGTTTCATAGAAAGTATATTCGCCAATGCTTGGATAATTTTGCCGATGATGCAAATGTGGTACAACTGATCAGTGCGGAGTTTACCGGTCCGTTGCATTTTGTACAATTCTGGCTGGATGTGATAGGAGAGTGGGAGAAAGAAACCGGTAAGAAAGCGACCGTGGCGTTAAGTGCGACAAAGGATGTTCAAGATGCCATTCTGAATGATACGCGGCGTGCGAAATTAGTTGACATTATTGATATTCGTTACTGGCACTATAAAGTGGATGGTCTTTATGCTCCCGAAGGTGGAAAGAACCTGGCTCCCCGTCAGCATGCCCGTAAAATGAAAGTAGGTAAGGTTACTTTTGATGAAGCTTATCGGGCGGTGAGTGAATATCGTAAGAAGTTCCCGGAAAAAGCGGTTACTTACTATGCGCAGAATTATCCGGATATGGCTTGGGCTGTCTTCATGGCAAGTGGCTCTTGCCCGGTTGTTCCGGTTGCCGATGAAAGCTTTTTAACTGATGCGGCTGCTATGGATATGGAGGATACTGGTACAAATAAGTATCAGAAACTGGTAAAATCTGGTATTGGAAGTATCATTTATTCCCATTCTGCAACAGATATTCCTGTTCATTTATCACCTGGGAAATACATATTGAAGTCTGTTGATCCGAAGACCGGAGCAATAACGGTGATTGCTAAACGGTTGAATATTAAAGATGTATATATGCTTAAAGCAGAGGGGAACAAAGATTGTATTTATTGGTTTCATAGAATTTAGTACATGGAAGGAGAACCGGACTTATTTTGGTTCTCCTTTTTAATGAAAATCTGTATTATTTAGCATATATGTTTTTCAGCAGGTTATCTGTTTTTTCGGTCCAATAATCAAATATTACCTAAAAAAGTAGCGTATCCTCCCTAGTTTTGCATCATCATCAAAACAACCTATAATTAGTATACTGTGATGGAACAAAACTTAAATGATAAGACAGCTTGCTTGGTAACCGCTTTCCAATCGGGAGATGTAAGTGCATTCTCTACATTATATGATATGCATATTAATCTTCTATTTAATTATGGATGTAAGTTAACTACTGACAAAGAATTGTTGAAGGACTGCATTCATGATGTCTTTGTAAAATTGTATACAAAGAAGGCTGAATTGGGTATCATTGACAACTTCAAATCATACCTCCTCATTTCCTTGAAAAACAAGTTATGTGATGAACTTCGCAGACGGATGTTCATGTCGGACACCGCTGTTGAGGAACTTA
>OGLL01000218.1_pt1 | contig 9344 bp, 6 predicted proteins | sample 1572901 | NCBI WGS metagenome assembly OGLL01 (sample SAMEA2581980, study PRJEB24529) | metagenome | biome: Human gut stool | place: China | collected 2011
TTACCATTTTTAGTCTGGTGTCCCATATCACAATCCACCAATCTATTATCTCCCCTGTCAATGACTTTATTGCCATCCAGATCTATATACTTCACATCTCCCGGTTCCCACAGTTTTCCACTGATATAGCTTAAATCATACTCCGCGTTGTAAGCGTCAGCTTCTTCTTGTGTCTGAATCAGACCTTCGGCCCGATATCCCCATATTTCACCTACTTTACGGCCTGTATACCAGCTTCCGTAAGGATCATTCTTTTTAGCATTAGCATATTCCGTCACTTCGGAAACAGCATCTGAAACCGACCCTCCGACACTATAATCAATATCGTTACCTATTTTTCCACGATAATTCAAAGACAACTCCCAACCACGGTTACGCATACGGGCGTTATTAGCCTGTGGAGCTACCGCACCAAACATATCGGGAAACTCCAGCCCCGGTCCCAACATATCTTTTGTATCACGCTGGAATATATCTACGGTTCCGGTCAAAGCGTTTCCAAAGAAACCAAAATCCAATCCGATATTTTTGCTTTCCACCTTCTCCCAAGTAGTATTCGGGTCAATAACAGGAGCGGGATTGGTATAAATATGACGACCGTCGCTAAATATATATCCTCCCAAACCACCATTCAGTGACATATTGGAAGCAAAAGTATATAAAACGGCATCTGCCTGATTACCTAACAAAGGAAATCGGCTGCCGGTTCCATAAATTTCTCCCGATAAATATTCCATCCCAAAGATGCGGAAGGGAAGAATCCCCAGCGGTTTCCTTTAGCAAAGCGAGAAGACCCATCATAACGGCCGTTCAATTCCAACAGATAGCGACCGTCGTAGTCATAATTGATACGCCCAAAAAAGCCTCGTGTAGCCCATCCGTTACGAGTATCCACTACCACTTTATCACCTGTACCCATACCCAAATTAGGGTTGTTTGTAGAATACAAGCCTGTAATAGAGTTCTTCATATAGCTATAATCATTATCCTCTTCTTGATACCCCCCCATTAATGTAAAGTTATGATGATCATTCAGAGTGAACTGGTAGTTTGTATAAAAATTGATAGTCTGATAACGGGTACGTCCATAAGTACGTGTAAACTTACCGTCTTCCACTACTCCCAATTCAGAACGCGCCACTTTGGTCATTGTCACCCCATCTTGCTCATAAATACTGGGAGCCACATTCAATGCTTCATACTCCAAGTTCATTTGCTTATAAGTATAATCAAAGAAAATAAACCAGTCTTTCAGCGGTTGCAATTCAAAACCTGCAGTGATATTAAAACGGTCACGTTGCGTATCTGTATACGTTCCACTCTGCAAATAAGGAATCATAGACAATTCCGTAAAATGTCCATTAGGGTCAATAACCGATACCGTAGGACGGAAACGTGCCAAACTATGATAAAATCCTTCACTCAAACCACCGTCAAGTCCAGTTTTCGGATCTTCATTATTAAAAGGAGTCCTATTATCCGAATGCATAAACTTAGTGTTGAATTTCAGTTTCAACCATTTAGTCAATTCTGAAGTGATATTGGCATTAACCGTATAGCGTGTATAGTCCATATCAGCATAGCGCAAAATACCGTCCTCATTATAGTAGCCTCCGGAAACATAATATTGTGCTTTCTTGCTACCCCCGCTAAAACTGAGATTGTGGTTATGCTTAAAGCTATAATTTTTATAGTGCAGATCAAAATAATCCGTATTTCCCAATCCGCGTTCCGAGTTTTCGAATGCGGCATTCAATGATTCACCCGGTGCCAAATCTCCCCACGGGTCAATACTGGACGGATCTCTCATATATTGTTCCAAATCAGCTATTTTTTGCTCACTATACATACGGTTAGCAGCTCCTGTATTGCTGACACCGTCATTCCAAAACTTCACAAAGTCAAGTGAATTCACCATATCCGGCAGCACAGTTGGAGCACTCCATCCTAATGTACCTTGATAACTGGCACGCATCTTTCCTTCTTCACCTTGTTTAGTTGTCACCAGAATCACACCGTAAGCTGCACGTGCTCCATAAATAGCACAAGCCGCCGCGTCTTTTAATACAGAAATATTCTCGATGTCATTCGGGTTTACATCTGAAAGAGACATTTCCACACCATCTACCAATACATAAGGAGCAGAATTTCCAGACAAGTTGCCTTGACCACGCAAACTCAACGAACCGGTAGCACCAGGACGTCCCGATCCTCCATTGCTTACTGACAAACCCGGAACTAAACCTTGCAAACTCTGTGTTGCATCCACTACCGGACGATGTTCCAACGCATCTCCTTTCACAGAAGCGACAGATCCGGTAAGATTCACTTTTTTCTGCACACCATAACCTACCACAACAACTTCATCCAACGTTTCGGTATCCTCAGCCAAGACAATACTGAAACTAGTTTTTCCATTGATTGGAAGAGTTTGCGTAGCATAACCAATATAAGACACGACTAGATTTCCTTTGGATGGAACATTGGAAAGCATAAAATTACCATCCAAATCGGTTATCGTACCGTTTGAGGTTCCTTCAATTAAAACACTGGCCCCAATTACAGGCTCCTGACTGTTTTTGTCAATTACCTTACCACTGATGGATAAGGATTGAGCTGTCACCATCGGCGAGAACAAAAACAGAATAGCTGTCACCAATCCAAGGACTGAAAGCAGTTTCATTTTTTTATTCATAATAAAAGAATTTAAGGATTAATTAGATTAAAAACTGTTGCAAATATAGGCGTTCCCATTCCGCCAGCACCTCTTTATTTGTCTAATTAATATCTGTATTTGTCTAGAAAGCCCCTATTATCCAGCCTTTAAACAAAATAAGACCTGAAGATCTCCGGATACCGGAAGACATTCAGGTCTTATTTTTATATGTTAAAAAGAAGTTACTCTGCCACCATACTCATCGCTATTCCTTTTTCCAAACCACGAAGCTCGGCAAGGCCACGCATACGTCCCAAACAAGAATAGCCCGGATTTGTTTTCTTGTTCAAATCATCTATCATCTGATGACCATGATCCGGACGCATAGGAATAGATATTCCACGACGTTGCTGCACTTTCAACAGGTTCTTAACTACATGATACATGTCCACATCACCCTCCAGATGATTCGCCTCATAAAAGTTCCCTTCAGCATCACGTTGGGTACTGCGCAAATGAACAAAATTGATACGGTCTCCCCAACGTTCCATGATACCCGGCAAATCATTCTGTGCAGATACGCCAAATGAGCCACAGCACAGACAAAGTCCGTTTGACGGATTAGGTACAGCTTCCACCAACAGCTTGAAATCCGCCTCCGTACTCATAATGCGCGGCAAGCCCAGAATAGACATAGGCGGATCGTCCGGATGAATAACGAGCTTTACTCCCACTTCATCGGCTACCGGACAAATTTCTTTCAAGAAGAAAATCAAGTTATTGCGGAGTTTGTCCGCATCAATATCCTTGTAACGGTCCAGTTCATTTTGGAATTGCTCCAATGTAAAACTTTCCTCCGAACCGGGCAATCCTGCAATCATATTTCGTGTCAGACGATGAATTTCTTCCTCATCCATTTGTGCCAGACGCGCTTTTGCCTTTTCTATCTCTTCGGCCGAGTATTCCTTTTCGGCTCCCGGACGTTTCAAGATAAACAGATCGAACGCTACAAAAGCAGCCCGCTCAAAACGCAATGCCTTGGAACCATCGGGCAACGTATATGCCAGGTCCGTACGGGTCCAATCCAGTACAGGCATGAAGTTATAAGTCACAATATAGATACCACATGCTGCCAGATTACGCAAACTCTGTTTATAGTTCTCGATATATCTCAGATAATCTCCTGTCTGTGTCTTAATATGCTCGTGTACGGGCACGGATTCTACGACACTCCAAGTTAATCCTGCTTCTTCAATCAATTTCTTGCGCTTCATTATTTCCTCTACCGTCCATACTTCACCGTTGGGAATATGATGTAAGGCATTGACAATACCGGTTGCTCCGGCTTGTTTGATGTCCCACAATGATACGGGATCATTCGGTCCGTACCAGCGCCATGTTTGCTCACATAAAATCATATCAAATAAAAAAATTGAGAATTAAAAACTAAAGACTTGTTACATGGCAAATGCATTGAAACCACCATCTACTACGGCTACTGTACCGGTTACAAAGCTGCTGGCATCGCTGATGAGATACTGGATGGTTCCACACAGTTCCTCTGCTTTACCGAAACGTTTGAACGGAGTCTGGCGAATCACATCATTACCACGCTGAGTATATGTACCATCTTCGTTTGTCAACAAAGTACGGTTCTGTTCGGTCAGGAAGAATCCCGGAGCAATGGCATTCACGCGGATGCCTTCACCAAATTTCGTAGCCACTTCATTGGCCATGAACGCAGTGAAATTAGAGATTCCCGCCTTTGCAGCCGCATAACCACATACACGGGTCATCGGACGGAATGCCGCCATAGAAGAGAAGTTCACAATAGCTCCTTTCTTCTGTTCCACCATCGGCTTCAAAAATACCTGTGTAGGCAGAACTGTTCCGGTAAGATTCAGATTAAGCACTTTCTGGAACTCATCGACCTTCAAATCAAAGAAATTTCCTGTAGGAGCAATCGTAGCACCCGGCATATTACCTCCTGCTGCATTCAGCAATGCATCTACACGACCATATGCTGCGAGAATATCCTTCAGATTCTGCTCCAATATAGCCTCATCCAACACATTCGTTACAAGAAACATGGCTTCCCCGCCTTTGGCCTTGATTTCGTTTACAATGGCATTTCCTACTTCTGCCTTACGGCCTAATATAACAACCTTGGCACCTTCTTCTGCCAAATGGGCGGCAATAGCCTTTCCCAAAACCCCTGTTCCACCGGTGATTACCACCACCTGGTCTTTTACACTAAACAAATTATTCATGATATTATTCTTTATGGTTTATACCTTTAACACTATCTCGCAAAACAATCAGGCTCTCCGGCCCCATATTAAACAAAAGATCGGCGATACTCAAATTCGGCAGAAAACCGTATTTGGCATCAAAAACTTGATAGTAAGGTTTAGGGCAAAAGTCAGCATCCGCCTCACGCCAGTCACGCTTCGGATGAATAGTCTCACGAAAATCAACCTCACCCGGAACAAATTCCATGCAATATTCCGTTGTTCCTTCCATATGGGGATGAATATCGATCAAATCGCATACTAAAGAACAAATTTCCTGATTATAATCCCACAAGAAGGCATATTTCTTTTCATAAAAGACGCGGAAATCATCAGCATAGTACTCAAAGAAAGGACTGTTTCTATATGCAGCCACCAAAGCATTCCAATGTATATGACGCCAATTGCCATGATCCGAAATACGGACATCCTTCATCAGGCATTTAGGCGTACCGCTTTTTTCCGTAGGGATAGTCAGTGCCAGCGGACCGTCGGCTGCCGCAATGACACAACGGTTGCGATAAGTCTGTTTCACATAATTGTCATACTGTTCCACATAGACCTTCTCACAGGCAAACAGTTTTGTATAATATTCCACCGGGGCCAGATAGGCCGAACTTAAATATATCGTATTCTCCATTATTGCACTCGTTGAAAAATGCGCCCTTTTCTGGATGAAAACCAAATGCGCCAAGCTTTACCGATCAAATGGTCATCGGGCACCAGGCCGAATAAACGCGAATCACACAGATTCACCGGATTATTGGATGCCATCCAGTAATAATTTTTATTAAATGTATAGGCTTCTACAGGTTTTCCCCCTACATACAGGGTATCTCCCCTGACAGAAGCCACTCTCCCTTCATGGCGGACAATAGTATTGCACAACAAGGTCACATTCCAAGGATATACCTTGACAGGTTTCCCTTTTTCCGGGATCACAAAGGGATGGCTCTTGCTTATATCCTTATGATAAAGAGGAATCAAATCCACTTTTCCCGCCAGTTTTTGTTTTAACAGGTAATATTCATAATGACTGAAGGTACGTATATACTTCCCCTCGGCATACCCCACCAACCTGTTTCCCTGAATGTTCACTTGCTGCATGGCAGCCTGCATCGTTTCTTCTTCCGTATGAGAATAGACATACAAAGATTTACTATCCGGGCTCAACACTTGTTCGTCGGTCACCCACAGTTCATCATTCAACATCAACGTATCTCCGGGTACTCCTACCACACGGCTTATAAACACTTCCCGATTGCCCACCGACGTCTGAGGAGACCGTGGATTAGGATTGTTGAACAACACAATATCCCCTTTCCCGGCAGTTTTTCCCAGCCACCGCCAGATAGAAAAAGGCACACGAAACCCATAACTCCACTTATTCACCAAAACCCTTTCCCCTTGATAAAGGCTATTCTCCATACCGGTAGAGGGAATGGTGCAGGAGGTGAAAGCAAATGTCTTTACCAACAGTACCAGAATGACAGCAGTAAGCATTGCTTTTATCCATACAGGAATACAGGGTATGCGCAATTTATTTAATGTTATCTACAAAGGTAAACAATCGGTTCCAACGTATTTTTCCATCCAGCCAGCCACGGTCATTATCCAATGACAACCAGATAAAGATAGGTTTTCCCACCACATGATCTTCAGGAACAAATCCCCAAAAGCGGGAGTCAGCCGAATTATGACGGTTATCTCCCATCATCCAGTAATAATCCATCTTGAAAGTATACTCATCGGTTTCCTTGCCGTTAATATAAATCTTTCCATCTTTCACCGCCAGTTCATTACCCTCGTAAACATGAATAGGACGCTCATAAACAGGAAGATTCTCTATCGTGAGTTTCACCGTCTCTCCCTTTTTGGGAATCCATACAGGTCCGTAGTTATCCGTAGTCCAGTTCTTATACATATTCAGCGGGTACAAGCCCCCCGCATCATCAGCCGGTGTATTCTCAATACTGACTACAATATCCTTACGCGCCAACAAACCCGCTTTCGCTTTTTCCGTCAGAGGCATATTATAAACAGAAGCATCCGTATAATACATCATCATATCCTCCTTGCTGATACCCAGTTCATGAGCCAGGTCATCGGGAATAGGACGCTTGGTTTTCACCAGATAACGATACTGCACATTATCAGGCTCTTTATTAGCTTTACCATCCAAATAAATAATACGATCCTTTATCTCCAGCGTTTGTCCGGGCAAACCCACACACCGCTTCACGTAGTTCTCACGGCGGTCTACCGGACGGCTGATTATCTCACCGAAGTTCTGTGGATTCTCTTTCAGGTACTCCCGTCCCAACTGATAATAATAATCATAGACCACCCGTTGCTGCTCCGGAGTCATGGAAGCCAAATCCACCGGTTTTGCCAGCTCCTTGCCTGCGCCATAACTCAGACGGTAAATATCATCATTGGGCACACCGGTGGCAACTGTATCTCCGGCCGGAAAGTTAAAGACAACGATATCATTCAACTGTACATCCCCCAAACCTTTCACCCGTTTATAATCCCATTGTGGATGCTCAAGGTATGATTTACAATTAAAAAACGGCAGTGTGTGTTGTGCCAACGGCATGTGCAGCGGAGTCTGAGGCACACGGGGCCCATAACTCATTTTACTCACAAACAGATAATCACCCGTCAGCAATGATTTTTCCAGCGAAGAAGAAGGAATCACATAGTTCTGGAAGAAATAGAGGTTGACAAAGTATACCGCCACCAGTGCGAATACAATAGCATCCACCCATCCCATGACAGTCACTACATGACGGTTCTTGGACTCTCTCCACCAAGTCCATGGAATCTTCTTTGTGATATACGCATCGAAGATAAACGGTACAACCACCAATCCCAGCCAGCTTCTCAACCAGACAAGAAATATCAGGTAAAGCGCCAGAACAACGGCAAACTTAATCCACTGTGTACGTGTTGCTCTTATCATATCTTAAAACTGAAATAAATCACTCATTCCTAATAACCCTTCATGCCTGGATGTATATTCCGCCGCCAAAACAGCTCCCAAGGCAAACCCCTTCCGATTCTTGGCATCATGGGTAATTGAGATGCTGTCCGCCTCAGAGTCATAGCGGATAGTATGAATACCAAACACCTCCCCTTCACGGATCGAATTTACAGGAAACTCATTCTCGGCACATTCCGATGTTCCCGACACGGTTCCATCCGGTGCCACCATGGTCCCTTTCACCCATTTACTCTTGCGGTTCATATTTTCCAGAATTCCTTCGGCCAGCGTGATGGCTGTTCCGCTGGGCGCATCCAGTTTATGAATATGATGAGTTTCGGTCATGGAAACCTCGTAAGCGGGAAAGTTATTCATTATCTTAGCCAAGTATTTATTTACAGCAGAGAATATAGCGACACCCAGACTGAAGTTAGACGACCAGAACAAGGTTTTTCCACCTTTCGTGCATAATTCTTTCACCTCATCACCATGTTTGTCCATCCATCCGGTACTGCCCGATACCAATTTGACACCGGCAGCAAAAGTTTTCATATAGTTGTCATATGCCACCATCGGGTTAGTAAACTCAATAGCCACATCTGCTGATTTAAATGCTTCCGAATTAAAATCATCTTGATTATCAACATCTATAATACTCACAATCTCATGTCCGCGGGCAACTGCAACCTTTTCAATCTCCTTGCCCATCTTTCCGTATCCTATTAATGCTATTTTCATAATTACGAATGTTATTTCAGCCACAAAGATAGCGTTTTTCGTTGTAAACCATTACATTTGCCAAACATTTACACCTCATTAACATGGAACAACTATTACACTATGTATGGAAACATAAAATATTTCCTCTCAAAGAACTGAAAACGACAACCGGCCAACAAGTGGAAGTTATAGATACGGGACTGGCGAATACCGACGCCGGTCCCGATTTTTTTAATGCCAAGCTCAAGCTGGACGGTGTGCTTTGGATAGGCAATATCGAGATACATGAAAGATCTTCAGACTGGTTCAAACACGGACATCATGCAGATGCCGGTTACAACTCTGTCATTCTGCATATAGCCTCCGAAATAGATACGGAAATCAGCAGGAGCAATGGAGAAAGAATCCCCCAAATACAACTCATCTGCCCGGAAGCGGTCCGCACCAACTACAAGGAACTGTTGGAAACAGACAGCTACCCCCCTTGTTACCGCATCATTCCTTCACTCCCCCCTTTCACCGCCCACTCATGGATGACTGCCTTACAGATGGAAAGATTCGAGCAAAAAGCGACCTTATTGAATGAACGGTTAAAACGTTGTCAAGGCAATTGGGAAGATGCTTTTTTTATCACACTGGCACGTAATTTCGGTTTCGGGCTGAACGGAGACGCTTTCGAAACCTGGGCTCA
>OGLL01000253.1_pt1 | contig 7450 bp, 7 predicted proteins | sample 1572901 | NCBI WGS metagenome assembly OGLL01 (sample SAMEA2581980, study PRJEB24529) | metagenome | biome: Human gut stool | place: China | collected 2011
AATGAAGCCAACAGCAACATTAGGAGGTGGTCAAATGAAAGTAACCGTATTTATGATAATCGTTGGAATAATTTTCTTATGTATCTTTGTTGGTTTGCTTACCCTTATTGTTCGTGCATTACTCAAATATATCCATTCAAAAGATGTACGGCAGGAAAAATCCGTAGTGAGGAAATCGTTGGGTGAAGCACTCAAAGTACACAGAACACAGTGCAAAATGACGCAGGAATTTGTTGCTGAAACGATTGGTGTTAGCAGGCAGGCTGTTTCAAAATGGGAAAATGGAACATCCGACCCTTCCACATCAAATCTTTTTGCACTTGCAAAACTTTACGGTATTTCTGTTGAAGAATTACTAAAAGAAGTTGAATAATCTTCATGCAGATATTTTATTTCATCATCGGGCCACCCTGACCCGAACTTTCAAAACTGAATACCAGCCGCCCACCGGCGGCACCACCGAGCAGGAAATCTGAAAAAGGTCTCCTGCTTTTTTTCTGCCCAAAATGAGGTGGTAAAACGCCACCCCATCCACCAATTACCGAAAGGAGGGACACGAAATGCCCTGTCCACACAACGAAATCACGATTGTTCAGCGCAGCCAGCGGCAGTCTGCGGTTGCCGCCGCTGCTTACCAAAGCGGCGAAAAGCTGTTCTGTGAATACGACCAGCAAGTGAAGCACTACCCGGAAAAGCGTGGTATCGTCCACAATGAAATCCTGCTCCCGGCAAATGCCCCGCCGGAGTATGCAGACCGCAATACCTTATGGAACGCCGCCGAAGCGGTGGAGAAGCAATGGAACTCCCAGCTTGCAAGGCGGTGGGTGCTTACCATCCCCAGAGAGATACCGCCCGACCAGTACGCTGTCCTTGTCCGGGAGTTTTGCCAGCAGCAGTTTGTTTCCAAAGGCATGATCGTTGACTTTGCCATCCACGACCCCCATCCGCCGGGACACAATCCCCACGCCCATGTCCTGTTGACTATGAGAGCAATGGACGAACATGGGAAATGGCTTCCCAAGAGCCGCAAGGTTTATGACCTTGACGAAAACGGGGAACGGATAAAACTTCCGTCCGGCAGATGGAAAAGCCACAAGGAGGATACGGGGGATTGGAACGACCAGAAGTATTGCGAAATCTGGCGGCATGAATGGGAGGTCATCCAGAACCGCTATCTGGAAGCCAATGACCGCCCGGAGCGTGTGGACTTGCGTTCCTATGCCAGACAGGGGCTTGATATAGTCCCTACTGTCCATGAGGGAGCTGCTGTCCGGCAGATGGAAAAGCGGGGTATCCAGACGAATATCGGCAACCTGAACCGGGAAATCAGAGCCGCCAACCGCCTGATGAAGTCCATCCGGCAGCTTATCCAAAACCTCAAAGGCTGGATTACCGAGCTGGGAGAAAAACGGAAAGAGCTGCTTGCACAAAAGGCGGCGGAGGAAGCGACACTTCTTCCCAATCTGCTGATGAAGTATATGGAGATACGAAAGGAAGAACGGAAGGACTGGACAAGGGCTGGACAGAACCGGGGGACTTCACAGGACTTAAAGGCAGTCAGCGAAGCCCTGTCCTATCTCCGGCAAAAGGGGCTTTCCACTGTGGAGGACTTAGAAGCATTTCTGGAATCTTCCGGGAAATCAGCCGCAGATTACCGCAATCAGATGAAGCCAAAGGAAGCCCGCAGCAAAGTGATTGACGGGATTCTTGCCAGCCGGACAGACTGCAAGGAATGTAAGCCTGTCTATGAGAAGTACCAGAAGATATTTTTTAAGAAAACAAAGGAGAAATTCAAACAGGAACACCCGGAGGTTGCCCGGTATGAGAAAGCCGCCGCCTACCTTGCCAAGCACCCGGACGATAAGGACAGTACCCAAAAGGAGCTGCAAGAGGAGCAGGAAACGCTTCTCAGCGAAATCGCAGAACTGAAAGTACCGCTGACCGAGGTACAGGAGGATTTGAAGAAGCTGCGGGACATCCGCTACTGGGTACGGAAAGCCACACCCGGCACAGAGGAAAGCAAAGAGCCGCCCAAGAAGCAGCCCATCAAGGAAGTCTTGCAGGATAAGGCAGACGAGAAAAAAGCACAAAGAACCGCCCCGGCACAGGCGAAACACAGACAACAGGATATGGAACTTTAACAGGCACTTGCCATTTTCAATCAGAGAATGTCAGGTGCTTTTCTTTTTTTCAAGGAGGGATAGATTTGAATGTATTTGAAGCTGTGAAGCAGTCCGTCACAACAAGACAGGCTGCGGAGCATTATGGAATCCATGTAGGTCGGAACGGGATGGCTTGCTGCCCGTTCCATAACGATAAAACCCCAAGCATGAAGCTGGATCGGCGTTACCACTGCTTCGGCTGCGGTGCGGATGGGGATGTGATTGATTTTGCCGCCGCCCTGTATGGGCTGGGAAAGAAAGAAGCCGCCGTACAGCTGGCACAGGACTTCGGGCTTTCCTATGAGGACTGGAAACCGCCGGGAAAGGCAAAAAAGCCCAAGCCCCGGCAGAAATCCCCGGAGGAACAGTTTCAGGAAGCAAAGAACCGCTGCTTCCGTATTCTTGCCGATTATCTTCACTTGCTTCGGGCATGGAGAAAGGATTATGCCCCGCACTCCCCGGAGGAAGCCTTTCATCCCCGGTTTGTGGAAGCCTTACAGAAGCAAGACCAAGTGGAATATCTGCTGGATGTGCTGCTATTTGGGGAGACAGAGGAAAAAGCGGCTTTGATTACGGACTACGGAAAGGATGTGATACAGCTTGAACAGCGAATGGCAGAGCTTGCAGCCGCAGACGCAGCAAGAACTAAAAAACACCATGAACGCCATGCAGCCGCCCCAGAGCATTGAGGAAATCAAGGCGGGGCTGGAAACCACCGAGAAAGGCGGTGTCCGTCAGAGCATACGGAACTGCCTGACCGTATTCCAGCGTGACCCTCTGCTTTCCGGGGCTATCGCATACAACATCCTGACCGACCGCAAGGACATCATAAAGCCCATCGGCTTCCACAGGGAAAGCACCGCCCTGAACGATACGGACATGAAGTATCTGCTTCTCTATCTGGAAGAAACCTACGGGCTTACCAATGAGAAAAAGATTGATAACGCCATCGGGATTGTGGCGAATGAAAACAAGTACCATCCCATCCGGGACTATCTCAATACCCTTGTGTGGGACGGGACAGAGCGAATCCGTTTCTGCCTGCGGCACTTTCTGGGGGCTGACGCAGACGATTACACCTATGAAGCGTTGAAGCTGTTCCTGCTGGGTGCAATCTCACGAGCCTTTCAGCCGGGGTGCAAGTTTGAAATCATGCTCTGTCTGGTAGGCGGTCAGGGGGCTGGCAAGTCCACCTTCTTCCGTCTGCTGGCAGTCCGGGACGAGTGGTTCTCCGATGATTTGCGGAAGCTGGACGATGACAATGTGTACCGCAAGCTGCAAGGTCACTGGATTATCGAAATGTCGGAAATGATGGCAACCGCCAACGCCAAGAGCATTGAGGAAATCAAGTCATTTTTAAGCCGGCAGAAAGAGGTTTACAAGATACCCTATGAAACCCACCCGGCAGACCGCCCCCGTCAGTGCGTGTTTGGCGGCACTTCCAATGCCCTTGACTTCCTGCCCCTTGACCGTTCCGGCAACCGCCGCTTTATCCCCGTCATGGTGTACCCGGAGCAAGCCGAGGTTCACATTTTGGAGGACGAAGCTGCTTCCAGAGCCTATATCGAGCAGATGTGGGCAGAAGCTATGGAGATTTACCGAAGCGGCAGGTTCAAGCTGGCTTTCAGCCCCGCCATGCAGCGGTATCTCAAAGAACACCAGCGGGATTTTATGCCGGAGGACACCAAAGCCGGGATGATACAGGCGTATCTTGATAAGTACACCGGGAGCATGGTCTGTTCCAAGCAGCTCTACAAGGAAGCCTTAAACCACACCTTTGATGAGCCGAAGCAATGGGAAATCCGGGAAATCAACGAGATTATGAACCAGTGCATTTCTGGCTGGCGGTACTTCCCGAACCCAAGAATGTTTTCAGAATATGGCAGACAAAAGGGCTGGGAGCGTGAAAACCCGGCAACGGACTCCGGCAACCCGTCTGAAAAAACGATGGACGGTTTTGTGGAGGTCACAGAACAGATGGAGCTTCCATTCTGAAAATGACAGCCCGTTGCATCCCCTGTTGCTATCCCGTTGCCGAGCCGGTTGCCGGGGAAAACCCCTTATTTCCGGGCTTTTCTCCCTTATAACAACCAAAACAACAGAAAAATAAAAGAAAAGTATAAATAGTAAGTAGTGCCAGATTGAGATTGTTTGCAAGGTCTTTTGAAGCCCGTTGCCGGACTTCGTTGCCGACACCCTCTGTCTGGCTATTTTCATGTATGGAGGATAACTGCCTATGGCAAAAAACAAAACAGAGATTCATGTTACAACGGTGTTTGACGGGGAACTGGACGCAACCGATGTGTTCGTCAGCCTGATTTCCCAGAAATACGGTAAACCAAATACAAAAGAATATCTTGCTAAAAAGAAAGATATGAAGTATAATGAAGATGAGGTTCAAAAGAGCCAGATACCGTCTGGATTGTGTGGGTAAATGGCTATGATGAACGAAATGGAATACAGAACAATCGGTTCGGCACTTGCCGGAGGGTATCGTGCAGCGGTCTATTGCAGGCTGTCAAAGGACGATGACCTGCAAGGCGAAAGTGCCAGTATCGCAAACCAGCGTGATATGCTGGAAAAATACTGCGAAAAGCAGGGATGGGAGGTTGTGGCAGTCTATCAGGACGATGGCTTCACAGGTCTTAATATGGAGCGTCCTGATTTACAGAGAATGTTGAGAGCCATTGAGCGCAGGCAGATCAACCTTGTCATCACGAAAGACCTCAGCCGACTGGGGCGTAACTATCTGCAAACCGGGCATTTGATTGAGGACTTTTTCCCAAGAAACGGTGTCCGCTATATCGCCATGAATGACGGTATCGACACCCTGCGGGATAACAACGATATTGCCCCGTTCAAGAATATCCTGAACGAGATGTACAGCAAGGATATTTCCAAGAAAGTCCATTCCTCTTATCTTCTGAAAGCGCAGAAAGGACAGTTTACCGGGTGTCTTGCCCCGTTTGGGTATCGGAAAGACCCGGAGGACAAAAACCATCTGCTCATTGACGAGGAAACCGCCCCGATTGTGCGGCTGATTTTCGGATATGCCCTGAACGGTCATGGTCCGAACTATATCCGCAGACGGCTGGAGGAAGAAAAAATCCCCTGCCCCACATGGTGGAACCGGGAACGGGGGCTTCGCAATACCCGCACCAAATGGGAAAAGAAAGACCCGGAAAACGGGCGGTATATGTGGGACTTCTCCGTTATCAAAGACCTTTTGATGAATCCCGTCTACACCGGGGCGATTGCTTCCCAGAAAAAAGACTACCGTTTCAAAATCGGCACGATTGGGGAAAAGAAGCCGGAGGACTGGATTGTGGTGGAGGGACAGCATGAACCGCTGATTGACCGCATGAGCTTTGACATTGTGCAGAACAAGCTGAAATCCCGCCAGCGTCCGGGGCAGACCAATGAAATCAGCCTGTTTGCCGGACTGATAAAATGCGGCGAGTGTGGGAAGTCGCTGACGATACGCTACACAAACGCAAAACATCCCCAGCAGATTTATTCCTGCAAGACCTACAATGCCTTTGGAAAGAACCACTGCACCCAGCACCGGATTGACTATGACACCCTTTACAGCCATGTGCTGCGGAAAATCCGGGAATGTGCCAGAGCTGCCCTGATGGACGGGGAAGCGGTTGCCGACCGCTTGACCAATACCTGTGAAGCCGAGCAGCGGGAACAGCGGGAAGCAATGGAACGCTCCCTTACAAGGGACGAGGAACGGATTGAGGTTCTGGACAAAATGGTCATGCGGCTTTATGAGGATATGATTGCAGGGCGTATCAGTGAGCAGAATTTCAACACCATGCTGGAAAAGACACAGACCGAGCAGACGGAGCTTAAAGCAAAAGTGTCCGAGGGCAGAAAGCGGCTGTCTGATGAAGCCCAGCTTGCCAATGACGCAAAACAATGGGTGGAAGCCATTCAGGAATACGCCAACATCACAGAGCTGGACGCAGCCACCCTCAACCGCTTAATCAAAGAAATCGTCGTGCATGAGCGCATTGACGAAGATAAAACAAGACACATTTCTATCGAAATTCATTTTAATCTCAAACCCATCCCGGAGGTGGAACAGGTCACTGCCTGACCTGTCCCGCCGGGACGGTTCTCTTAAAAACACCATATAGATTTTTTGTACGCCGCCGCCCGCCATCGAGCAAGGTTTTACTCCTAATTAGGGATAAAACAGCTCATGGCTGGCGGCGGTGTTGCCCTCATCGGCACCACCCTTGTACCTCTGCTCTCCGGACTGTTCGGTTAATCACAAAACAAGGAGGTAATCGCCTTTGGACAGCATACTCCAACAGATCACAGACTGGCTGAAAGAAATGCTCGTTTCAGCTATTATGGGAAATCTGTCGGGGATGTTTGAGTCCGTCAACAACCAGGTTGGCGAGATAGCAACCTCCGTTGGCATGACCCCGGCGAATTTTTCGCCGGGTGTCTTTGCCATGGTACGAAACATCTCCGAGTCAGTGATTATCCCAATCGCAGGCTTGATTCTGACCTTCATTGCCTGTTATGAGCTAATTCAGATGATTATTGACCACAACAATCTGGCAAATTTTGAAACCTGGATCTTCTTCAAATGGGTGTTCAAGACTTTTGTTGCGGTCATGTTAATCACAAACACATTCAATATCACGATGGCTGTGTTTGATGTGACACAGCACGTTATAAACGCAAGCGCCGGTATCATATCCGGAAATACTGCCATAGATGCTTCGGCATTGGAAACAATGGAAGAAACGCTGATGGCAATGGATTTGGGTCCTTTGCTCGGCTTGTTCCTGCAATCCTTTATCGTGCAGGTCACGATGTCCGCTTTGGCAATCATCATCTTTGTGATCGTCTACGGTCGAATGATTGAAATTTATCTGATGGTCAGCCTTGCCCCGATTCCGCTTTCCACTTTTGGAAACAGAGAACAGAGCAATATCGGACAGAATTATCTGCGTTCGCTGTTTGCAATCGGATTCCAGGGATTCCTGATTATGATCTGCGTGGGCATTTATGCGGTGCTGATTCAGTCTATCGCATTCAGTGATGACATCATCGGTTCTATCTGGGGTGTTATGGGCTACACCGTCCTTTTGTGCTTCACCCTGTTTAAGACTGGTTCGCTTGCGAAGGGTGTATTCAGCGCTCACTAAGGGAAGGAGGAAATTGTTTGGCAGCGTATATTCCCGTACCTCGTGACCTGACGAGGGTAAAAACAAAAGTGTTCTTCAATCTGACGAAACGGCAGTTACTATGCTTTGGTGCAGCGG
>OGLL01000263.1_pt1 | contig 6971 bp, 5 predicted proteins | sample 1572901 | NCBI WGS metagenome assembly OGLL01 (sample SAMEA2581980, study PRJEB24529) | metagenome | biome: Human gut stool | place: China | collected 2011
CTTTACCAGATTGTTCACGGATTTGAGTGCGTCGTAATACTTCTTGCCCTGTTCGTAAATCTTCACGGTCTCTTGAAAATTTTTTATCATATTCTGGGCGGTCGTGGAAGTGTGTACCACGTTCTTCGAGGTGTTCACGATGCTCTGCGCGATGTTGGACGGGTCTATCACCGCCCACTGTGCGCTTGCCCTGCCGACTGCAAACAGGCACAGGCAGATAATAAGTGTTATTCTTGTTCTCATGTTACTTTGGATTTTAGTGGATTTCATTATTTATTGCTCGCCTATCGGATGGTCCGGTTTCGGGTTCACACGCACGTAGTCCCCGTTCGGCGAGAAGGTCAGGATGTCCGTCGCCTCGTTGTAGGACACGTCGATGCGGAATCCGGTGTTCATGAACAGATTGCCGTTCTCCTCCTGCAAGAGATAGGTTTCCGGCTTGAGCTTGCGGCGCAGACCGCTACGACGGAACACCGTCACTTTGTAGGCTTCGCCCTCCTTGTAGATAAGCACGTCAGGTTTTCCCTCCACGCTCTCCCAGTTTCCGCAAAGCAGGTCGCGTCGGTTGTCCGTTATGTCGCAGGATTGCAGCACCATGACCGCCAGCCCGATTAAACACTTGCTGACTTGCAGCATTTTCGTTCTTGATATACTCATACGCATTTTCTTTTTTAGTTGATGAATCTGTTTCTATTTATTCCTTTTTTCTCCGCCTTTCGGCAAGCTGCCGGATGACGGCTTCAATGTCGCCGCCCAACTGTTCCGCCAGACGGTAAACCTCTACTTTTTCCGTTTCTTCGGTGGTGTACGCCAGATACTCTTCAGCACTAACTTCGGTGGCATAGACTGCCGACTGCGTGCCGCCCAGTCCTATCCACACTTCCTTGTAGAGCCTTGACGGGTTGTTCGCCATGTTGATGGAGAGTATCTGCGACTTCTCTTTCTCCGTCAGACCCAACAGGGACTGTATGGCATCAAACTTGTTCATGTACTTCCGCTGGTCAAGGAGTATCTTGCAGTCGGAGTTGTTGATGATGCTCTCCTTGACGACGGGCGAGGAAATGATGTCGTCCACCTCCTGCGTCACCACGATTGCCTCCCCGTAATACTTGCGCACGGTCTTGTACATATAGCGCAGGTACTCAGCCATGTTCGCCGAAGATAGAGCCTTCCAAGCCTCTTCCACTATCAACTGTTTCCTTACGCCTTTCAATCGGCGCATCTTGTTGATGAAGGCTTCCATGATGATGATGGTCACGACGGGGAACAGTTCGCGGTTTTCTTTAATCGAATCTATCTCGAAGACGATGAACCGCTTGCCGAGCAGGTCGATGTTCTCCGTGGAGTTGAGCAGGAAGTCGTAGCGTCCGCCCCGGTAATACTGCCGCATGGTGGTGAGCATGTTGTCGATGTTGAAGTCGGACTTCTCCACCTTTATCTCACGTTCCGCCAGTTCGCGGCGGTAGTCGTCGCGCATATACTCGTAGAAGGTGTTGAACGAGGGGACGATGCTCCGGTCAGCCCTGATACGCTCGATATAGGCGTTCACCGCACTGCCCAGTTCGCCGCTCTCCGTCTTCGTCACTTTGTCGTCCTCCGACTTCCAGAGCGTCAGCAGCAATGTCTTGATGCTGTCCTTTTTCTCCACGTCGAACACGTAATCATCGGTGTAGAACGGGTTGAACGAAATCGGTTTCTCCTCCGTGTAGGTGAAATACACGCCGTCCGCTCCGCCTGTCTTGCGTCGGATCATGCCGCACAAGCCCTGATAGGAGTTTCCCGTGTCCACCAATACCACATGTGCGCCTTGCTCATAATATTGGCGCACGAGGTGGTTCATGAAGAAAGACTTGCCGCTGCCCGAAGGACCCAGCACGAACTTGTTGCGGTTGGTCGTGATACCTCGCTTCATGGGCAGGTCGGAGATGTCAAGGTGCAGCGGTTTTCCCGTGAGCCTGTCCACCATCTTGATGCCGAAGGGCGAGAGCGAGCTGCGGTAGTTGGTTTCCTCTGTGAACAGGCACACCGCCTGTTCGATGAAGGTGTGGAAACTCTCTTCCGCCGGGAAGTCCGCCGCGTTGCCGGGCATCGCCGCCCAGTAGAGCGTCGGGCAGTCGATGGTATTGTGGTGCGGCACGCACTCCATGCTTGCCAGCTGGCTGCCCACATCGTTCTTGATATGCTTCAGTTCCTCCGCGTCATCGCTCCACGCCATGACGTTGAAGTGCGCCCGTACCGAGGTCAGCCCGTAGGAATGGGCTTCGTTCAGGTATTGGTCTATCCACTCGCGGTTGATGCTGTTGCTCCTTGAATAGCGGGATAGCGACTGCATGTTACGGGCGGACTTCTCGAACTTCTGCAAGGTTTCCTCACTGTTGTCTATCAGCACATACTGGTTGTAGATATGGTTGCAGGAGAGCAGAAGCCCCACCGGGGAGGCGAATGACAGTCGGCAGTCACTCCGGTCGGTGGAGAGCTTCTCGTAACGGGTGTCGGTAGCCACCTTGCCCGGCAGGTCTTCCGCGTCGGAGAGGGTGTGCAGGCACAGCCGGTTGTCGCCGATGCGCATCTCCCTTGCCGAAAGCTCGATGTCCTGCAAGGTGGTGTCACCTTCCGACATGAGCGAGAAGTAGCGTTCAATAAGTCCCGTCTTTCCCTCAGTACCCACAATCTCATCGGTGGAGAGGCGGCGCAGCCTGACAAGCCCGCTGTCGTTCATGATGCGCTCGAACTGTTCGCAGGCTTCCAAGAACTTGGTCGTGGTTTCCCTGTCCAGCTCCTTCGGGATGATATGTCCCCGGCACAGCGTGCTGAAATTGCTCTGCATCCGGTTACGCTCCTTTGTTGTCTTGGTCAGGTAGAGGTAGCAGGTGTGTTTCAGGTACGGACGCTCGTTGAAGTGACGCTCGAAAGAGCGGCTTAAAAAGCTCATGTCGTCCTTCTGAAGCTCCGGTTTGTAGCGTTCCTTGATGAACCAGTCCTGTTTGTGGACGACGGAGTAGTCCGGCAGCACCTTGATAGCCTTGCACCAGCAACTGTGTATCGCCTCGTACTCCGCACCCGTCACGGTGTAAAGTTCCGGTAGTTCCACCTCGAAAGCCACCGTGATGTCGGCGTCCTTTGAGATGATGCAGCCATGCTCCACCGCTAAAAGTGGGAACCTGTTTTCCAGTGTTGTCATTTTCGATGTATTCCTCATTGTCTTTCTTCCTTTCGTTGTCGTTTGAACAGACGGGGTATCCGCCGCCGGTTGATAAGGTATCGGGGATGGCTCCGTGCCGCTCCTAATTTCATCAGCCCGTGTTCGCCGTACCGGGCGTTCAGCGCGAAGGTCTGCCATACAAGGAGGGAGGACGATGCCGCGCCGAAGCCGATACATATCCACTGGTCGATACCGACCATGTAGAGGATGACGAACAGGACGAAGAGAGCCAGCAGACCTCCGCAGAAGATGAAGAGGTACTGTGCCTTCAAGCGTAGGCTAAGTACCCGGCGCCTTGTCGTATTACTACGGTAGGTTTCCAAGAACTCGCCTCCGAACCGTACGTACACGTCTCCATGTATACGGCTCTCCATTAACATATTCAGTCTATCCACCATGATGTATCTTTTTATGGCAAGGAATACAGACAGCCAATGTCTTCCTCCGACGTCCAATCATTTGGATTTCCCAAGGCTTTTTGCCTTTCAGGTCTTTGAGTTTTTTGACATGATGGATTTCAATACTCCCTTCTGAACCGCATAATTCACATTTACTCGCTTTCAACCGTTCCGTAAGACTGGTATAAGCTGTATTGTAAATTGTGTTTGCCAGATTATCACAATTTGATACTGTTGCGGTGGTTTTACGCTTAAAGCTACCGTTGAAGAAAACTCTCATTTTCCTTTCCCCTTTCTTATTTTCATAGAATACTGCAAAATCCTTGTTATAGCGGTATTTGGCTATGATTCTGCGAACAGATATACGGTACTTTTTTGCAAAAGTCTTATACATACTGTATTGCATGATATATTTGAAAGAGTTAAGATGTGAACTGTTATTAGCAATAGAATAGTAGTTTGTAAAACCTCCTATTTCTGCATTGTAAGCGTCCAATATCTCAAGGTCGTCATTATGAAGCACCTTTGACCTGCTAATCGGTTTCCATTTCTCTTTATTTTCAAATTGATGAATTCTCATCACTTCGTAATAGAGAAGTTTTTTCTTCATAGCTTCCATTGGCATTTCTAATACTACCTTTTTACCATACACTTTAATCAGATTTCCAGATTTCTCACCTCTTTTGGTCATATCAGAGAACTTCCGAACATAGATTTCATATCCGAGGAATTTAGCATGTTTATTACCATGTGTTATCAAAGTTTTTTCCTCTGAAAGGGTAAGTTTCAGCTTATCATAGAGGAAGTTTTTAATATCCTCTTTGATTGTTTCGCTGTCTGCTTTACTCCCAATGACACCGATAATAAAATCATCCGCATATCTCACATACTTAATCCTTTTGTAATTCTCGTCCATCTCATCGACAGAGGGTATCAATCTTTTTTTCTGAATACATCTTATCGCTGTAATCAGTTCTTTCCGAGTAACTTCATTCTCGGTTTTCTTTAGCTTTGTGCCAAGCCACCAAATTTTTCCGGAATATCTTTTGTACTCTGGGTTCATTTTCCGTTTTATGCCTTTATCAAACTTTTCGGCATATTCTTTCATATACTTATCCAGTTTATCCAAGTATATATTAGCCAGAATCGGACTAATAATACCTCCTTGTGGCGTTCCGCTGTACGTTTTATGAAAGACCCAATCTTCGATATATCCAGCTTTTAAGAACTTTCTAATCAACCGAATAAAACGTTCATCAGCGATACGTTCTTTGAGGATTCCAATAAGTACATCATGGTTGATGTTATCGAAAAATCCCTCAATATCGCCTTCGACAAACCATTTGGTTGCAGTGAAGTTCTTCTGTACTTGTATTAACGCAGTATGGCAACTTCGTCTGGGTCTAAAGCCGTGAGACGTATTTTCAAAATATTCTTCGTACATTGCTTCTAACATCATTCTAATTACCTCTTGCACTAATTTATCATCGAAAGATGGTATTCCGAGAGGACGTAGTTTCCCGTTCTTCTTTGGGATATACGTTCTTCTCGCCGGATTTGGTTGGTACGATTCGTTTTTAAGCGCACCAATCAATTTTTCAATACGTTTAAGGCTCATTCCGTCGATTGTATTACCGTCGGAACCTGCCGTCATATTTCCGGGCTTACTCTGTATATTATTGTAAGCCAGCAGAAACATGTCTGCATTGTAAAGAACCCTGTAGAGCCGTTCAAATCTATAATCCGAACATTTGCTATGCTCTGACAGACTGTTTAATACTTTTTCTGGACTTCTCATGTCTCTCACATTTTCCGTTAATTGTATTAAAGATGTTAACTGCTTCCCTTCGCCATGTACGAGGCTTTCCCTCGCTCGGACTACTACGGAAGCTCCGTTACCGTGCCGGATATTCAGAAGCTAAACTTCATAGCCTTTCGGCATTCCGGTTTAGGTAATCCCCGTTTAGCTCTATGGCAACATAGCTTTGATAGATTGTCGGATACGACTTTCGTCCTTTACTGCTTATTGCAGTCGCGCTGTAACCTGTTCTGCTTCCAATTCTCAAAGGAGGAACTAAAAGTGTTACAGTATGGCGTTAATAACTACCTTCCGCCACAGTTCCGAGTTATACCGCTTGGACTATCGTTCAATCAATCCAGACTTTATCCTCATATCTATCGTTTCATCTCCTGATTCAGTCGCATATTGGTAGTTATATGACTTATCAGTTTATCGGCATGCTACACTCCCTGTCCGGTTTCCCTTTCAGATAAGCCGATTGATGATAGGCTATCGAACACTCGCCTAACGTCTTGCTATTGACGTATTTGCCAAAGAACCTCTACGGGCGCACCCTTGAACTCTACCGGACGGCCGATACCCTTGTTGATTGGGTATTCAGCCATACATTATTTATTAAAGGAAGAATGAGCGCAGGATGGTGGCGGCAACAATCAGGAAGATGCACGCGCCGAACCACGAGGCGGCTGTCTTGCTGGTGTCGGGGTCGCCCGATGAAAACTTGCCGTACACTTTTACGCCCCCGATAAGCCCGACGACTGCACCGATGGCGTATATCAGTTTAGTTCCGGGGTCGAAATAAGAACTCACCATAGAGGTGGCTTCGTTGATGCCAGCCAGACCGTTTCCCTGTGCGAAAGCGGAGGCGGTTGCGGCAATCATAAGTGCCGCAGCGATGATTAACTTTTGTCTGATGTTCTTGTTCATAAACTGTTCTTTTTTGTGCCGTCCAAAGGGTGGATAGTCCTTTTTCGGGCGGTTGATACTTGATTACTTTACTTTGGTTTAGTGGTAGCCCGTTTGTTTCTACGGACTTGGGTGTGTCCGTTGCGGATTGGCTGTACCTTGTACTGCCGTGCCGCGTGTGTAGATGTATTCCTACGTTTTCATTGCCGTTCTTTTTTAATTGTTATACATAATTGCGGATGTCGAAATCTTCAATGTTGTCGGGAACTGTAAACTCTTTCTTCGGTTTCTTCATCCGGATTTCGATAAGCCCCTTGATACGGATGGCTATTTCCGAAGAGCCTTCCATCATTTTCTCGTACAACTCCGTACCTTCCATTTCGGTGAAGACCTTTGCCGCCTTTTCACGTTCCTTACGGGTAGCTTCCGGGTTCTTGGCTGTCTTTACCGCATCGTCAATCTCGTCAAAGCTGCTGCCCGAAGCCCGTGGCGTGTCCGAGGCGTCCTCTTCCGGTTCGTCGTCCCCGTATCCCAGTTCCTCCGGCGGTATGCTCGTGAAGGTCTCATCGAGTTTTTCCTCCGGGACTTGTGCCGGGCGGGATGCGTTTCCCGTTTTTCCGTCGTCAAAAGTAGCCTCTTCCTCCGACAGCTCAATGCCTTTTTC
>OGLL01000266.1_pt1 | contig 6943 bp, 5 predicted proteins | sample 1572901 | NCBI WGS metagenome assembly OGLL01 (sample SAMEA2581980, study PRJEB24529) | metagenome | biome: Human gut stool | place: China | collected 2011
GGTTCTGCCCTCTATGATACACCCCAAACAGCCGTTCTCGGACGGGCTGGGGGGTAAAACGTGTAATTAATTTTGATGTACTTCGCCAGCTTCTTGGTGACAACGCAGTGGAAGATGCTCCTGAGGCATACGAGTTCAACTGGGTTGGCAAGCAGGCAGCTCGTGCCGAAGTTTTGAAGCCTATTAAGAAGACGCTGCGTCCTGTAAAGGAGGATAGTGTGGATTGGGACAACACCCAAAACCTTTATATTGAGGGAGATAACCTCGAAGTGCTTAAACTTCTCCAGAAGTCTTATCTGGGTAAGGTAAAGATGATTTATATAGATCCGCCTTACAATACGGGAAAGGACTTTATATATCATGATGATTTTGCAATGTCTGTCGATGAGTATGCTGAGGCTTCGGGAGCAGTAGATGAATTAGGTAATAAATATATCAAGAACATGGATTCGAATGGACGTTTTCATTCGGATTGGTGCTCTATGATGTATTCGAGATTGATGGTGGCGAGAACGTTGCTGTCTGAGGATGGAGTGATTTTTATCTCTATTGATGATAAAGAGGTTGGAAATCTTAGAAAGATTTGTGATGATATTTTTGGTGAACATAATTTTGTTAGTAATATAATTTGGCAAAAGAAATTTTCACGTTCAAATGATGCTACATATTTCTCTTCTATGCATGACCATATTTTATGCTATTGTAATAATAATATTAAAATAGATGAGAAAGGTTGGAATATTGGTCTTCTACCAAGAGGAGAAGAAATACCAAATGGTTATTCGAACCCTGATAATGATCCAAGAGGACCATGGACGTCAACTATTATGTCTGCTAAATCAGGAAGCCAAAGTTTACTGTACGAAATAACAACACCTTCAGGAAGGATTGTTGTGCCTCCTAGTGGTAGATATTGGAGTTGTAGCAGAGATACTTTTAATAAATGGAAAGCTGAAAATCGAATTTGGTTTGGTATTAATGGAGATTCCGCTCCAAGAAAAAAAACTTTTTTGTCTGAAGTACAAGATGGTTTAAGACCAAATTCTATTTTGTTCCAAAATGAAGTAGGAAATAATCAAGAGGGAAAGCAGGAGGTAAAAGCTCTATTTAATGGTGTTGGAGTATTTGATGGTCCAAAGCCAGTAAGATTACTTTATACATTATTGACTATCGGTAATTTATCAAAGGGAGATATTGTTTTGGATTTTTTCAGCGGAAGTAGTTCTACTGCTCATGCCGCAATGAAGCTCAACGCCGAAGATGGAGGTAACCGCAAATTCATTATGGTTCAGATTCCCGAAGAAACTCCGGAGGATAGCGAGGCAAGAAAGGCTGGCTATAAGACCATCCCTGAAGTTGCCAAGGAGCGAATTCGCCGTGCCGGCAAGAAAATCAAGGAGGAATCTCCACTTACCACCGCCGACCTCGATACCGGCTTCCGTGTCTTCCGTCTCGACGAAGGCAATTACGAGGACGTAAAGCGTTCTCCAAAGGAATTCAAGCAAGACCAGCTCGATCTGTTCCTGAACAACATCAAGGCCGACCGAAACGACCTCGACCTGCTCTTTGGATGCATGCTCGACTGGGGCGTTCAGCTCTCTCTGCCTATGACCCAGGAAGAGGTGGATGGCAAGACCATCTATACCGTGAACGACGGCGACCTGGTGGCCTGCTTTGCCGAGAATGTATCAGAAGAGGTAGTCAAGGCCATGGCAGAAAAGATGCCTTTGCGTGTCATTTTCCGTGACAGCTGCTTTGCCCAGGATGCCGACAAGATTAATATCTACGAGACCTTCAAGCAGAAGCTGGATTGGAGCGACCAGGAAGTAGTGAAGAATATTAGAGTGATTTAAGCCTATGAAACTCAGATATAAACATCAACGCTTCCAAACCGAAGCGGCGCAGGCTGTGGCTAATGCCTTTACTGGTCAGCCCAAAAGCGACGGACAGAGCGACCATATCGTGGACCAGGGAGTTAATCAAGACCTCTTTGTAGTAAAAGGCTTTGGTAACAAGAACGTTATCCTTGCTCCGGAAGCCGTCTGCGAGAATGTAAGAGCCATACAGACAGAACAGGGCCTGAAACCTGTAGAACAGCTGCAGCAGCTGCAAGGCGTAGGTACCGCCCTCACCATCGAAATGGAGACGGGTACGGGTAAAACCTATACCTACATCAAGACCATGTATGAACTGAATGCCCGCTATGGCTGGACCAAGTTTGTGGTGATAGTGCCAAGCATCGCCATCCGAGAAGGCGTATTGAATAGCTTTGAGAGCATGCAGGAGCATTTTGCCCAGGAATACGGAAAGCGCATGCAATACTTTATGTATAACTCCAAGCAGCTCAGCAAGATTGATGCTTTTGCCAGCGATGCAGGCATGCACGTGATGATTATCAATACTCAGGCATTCAACGCATCTATGGATGAGGAGAAGTCAACCGATAAGATGGAGAAAGGCAAGTTGAAGAAAGCTGACAAGGCAGCCCGCATCATCTTCGAACGACGTGATGAGTTCGGTTCCCGCCGTCCTATCGACGTGCTGGCACAGACCCATCCTATCATGATTATCGATGAACCTCAGTCGGTGCTGGGTGTGGACAAGAAAAACAAGACCCGTAAGGGTATTGCCATGTTCAAGCCCCTCTTTACCCTTCTGTATAGCGCCACCCACCGCAAGGGTGATATATATAATATGGTGTATAAGCTGGATGCCATCGATGCCTACAACCAGAAACTGGTGAAGAAGATTGAGGTGAAGGGTATCAGACAGATAGGCAGTACTGCCACCAACGGCTACGTCTATCTGGAGGAAATCGTCATCGGCAAGGGCAATCCGCAGGCTCGCATCAGCTTCGACATCAAGACGCAGACCGGTACGAAGCAGGTAAGCCGACTCGTGGATGAGCGCTTCAACCTGAAGGAGCAGAGTGGCGGACTTGCCGAGTATGACAATAACTTCATCGTAGAACGCATAGACGGCAGGCAGGGCTTCGTCCGCTTCCTCAACGGTCTGACTCTGCATGAAGGCGATGCCGTGGGCAGTGTGAACGAAGACTATATCCGTCGTATTCAGATTCGTGAAACCATCCGCACCCATCTGGAGCGTGAGCGCCAGCTGTTCAGTCAGCATATCAAGGTGCTCAGTCTGTTCTTCATCGACCATGTGGATAGCTACAAAGTCTATGATAGTGAGGACAGCAAGGGTAAGTTTGCCAAGATGTTTGAGGAAGAATATACCCGAGTGCTTTCAGAAATGCTGCCATCATTTACGGATGAAGCCTATCTGCGCTATCTTTCAGACCCTCGCAATGCGGCATCCAAGGTACATCGGGGATATTTCTCTAGGGATAATAAGGGCAAGATGGTGGAATCGAAGGAAAAAAAGCAGGGCGAGAACGAAGAGCGTGCCTTCGACCTGATTATGAAGGATAAGGAGCGCCTGCTTTCGCTCAGCGAGCCTGTCCGCTTCATCTTCTCGCACTCCGCCTTGAAGGAAGGTTGGGACAACCCTAACGTGTTCCAGATCTGCACCTTGAAGAACTCGGACAATGAGACCAAGAAGCGCCAGGAAGTGGGACGAGGAATGCGCCTTTGCGTGAACCAGAAGGGTGAACGCCAGGATGCGGATGTATTGGGTGACCATGTGTTTGATACCAACATCCTCACGGTGATAGCCAGCGAGAGCTATGATGATTTCGCCAAGAAACTGCAGACGGAGATGGCAGAAGCCTGTGCCGACCGACCAATCGTTATCACCGCCCATCTTTTCGAGGGCAGGTCATATACGATGGCAGATGGAACCAATGGCAAGTTTGATGTTGATCAGGCAAGAGCTATCTATAATGCCCTCATCCGCAAAGATTATGTGGATGACAAGGGTGTTTTGACCGCTCAGTATTTTGAGGATAAGCGCAATGATACGCTCGACTTTGGTGCGGCCAATGATTGGCGGGATGGCATTATAGCAGCCCTTGATACCGTCTTTGATCCTGCGGCTGTAAGACCGGAGAATGGTAGAAAGCCTAAGCTCGCCAAGTTGCAGAAGGACAATTTTGCCAAGAAAGAGTTCCAGAATCTCTGGAAGCGCATCAACCGCCGCACCTACTATCAGGTAAACTTTGAAACTTCTGGTCTTGTGAAGAAAGCCATCGAGGAACTTGATGAAAAGTTGAGGGTTACGGAAATCCGCATCGTGGTAGAAGGCGGTTCGATGGATGAAATCAGAGATAAGGAGTCGCTTGAAGCGGGCGTGGCAATGAGTCAGGGCGATGTCCGAACCATCCATGTAACGGAAGCTGTGGGCAAGGAAGTGACATACGACCTGATAGGTCAGCTGGTAACTGCTACGGGGTTGACCAGAAAGACCATCGTGGAAATTCTGAAGGGTATCAAGCCGGAAACATTCAGCATGTTCAAGATGAATCCTGAGGAATTTATCATCAAGACCGGTCTGATTATCAATGACTGCAAGGCTCTTGCTGTTATCCAGAGTATTACATACGAGAAGCTGAATGATGAGTTCTCTACCGACATCTTTACGGTGGATGCTCTGCGAGGCAAGTTGGGCATCAATGCCATTGAATCGAAGAAATCGCTCTACGACCTGGTAGTGCTCGACAGCATGGGTGTAGAGAAGAACTTTGCCGAGTCTCTGGAGCGTCAAGATGACGTGGTAGTTTATACCAAACTGCCTCGTGGTTTCTACATCAATACGCCTATGGGCAAATACAATCCCGACTGGGCTGTGGCATTCCGTGAAGGCAGCGTGAAGCATGTTTATTTTGTGGCAGAAACCAAGGGTAACGATATCCAGGGTTCACACATACGTGGCATCGAGGGAAGCAAGATAGCGTGTGCCCGCAAGCATTTTGCAGCCATCAGCGAGAATGGATACATTTATGATGTTGTCACAGACTATCAGGCATTGTATGATGCTGTGATGAAATAGCCGTGGAAATGGTAACGGAATTGCCGGAACAATCGTGAAAGTAAGGAGAGGAAGTGTAGCACTAAAAATGCGCACTTCCCTATGAAAAAATAGGTAAAAGATAAAATTTAAACAACAACAAACTTAAAAATCAATAAAATGAAAGAAATTACATGAATTCTCGAGGCGTTGCTGATATCGCCAGCGACGTCTAATAGCTGCCTCACCTCGTGAAAATCATGAGGGCTACCTACTCTAACTGGCTAATGGTAGTTTTTTAGTCACTTCTTCATAAAAGAGATTTAATAAGGGAGTATTATGACTAAAACAATTTTATTTCTTTTGATTGCGCTTTCTAATTTAGGCGTAATCAGCCTGAGTGTATGTATCGTAGTTTCTCTCAACGGCAAATGCGTGCTTGAGATGACTGCAAGTGTTGAACAACTGCAAAATCTACTGAACGATGGAATTAAAAATTGCAATTAATATCGAAAATGCACATGGATGGCATATCGGTAATAACATCTTTGGTGGTTCTTTTGAGAAAAAATCATCTGATTCTTCTTCAGGAGATAATCTCAACGATGCTGATTTTGAAGTGGTGGATGATGAGCCTCGAAAGGATGGTGAGCCTCGAAAAGCAGACCCTCCTATTTCTGGATATGTGGGCCGTTCTGTTGTTTTGCCTGCCCAACTTAAAAGTGAGAAAGCGAAGAAGATTCTTACGGGATTGGTGCGCATTAACGTATTGGATGAGAATTTCCAGCCTAGCAACAACCTAACCTATTTTAATAAAGGATATTTGGCCCGTAGAATAGCTGATGCATTGGATATTTCTAATGTGTGGGCCTTCTTTGGTGATTTCTGGCATTTGAATTCTGCTACCTTGAGAACGAAGTATAATATGGCTCTAAGTATGAAAAAAACATTGGAATTTGAGGATTTAATACATGATATTATTAACGGACGTTAAAAAATAGCCAAAAACTGGTACGGTCGTACCGGGTACGTACCTGTTTTGTTTCAGATATTTGCCGTACTTTTGCCCCGGATTTCAGAACGAGCCGTGTTCTGGGATTCGGGGCTTTTCCGTTTCCTATTGCCAGGGTGCTGGCATAGATTTCGTGCCAGGTTGTAGCTGGCGCAGCGTATCAGCCCATCGTTCTTTGACAAGGCTGATACATTTAAGGGTTCAGGACTTACTGGAGTAAGTTCAATATTTCTATTTTGTTTAATCATTCATTTTTTATTTTTACAACAATGACAAATTCAAAAAGTCAGAAGGTGGGGGGCAGCAAGGCTGCTGGCCCTGCCAAGTGTGGTGCACAGTCTTCTAAAAATAAGAAGGCGGCACCGGTGTGTGTGTTTGAAAATCCGGAGTTCGGAATGGTTCGCACGGCTACTGATGAGAAGGGCGAACCTTGGTTCTGTGCTAAGGATTTGTGTGATGCACTGGGATATAAAAGAGCGGATTTGGCTGTAAAACAGCATGTTAACCCACATGATGCAGCGAAACGCTGCGTATGGGTAGAGGTGGGTAAGAAGAAGGATGGAACGCCAGCTAAACGTTTAACGCAGATGATCTTCGTTAACGAGAGCGGATTCTATGCCCTGGTGTTGGGTTCCAAACTGCCATCGGCTCTGATGTTTAAGGATTGGGTTACCTCGGTGGTGCTGCCTCAGATTCGCAAGACGGGCGGTTATATCCCGGTGAATGAGGGGGAGAGCGAGGAGGAGATGATTCGCAATGCCGAACAGATTCTCCGTGCTACCCTGAAGGAAAAGGAGAACCTGCTGGAGAAACAGAAGAAGCTGCTGGAGGAGCAGAAATCAAAACTGCATGAGCAGAAGGCCCAATTGGATGGGCAGAATGCTTGGATAGCTGTTTTGGATGAGCGACTGGCGAAGCAGAAAACTGTGCTGCATGATCAGGAAGTGCAGATGGGACTCGACAAGAAACTCATCGGCGAGCAGGATGAGGAGATTCATCGCCTCAACGAGGAGGTGAACGACC
>OGLL01000267.1_pt1 | contig 6920 bp, 6 predicted proteins | sample 1572901 | NCBI WGS metagenome assembly OGLL01 (sample SAMEA2581980, study PRJEB24529) | metagenome | biome: Human gut stool | place: China | collected 2011
TTTCAATGCCTCCACATCCTGTGTGCGGCTCAGGAAGATATTCCCGAAATTCGCCTCGATGGACGACCTGTCCAGTTTGCTGTACAGTTTCTCCAGCTTGCCTTCGGACTGGGTGAGCAGCAGGAACGCCGCCCCGTACTCGCGCAGGACGGAAGGCAGCTTCTCGAAGTCACGCACCTTGAAGGTGGTCATCTCGTCCAGGATAAATACAAAGGGGACCCTGTTCTCCATGGAGAACGAGCGCGAGGCGATACTCATCACCATGGCGATGACGGGGGATATCACCGACTCCGTCGCATAGTTGTTGCTGATTGCAAAAAGTTTCGGATGTTCAGGATCAATCAGATTGAAGTCGAAGTCATTCCCTGTCAGCACATAGCATATGTTCTCATTGGTGGCCAGCTTCGCCACATAGTTGCTGAGAGTGGACACATAGGAGGCCTGTGTTTTCTCACTGCCTTCCGCCTTGAGGTACGCCCCCGCCATCATGGCGCTGATATCGTTCAGCTTCAGGAATTCCTGAAGCTGTCCCGTATCGGCCTTCATCACGAAGTTGACGATATGCGGCAGCGTGCAGCATTCCGGAAACTCGTCCCAAAGCCTGTACGCCACGCCGTTCAGGATGCCAAGCGCTCCCGTATACCATTCGTCCTGTTTGGATGTGGGCGGCATCAACGCGCCCAGTACGTCCTCCATCAGCTGCATGAGTATCGTCCTGTCCTTTATATTCCTCCTGTCCAGCGGATTGAAGCGGTAAGTCCGGTTCATGTCCGTGAAGTTTACATAATAGAACTCATGGGGGTATCCGTGTTTCCTGATCAGGTTGTATGCAGTCCGGGTATAGTCAAAATCCTTGAAGTCATAGATGAAACCGGCGAATCCGGACCTGATGTACTGCTCCATCAGCGGTTTGCCTATGGATTTGGTCTTGCCGGAACCGGCTCCTCCATAGACAAGGAAATTGGAGAACCAGTAATAATATCTGATAATTGTCCCGTCCGTGGCGTGAAGGGAGAGCAGGGCTTTTCCGTCCTTTCCGCTTTCTGCTCCTCCTTTGAAAGAAAGACGAAGAAGTACGGAAACGACACCCGGAAGCAGGAACCACCACCCGTCCGGGATGGTGGCATGTGCGACAGCTGTTTCTGCAAGTATCAACAGCAGGAACAGGACATGTGACATCCGGGATTTTCCCGGAAACAGACAGCTGGCAATGCCGCCGCCAAAAAGCAGGGCTGCCAGTCTCATAATAAACATATGATCCATATTCATAAATTGATTTAGATTTTTCCAGTAAACGCATCCTTTACCAGTCTTTTAGCTTCCGCTATGAGAGCCTGTTTCGGATTCACCATGAAACGGAACATCCGGTAAGACACATCCAGCATCTTCCTCTCGTTTCTGAATTCTTTCTGCAGGATGGCGGATTTGGCCATGCTCATCGCCTCGTTCTTTCCCGGGACATAATGGTAGGTGTGTTCCCTGCCGTCCTCGTAATACTTGTGTGTGGCCTTGTAACCATACATACTGATGAACCGGTCCGCACACCGGGCTTTCCATTCCATACGGTCGAAGCCGATAATTCCCTTTTTACCATTCAAGATATTAACAGATCCCCGGCTGTTGGCAAGAGGACATAATGTTACCGTCTGTGTCACATCATTCCGTGAAACGATGATATGAACATGGAGTTGCAGCCCGGGTTTCCTGTCCCCGGCTTTTGCCCGTCCCTCCTTTACATCCTCATCACTGTTCCTGTAGTGGCGTTCCGTTTCCACCCTCCCAAAATAAACAAGATCCTTTCCTGATCTTATCTTCTCCCTGCGAAAATTCTCCGCATACAGGTCCATACAGTTCCGGGAGTAATTCTTCAACTCATGAATGACTTTTTCCTGTTCCTCCACGGTGAGCCGCTCAAATTCCGCCACCTGCTTTCCTGTAACCCGCCGGATCAGGTGGGCCGCTTCATCCTGTGAGGGATTGATGGACAGCATATAGAATTTATCATCCCTCTTCTTCAATCTTTTATGGTTGTTGTCAATCTTTTGCATGACCGTCACCGGTGCGACATAATCCTCCTCATGGGAGAAGAACGTGTCATAATAAGGTTTGTCTTCAAGACTTTCCTTCAACAGGTATTCCACCAGTACCCGGCACCTGCCCTTGTTGTCGCATACACAGGGTGTGTTGACCGGTTTATGTACTTTTACAAACATTCCACCTGGATTTAGTTCTGATAATAATCATAAGGTTCCTTTTGAAATTTCTTGAATACAGATTCATGTATGATACTGCATTTTTTTCAACTCACCGCCTGTCGTCCTCTGTTCCTTCATGGTGACAGCCCGAACTTCATAATCCCCTTTCAGATAATTCGCCGGACTATATGGACACTTCATTCTGTAAAGGATTGCTGGAAATATGGTAGAATATGCCATTCTTTTTTTTGATTGTTGCCAGCCTTCCGCATAAACCACATTGGCGCCATATAATATTTTCTTGTGAAAAAAAAGTATCATACTTTCTCTGTTCAAACTTTATTTCCGCTTCGGGTGAACCGGTACAGGACGGGCCATTACCTGTTTTACGAACATATTTCCTTTACCTTATATAACAACATTTCCAGATAAACCGGTGCGACAAAATAATCTGTTCCTTTTTCCGCCTTCTTGAAGTTCTTCTGGTCGAAAGCGTTTTCCAGCAGCCTGACAACCTGTCCGAGTTTCCGTCTGTCCTCCACGTCAGGAGCACCTGCTTGCTTCAACCGCTCCACTTCCGCTTTCAGTTGGGTGACCTGTTTGTCGGCCCGGTCCAGCAATTCATCACTGTGCGCTTCCGGCGCCGGAAGCAGCTTGTCGATCTTGTCTTTCTCTATGGCACGGATGATTTTGATGATCCGTTCGATTCCCTGAAGTTCCAGTGTCTTGAACTTCCCGTTGATTGACGTTCGGGGATCCACCCCGTTCCGCTCAAAGTAGGACAGCATTGTCTCAATGAACTCACTGGCCGACACGCTTCCTTTCATTTCGTCCAGATGCTGTTTCACATCTATGGATACACGAATGGTTTTTGTAATTTTTGTTTGCATAATCTTGAATCTTTCCGCAAATGTAAGGGCGGACCGGCACAACCTTTTTGTGCTGCCTCCATCTTTTTTTCTGTAGATTTTTGTCTACATCGCAAATTGTTAACAATCAACTATATATAAAAAACATGTCGATTTTATGTAGACAACACAATTACTTGATAATCAACAGGAAAAAGACTTAAATCTACAGAAAAAGTAGACAATTTGTCTACAAAAAATCTCACAACCTATTGACAATCACGGCTCTGCGTGATTTAGCGAACGTCAAAACGTGCGCGCCGCTTGCTCTTCCTTATTATTTTTTCAAAGAAAAAATGGAATTTCTCGGGCAGAGCCCTTCCCTAGGCGTATTCCGTCCTTGGGGGCTTGCAAAGAGACCGGCGATTATTGCCGGTGCGAACTTCCAGGAGTATGTGCCGTTTCCGATCTCGCAAGATGCGGGAGAACGGACGGCAGACCTGATTTGTAATCCCGGAAAAAAGAAAGTGTCCTCAGAGCGGATCGGAGAAGTGGCGGCGAGCCGGCGGACAAACCGGAAGACAATACGGGCAGATATTATTAAACAAACCGATTCTGAAAATCAGGAAAAGTACAATAACTGTTTCTGCATAATCTTCCCGGAAAAAAGAAAATGAACAATACCTGACAATACTTATGGGTTGCCAATGGAAGTGTGCATGAATCTTCCTGTTCATGAACGAATAAAAATATAGGTAATCTGAAAATGATGGTGGAGAACCGGACATGCCTGGTGGCGTCAAGAAGGAACAAAAGGAATCGGGCAGGATTATTTTGAATGGTCCTCTTTTTCCGCGAATCCGATAGGTATACATTCCAAATTGACGTGTCATTTTTTTTTAAGAAAATAGCCATTCAAAATATCCATCCAATACTTAATGCCAATATTTTAAAGTGTTTTAATTTTAAAACATTAAAGCATTTAAATATTAAAATGTTAAAACTTCGGTCATGAATACTTTACATGAAGTCATGTATCTGTTGTTTTATGATATTTGTTTATATGTAGAATCCGTATCATTGTTAAAAATATCATACACGTAATTCTGTAATCCACCCTTTACATTATGTGAGAATCAATGGATATTCTTTTTTCAAAGGGATGCCGACGGTTCGATTTGAAAACATATTAATATCAGAATATTTTAAAATTAAAATATCAAACAATTTTAATTTTAAAATATTACAACATTAAAATATTGACACGGACGGGTATGGAGTTGTAATCCGTATCTTTGCCCCATGTCCTTTTAGAAAAAGGAAATATGCCATTATGCCTCCTGAAAATGTCTATATTTGCGTTTCAATAATATAAATGATATGGACAGAACTAAGGACGCATGCAGACACCAATCAAACAACAGAGTCATCATGTGGTACAAAATAAGGGAATTATATTCAAAAGGATTTAACAAGACCCAGATCGCGTTCCAGCTTGGTCTGCATAGAAGTACGGTGCGCCGGTACTTGAAAATGGACGAGGACACATTAACTGCAAAATTGCAGCATCGCAGGCGATATCCCCGCATACTTGACAAATACGAAAGTTATGTCTGTGACGTTCTTTCCCGGTACAGGTTCCTGTCCGCCTCCCAGATTCATGACTGGATGAAGGAACAGTATCCTGATCTTCCTGTTGTCTGCGGAAAAACCGTATACAATTTTGTGGAAACTGTACGTCGTAAGTATAATCTGGACAAGGAGGGGCTTTCCAAACGTGTTTATGAGAAAATGCCGGATACCCCTTACGGGGAATATGCCCAGATGGATTTCGGAGAAAGCCGTATGCCCACATACAGGGACGACTTTGTCAAAGTTTATTTTTTTGTCATGGTGATGAGCCGTTCCAGGCAGAAGTTCGTGTATTTTTCCTGTACGCCTTTCACATCAGCCCTGGCCGTATATGCCCATGAACTGGCTTTCGCATATTTCGGAGGGAAGCCAAGAAGGATAATCTATGACCAGGACAAAGTCCTGCTGGTCAGGGAAAACCTGGGTGACCTCATATTGACAAGAACGTTCCGTGCCTTTGTCAACGAGCAGCATTTCCAGCCCGTGTTCTGCCGTCCTGCTGATCCGGAAAGCAAGGGAAAAGTGGAAAATGTGGTCAAATATGTCAAGCGTAACTTTCTTGCCGGACGGACATTTAACAGCCTGGAAGTCCTTAACACCGAGGTCCTGCAATGGCTGGAAAAAACAGGAAACGGCAAGATACATGGAACCACACGCCTGGTTCCGGCTGAGGAATTTGAGATTGAACGGAAATATCTGTTGCCATACTATGGAGAACCGGTGCCCCCCAAAGACGAGCCGAAAGAGTATCATGTCCGCAAGGACAATACGGTACGGTACCGGACCAACTACTACAGTGTGCCCTCCGGCACCTATAAAAATCGGAACACCGTTGTATGGCTTCTTGAGAATAACGGACATATCGAGCTGTACGACAAAGAGAGCGGTAAACTCATATGCAGGCATGAGTTGTGTCCCGGAAAAGGGAAAAATGTATGTGACAAAAGACATCATAAGGACAAGACACGGAGCGTGAATGACTTGCAGGTCCGGATCCGAAAGCGGACGGAAGATGACCCCACCGTTATTCTGTGGCTCCGGAATCTGGAAAGGGAAAAGCCGCGCTATTACAGGGACAATATGAAACTGCTGCTTCATGTGATATCCGAATACGGCAAAGAAACAGTGATAGCAGCCCTGCAGACCTGTCTGGAAAAAAACATATACAACAGCCTTTCCGTGCAGGAAATATCCGGCTCAATCCACAGGAGTAAGGACAATATGAACGGGATGACTTTCCAAGCTCCGACATCCATTCCGGAAACAGCGGACTGTCATCCTGAAAAAACAGATATAAACCAATATAACAAGTTTTTTGAATGATACAAAGTGAAAAATTGAAAGCACACGCCAAACGTCTGCGGCTTTACAACATTGCAAACCGCATGGACAGCATTCTGCATCATGCACAGGAAGAAAAACCGACCTACCCGGAATTCCTGTCCCTGGTATTAGGCACCGAAGTTGAGATGAAAGAGAGGAAAGACTACGAGAGACGCCTTGTTGCGGCACGTCTGCCCCGAAAACATGATCTTGACGAATACGACTACAATTTTTATGAGGGCATAGACCGCCGACAGATGAAGGAGCTTCGTGAACTGGTATGGCTCCGTGAAGCTTATAACCTGATCCTGATGGGACCATCAGGAACCGGAAAGACATTTCTGGCAGCCGGTCTTGTCTTTGATGCGGTCAAGGCCGGTTACAAGGCATACCTGATGACAATGGAGGATATCGTAAATTGTCTCAGACTTAAAGACATCTCAACTCCGGCCATGATGACTTATAACAAGATTCTGCGCGCACAGCTGCTGGCAATAGATGATATCATGCTGTTTCCTGTGAAAAGAGAAGAAGCAACTGCCTTCTTCAACCTGGTAAACACCCTACATGAGAAGACATCCATCATCATTACAACCAACAAGGCACCTACAGAATGGGTAGAAACATTGAATGATGAAATCCTTGCCAGCGCTTTGCTTGACAGGCTGCTTTATCGATGTGAAGTCATCAAGTTCACCGGCAGTAGCTACCGGTTAGAAAACAGGCAGACGATTTTCAAGACTACAACAGGAACGAGAAACGAACTTATGAAGCCTTAGTTACCGGTGTATTCTGTGGCATATTTAACTTTTCTAAAAAAAGGCACAAGAAAGTTTGCAAATTACAACGTGCCGTGTCCGGCGGCGATGGAGAGAGCCTGCGTGCCATTGATGCCCACGAGCCAGTCGGATTCGCTCCGCGC